>Ga0114993_10000270_pt1 | contig 60630 bp, 42 predicted proteins | sample ArcticOcean_MG_C_FD_87042 | JGI IMG/M metagenome (GOLD analysis project Ga0114993, IMG submission 87042) | Marine microbial communities from western Arctic Ocean - ArcticOcean_MG_CB2_150 | ecosystem: Environmental > Aquatic > Marine > Oceanic | place: Arctic Ocean: Canada Basin | collected... | reverse complement strand
CCAGATAATGCAGCGACTAAGTGATAGGGCATGCCGGAAGGCTCCGAAAGTTGTAATGTAGTACAGCGTCATCTGCGCAACACAATCCTACTGTGGGTGCGGGTGAGTCTACCGTAGCCATCCGGCGACCGTCAACTATCACCAACGCAGCGCACGATGCTACTTATACCGACATTCGCTGGCTAGACTCAAATATTGGCATCGTTCTGAAGGAATTTAGCGTGAGTGACAAGATCGGTATCGTGCTCTTGAGCGGGGGCCTTGATTCAGCGACCGTATTGGCTATTGCAAACAGCCGGGGGTTCGCCTGTCATGCCGTGAGTTTCCGCTATGGCCAACGACATCAACAGGAAATTACCAGCGCTGCCCAGGTTGCGGCCCGACAGGGAGCTGTTGAACACCTGGTCGTGGATATCGATCTTGGCCAGCTTGGCGGTTCCGCATTAACCGCAAACATCGACGTCCCGAAACATGCATCCGCGGACGATCTTAGTGAGGGCATCCCGGTGACCTATGTGCCGGCGCGCAATACCATCTTCCTCAGCTACGGGCTGGCCGTCGCGGAAACCCGCGGCGCGAGCCATTTGTTCATCGGAGTTAATTCTGTTGATTACAGTGGATACCCGGATTGCCGACCGGAATACCTGGCTGCTTTTCAAGCGATGGCGAACCTGGCGACGAAACAGGCGGTCGAGGAAAAGCACGGCGTCATCATCGACGCGCCGTTGATTACACTCAGCAAGGCCGAGATCATTAAGGCTGGCAACGAACTGGGCGTCGACTACTCGCTTACTATCAGTTGCTATGACCCTGGCGGCGATGGCGTAAGCTGCGGCCATTGCGACGCCTGCCTGCTTCGACGGCAAGGGTTCACCGACAACGGACTGGTTGATCCGATCCCGTACCAGGGACAATAACCGTCATTCGTCCGAGGTCTCGTCCGCCACCGGGCCATGCATGGGCTGGTGATCGAGTGCTGCTGAGTTCATGCAATAGCGTTGCCCCGTGGGGAGAGGGCCGTCCGGGAACAGGTGGCCGAGGTGGGCATTGCATTGGGCACAGAGGACTTCGGTTCGCCGAGACGCAAGAGAATTGTCGTCGCGCATAACGAGCGATCCAGCAGTCGCCGGCTGGAAGAAACTGGGCCAGCCCGTGCCGGACTCGAATTTGGCTGTTGACCGGAAGAGCAGGGCTTCACAGACGATGCAATGGTAAGTGCCTGGCGTTTTGGTTGCCCAATAACGACCACTAAATTGTCGTTCTGTGGCGGCATTCTGCGTTACGTCGTATTGCAGTGGAGTCAAGCGTGACCGCAATGGGTCGGTCGACGCGGCTGTACCAGATGAGGCGTGCTCAGTTCCTGAGCTGCCAGTGGCTTGGTCGTCATCTGTCGATCTGGTCCGGCAACCAGTCGCCAGGCAACTGGCAATCGCCCAAGCAAGGGCGCAGGCGATAACAAAACGCCCGGCGGGCTTAGTCCAGAGATCCCCCACGGTTGACTGGCCCCTATTTGAACACGAGCGGCGTCGTTGCCGAGTCCTGAACAGACCCTACTACGGAAGGCCGGTAACCATCTGCCGCTTCACATCGATCCATAAACTCACCGGCGTTCGCCTCTGGCAGTGCAACCAATAACCCTCCAGATGTCTGGGGATCAAAAACGATGGCGAGCAGATCTTGATCCACGTTCGGCGCGATGCTCACCGCGTCTTCCAGGAACACAAAGTTCGATTTGCTGGCCCGCGTTCGGAAACCATTGGCACCAAGGGCTACCGCCTCAGGCAGGAGCGGCAGCTGCTCCAGGTCGATCGCCAGCGTCACGTTGCTGGCGGATGCCATTTCCCGTGCATGCCCGGCCAGACCGAAGCCCGTTATGTCGGTTGAGGATGAGGCATCAAGCGCCAGGGCTGACTCACCCGCGGCTGCATTCAACCGGATCATGCTCTCGAGGGTCGCCGTGTAGCTTGCCTCAGGGCATTTCCCCTTCTTGTTTGCGGTTGTAATGAAGCCAGTCCCAAGCGGCTTGGTCAATAAGAGTAGATGGCCCGGCTTGGCGCCGGCATTCGTGAGCAGATTATTGGGATCGGCCGTACCGGTCACGGACAAGCCGTATTTGATTTCTGTGTCCCTGACTGTATGGCCGCCTATCAGCAGCGCATCCGCTTTCTTAATCCGCTCGGCACCGCCCTTGAGGATCGCATTCAAGACGTCCAGATCCAGTTCATCATCCGGAAATCCTACGATGTTGAGCGCGGTCCTGGGAATCGCGCCCATGGCGTAGATGTCGCTGAGTGAGTTCGTGGCCGCGATTTGACCAAAAATGAAAGGGTCGTCGACAAGCGGCGGAAAGAAGTCCAGGGACTGGACGATGCAGAGGTCAGGACGGAGTCGAAATACTCCGGCATCGCTGAAATCCTCCGTACCGACAAGCAGGTCTTCATGTTCAAAGCGAGGCAATCCACGCACTACCTGTGCGATGCCCTCCTGGGGCAATTTGCCGGCTCAGCCAGCGCAGTTGGCGTAGTCCATCAATCTTTTTTTGCGTCCGAACACAACCTCTCCTTTCAGCAACGTCAGAAAACCTCTGCGACAGGTTACTTGTCAGCATCGTTACTGTCGAGATTCCCTTGTTCAATCCCATCCTTTGCGTCGCCATGCTGACTTGGCACATCCGTGAACACATTCGCCGAAAAGACAATTCGATTCGCGTCGTCGGTAATGGCCACGGCACTGCCGGTAAGACTGGAGAACTGATTTCCAGTCAGCGTAATGTCGCTTGTACCAGAGAGCCGGATGCCACCCGCTTCCAGATCATCAACAGCCCTGCGTACGCTGCCGTCGCCAATATAGCTGTTGCAGAAACTGTTGCCTGTAATTGCCAGGCGCCCACTCGTGGGGCCAACAATTAGGGCGTCTGTTTTCATCAGCGTAAATGTGTTTGCAGATATCGCGTGGCCGTGTCCGTCGCGGATATCAATGCCCGCTCCGTTGTGGGCGATGACGTTGGAGCTAATCGTGTTTCCGTAGCAATCACGGTCGATGATGATCGCTGTGCCGGCGCATTCTTCAATCATGTTGCCCGAGACGACGCTGCCGTAAGTATTCTCGATCACAACGCCGTGACCCAGGTGATCGTCAATCGTGTTGCCGGTCATCGTCAGGTTATAGCCATCGAAACAGTGCAGCGCGTCCTGGTTCTCTTCGAACTGTGTTGCCGACACAATGATGTCGTGGCAGCCCAGCAAGTTGATGCCCGTGGCCTTGTTGTAGGTGATCAAACAACTCTGAATACGCGGATCCTCATAGCAATGGTCAAGCAGCAGGCCGTCTCCACCGTTGTAACTGACGGTCAGTGTATCAAGCAGGATCTCATTGACGTAACGGGCCTCGATACCGGCTCCGCTCTTCTCATTGCCGGTGACGCGAAAGTTGGAGAGGCGAACTCGCCAGAGCCGATTGGCACCTCGGTCAGCTTCCGCTTCCGAGTGGTCAACGATGATGGCAGCCAGGCCCTCTTCATTTCTGTTCTCAATATGAGTGGCTGTGCCGCTGCCCATGACGCAGGTGTCGGCCGTGTGAATCAGTATTGGCTCCGTGATCACGAAATGACCTGGCGGCAGGACAACCATGCCACCTTCCTCTGGCAACGCATCGAATGCAGCCTGCAGGCTGGGATAGTTGGCGGCCATAACCATCGGCCGAGCGCCCGGCAGGACAAGTTCTGACTCGGCTTCCTGGGTGTCAGCCGTTGCTGCGAGGATCGTGGCGAGGACAATCACGGTGATGGTAGAAAACAGGGAATATCGCATAATCTGGGAGACTCTCAGGATATAGCAATGGTCGGACGGCTTTCGTGACGGGCATTATGCACGATCTGTGTTTGTGGTGCCATTGGCGGCACTGGCCCGTGCTGACAAGCGGCGTTCGTTGTTTGCGCTGATATCGCTATCTGCTATGGTTTGGTTGAAAACCTGAACTGATTCGGGATACGCTTGTCCAGTAGGAAACAAGTTGATGGAACATTGGCTATTTGCCCTGATGGCACTCACTGCCATGGAGATCGTACTGGGCATCGACAACATCGTGTTTATCGCGGTACTCACCGGTCGACTTCCGGAAAAGCAGCGGAACTTTGGTCGCAACGCGGGCCTGATCGCGGCCTTGGTAACGCGACTGTTGTTATTGCTGGCACTCGTCTGGCTAACCAACCCTGACAACAGCTTCATTTCCGGCGCCGTCTTTACGCTTGAGGGAATCGGCTTGGGATTCTTGTTGCCAGACAGCCTGGTTGCGGATGCCCATAAGCAAATCAACGAAATATCGGGCCGGGATATTGTGTTGCTGGTTGGTGGACTCTTCCTGATCGGAAAAAGCGTTCATGAGATCCACGGCGTTATGGAGGGTGAGGCGGAGTTGGCGGCCGGTAAACCGGCACCGAGATTCTTCGCTGTGCTGTGCCAGATCGCGCTGCTCGATATCGTCTTTTCCCTCGATTCCGTGATTACCGCCGTCGGTATGGCCAAAGAACTCTGGATCATGATCACAGCCATCGTCGTGGCGGTGCTGGTGATGTTGTTATTTGCCAAGAAGATCAGTGACTTCATCGAAGAAAACCCGACCCTCAAGATGCTGGCACTCAGCTTCCTGATTCTGATTGGCGTGGTGCTTGTATCCGATGGCGTCGGCGCACATATCAACAAGGGCTATATCTACTTCGCGATGGCTTTTTCGATACTGGTTGAGGCCCTGAATATCAGGCTGCGACGGAAAGCCCAGGTTCCACCGTCGGAAACCGTCGAGACAGCCAGCGAGGAGTGAAAGTGGCGCACGCTGCGACTCCATCGCTAGGTAAACCGTTCAGTCGCCTGGCCCTGACCATCGAGGCCGTCGCCACCATCGACCGCGACGGCGTTTGAGATCCAGCGGGCGGTAAGTCCAATGGCAATACCCAGCACCACCATCAGAATTCGCCCGCGCCAGGTCGTAACTCGTTCCATTATTTATGCTCGCTTTGCCAGAGGGCCAGCTCTGTTGCCACTAGCAACGCCATTGCGCCGCCCCGATCATCTTTCCCCAGGATAGCTGGGCGGTCGTAATACGCGCGTAACGATTTTTGCTTTCCTGTGCCAGTGCAAACGTCCACGAGCGTACCGTCCCGTGCAACGCGTGTACGAATTGCCTGCCAGGCCCGCTGAACTGAGGTACTGTATTCCTCAGGCTTGAGCCAGCCTCGCCTGATACCACGAATGATAGCGAAGCTAATCATGCAGGTGCAGCTGAGTTCCCGGTAACTTTCGTGGCGATCGACGACCTGGTGCCAGCAACCGCTGGCCGACTGACGTGCAACGAGCGAGCGAATGTGGTTGCGATACGCCGACAACAATTCATCGTACCGCTCGCCGCTGCTGGGTAAGTACGACAGACACATTGCCTGGCCCATCGCCGCAAAACCATTGCCGCGTCCCCAGGCCGCTTGATCCAGCGGTGAGTGACGGTAAAGACCATCGCGTCGCACCAGCATACGCCTCAGAGATGCCAGGTGAGCGTAACAAGCGTCGTAATAACGCGGGTCCTTGAGTAACGCGCCCGTTCTGGCCAGGACCGGGCCGCCCATGAAAACAGCGTCACTCATCTCTGAATGAAAGGGCATCAGGAATCCGTCCAGCGAAGGAGGCAACTCGCCATCCTTAAAGCACAGGTCGGCTGCATGCCGAGCCAGTGCGATGTAACTCACTTTCTCTTCTGCGCTAGGGGCGCTCTCCGCCATTTCACAGAACACCAGGTGACCCGACAGAGCGCTTCCGCTGCGAGGTTGGGTTGCCTTGGTGCCGGCTGCGTAGGGCTGCAGGATCCTGATAACGTCCTCCCGCTGCTGTGAAGTCCCGGCGAATTCGCCCAGCCTCAAGCGGCCGATTAGTGCGATGGCCGGTATATAGGCCACCTGGGGCAGGGCGTGACCGTAATATTCCGACAGGCTTTCCGCCAACTGGCGCGGGCTCCGCGCCAGACGTCTCTGAATTTCCATTCGAGCCTTGGATAAGCCTGGCGGATCTGCGGCTAGTGCGCGGGCCAATGCAGCCAACAGCGGAGGAACCGCCCTTCGTGGATCACCAGTGACATCGAGGACGACCGTAGGGATCGTGTCGACGGCCGTTGGTCGCGACGTGGCGAGGGCTTTCGCAAGGGAATCGCTGTCCTCAAGATTCCGACGGGCTCCAGCTAAAGACTTGTAGAACGGCAACTGCTCGACGCCGGCTGTCGTCGCCCAGGCCGTCTGCCGCGATCGCCTGACAACGACAACCAGGTCCGGTGCGTGGACACCCAGCCAGCGCCAAAGGTATTGCGTCTCCGGTGCGGCGATCTCGTTGTAAGCGTTTTTTGCTGGAGGAAAGGTCCAGAACGGAGCAGCTCCAGGTGGGTCAGCGATTCCGCCCCGCCCCGGCCTCATGTTGGTGACGGCGCTAAAAGACAGTCCCGCAGCAGCGCGCGGCTTGCGAGCATGATGGTTAACGAACTGATGTAAGACCATCTGGATGGAGGCGTCGCCACCAGCGGCCTCGACCAGCAAGACACGGACGCTGCGCGTGTAGTAATCATGAGCATCCGGCGCCAGCAGCGCGGGGATCGCGTGGCCTCCGCGAGTGACACCGATGGCTGTGGCCTGGGCAGCCCTGCCGTCGGCAGGAAGCGGTTGGGCGCGGCACACGGAGGACCCCGTCACCAGGGACGTCATGGCCATGCAGAGGGCCACTCGATATTGGGTGGCGGCTGGTCGCCGCAAGGGAGTCCACATCGTGTTACTGCTTCTTGAGGGACGAGAGGTACTGTACGACGTGAGCCAGCTCCTGTGCCGTCATGGTCTTTTGTAGGTCAGCCGGCATCATGGAGACGGTACTCTTGATCATCTCGTCGATGTCCGAACTGGCGATTTTCCGTTCAAGAGCCTCCGCTGTCTTGATCGTGATAGCGTCGTCAGTTTTGCTGACAAGGATACCAGACAGCACATTTCCGCTGTTAAGGATGATATTGTAGGTCTCAAAGCTATGGCTAATACCGGCGCTGGGGTCCAGCACGGAGATATAGAGGGCTTCGTGGCTGAGCTTGCTACCAATCTCAGAGAGATCGGGCCCAACCTCTTTTCCGTCGCCTCGGACCTTATGGCACTTATTGCAGGTCGCCTTGCCACGAAAGATCGCCTGGCCAGCATTTACGTCACCCACCAGCTCGAGTAATTGTGGCAGGGGCGGCAGAGGGTTCGTATCGGATCCCGCCGGTAATTCCAGGTGCCCCTTCACGTTCTCCCGTATCGACTCATCTGACGAACCGTAAAGGACATTTGCAGCGGCAATAGAAAGATCGTCGGGAAGCCCATTCTCCTGCAGTTCCTTGAGCAGAGTTTTTTGTCCGAGGATGGTCTTTCCTAGTGCGTAGGTGGCTGCCGTTCGTAAGCTGCGAGGCTTGGTTGCGTCATTAAGGAGGCTGACGAGTGGTGGAATGATGTCTGCAGCATCCAGGTAACCAGACAGAGCAGCAACGGTTGTGGCACGCTCGAATTCCTTGGCCTGCAGGGCACGTATGAAGCGATCCAGCTGGCCCGCCTTAGAGAGTATCGTCGCTGCCTGGACACCCTCGCTGCTAGAGTGTTTTTCAAGTGCCAGCAGAAACAGATCATCATCCAGTTGCTTGATCCGAAAACGCTCTACCAGCTGAAAATAGACGGCCGAACCCCGAACGGTGGCAGCATGCCTCAGTACGGCTGACTGCAGATTCGGTTTTCCATCAATCGTGACCCCTTTGAGGCGCAACAGGCTCTCGACGATCAACTTGTCCCGCGCAGGGTCCTGGGCTGCGGGTTCTGGTGGCGCCGCCATGAACAGGCCGGGAGCCAGCAGCAGGCAGACCAGGGCCAGGATGTGAGATCGAGAACGCATTGACCTGTTTTACCTAGAGTCCCAGCAATGCCTTGAGTGCTTCGTCTTTTTCCGGCCCGCTATGAAAATCGAAGGCCCTGAGGAAATGATTGTGCTGTTCCTTGGGCGTTTCCTTGTCCAGCAGAATTTTGGCCAGGTAGGCGGGCGCGGCCTTGGCTCGACTTCGCCAGATAATGTCGCGGCCAGCTGGTGTGTCCCATTGATCGTCAACAAGGGAGAGCCAGGCAGCAAAACAGGCATCACTCTGGAGTCCAGCAGAAATGCCTAACGCTTCGAGGTACCAGCGGTCCTTGCCGTCATGTTGCGCCGCCAGTGTCGCCCAGAGAGCGGGCATCTCGGCAGACTTGTAGTGGCGTAAAGCGATCGCTGCTTCACGACGAACCGCGATATCCTTGTCGTCTACACATTTGGCCAGGATCGGACCCAACGGCAACTCAATCTGCCGTGCCAATCGTAGAGCGACGATACGCAATTGCGGGTCACTTGAACTCGAACCCAATTCAACGGCGCCGGGGCCGTCGAAAATCTTGCCCATTGCCCACAAGGCCCTGGCTTTCTGTCGTGAGTTACCCTCTTCATAGAGTGTGGACAGGGCAGCCTGACCCTTTGCTCCCATAGACGAAAGCGCGTTCCAGCCGAGGTAACGGGTGGCGCCATTCGGGCTTACCAGGGCAGTCGCCGCTCCGGCAGGTGTGTCCAGTGCTGGTGGTGCCACCTTGTAGATGGAACCGGGTGGTGCTACCCGGAAGATGCGGCCACGCTCAATATCGCCCATGTTGTGGCCCCCGACTCCGGGATCATACCAGTCGGTAATGAATAATGAGCCATCTGGTGCCGTGCAGACGTCGGCCGGCCGGAACCAGTTGTCACGAGCGCCGTGAGCAAGATCGACGACGTCCGCGGTATAGCCGGCGCCAGAAGTTTTTACGGGGTAGGCCCGCACAATGCTGGGCCCGGCGTCGCAATGAATGATCTGGTTACGAAAAACGGCGGGGAGAAGGTCGCCCTCGTAAATAGTAATCCCTGTTGGAGAACCCGCGCCAGTGTGAAGCAGGTTAGGCACAACGCCGGGGTCATTCTGGTGCCAGTGCCGTGGCGCGATGTCCGCATGCATACCGGTACGGGCTGTCTTCCAGCCGGCACCAGTCATTTCATCTCGATAACCATAGTTGCCGAATTCCAATACATAGTTGATCCGAACGCCACGATTTCCGTCGTCATCATTGTCGGATTGCCAGATCGTGCCGTAGGCGTCGACGGTGACCTCGTAATTGTTACGGAAGTTATGAGCCAGGACTTCAAAGTCACTACCATCGAGTTGGCAGCGAAAGATCATGCCACCGAAATACGGCTTGCCGTTGTCCACCACGGTATTGCCAGCGAGGTCGACCACAGGTGTACCATCCGGGCCGTGAACGCTTTTGCCGGTATTGCCGAAATTCCAGTAGAGCTTGCCATCCGGCCCAAAGATAAAGGAATGGGCTGAATGATCGTGTTGTGCTCCGCCGGTCTTGGTGAATAGGGCCTCTTTGCTATCTGCTTTGCCATCACCGTCCTCGTCGGTGAAGACCCATACATTGGGCGAACAGCTGACGATTACCTTGTTACCGAGAACGCAGATCCCCATCGCGCTGTCGATATCGCGACCCTGGTAAAAGACGGTCTGCTTGTCAGCGCGACCATCGGCATCGGTGTCCTCAAGAATTAGAATGCGGTCGCCTTCCGGACGCTTGCCATTGTTCTTGCGATAGTTGACAACCTCGCAGACCCAGACTCGGCCCAGGTGGTCAATGTCCAGGTTGGTGACACTTCTGAGGGATGGTTCTGACGAAAAGAGCCCCGCTTCAAGGCCCTCTGCGATATCAAGGTTTTCGACGGCATCGGCCGGATCGCGACTGGCGGCTGTGGCGGCGCCGGAGGATGTCGCACTGGCGGGCAGCGCGCCGGTGTAGACAACAAAGTAAACGGAGGTTTGTGCGCCACAGTTTGCCTGGCTCGTGCCGCCATTATCCAGACCACCCTCGGCGAGGAACTTGTCGTAACCTGGCGGAATCTTGTAACTAATGACGGAATTCGCGTGGGTCCCGATGCCATCTTCAACGGCCACGCCGGCCACACGGAGATTTGCGCCTCCAGCATTTTTTCCGATCCGAATCTGCCCCCAAGCCGACTGGGCACGCGTCCATTTCATGCTCGTCAACTTCAACTCTCCCTCAGCACCGACGATCCTCGGATTGATCCAGTCTGCCCAATCGCAGCCATAGCCATCGCCGCCATCGAGCACGACCAGATGTAGTTCCGTGTGGCCCTTGATATCGGCCTCGATAGCGACGCGGTGCTTGGGCGTCCGGGGCGTCACCAGAGCCGATTTAAACTGAGGCTTCTTGGCCGCAGAAGAGGTCTTGGGTCCCTCGGGTAGATTGATACGTTGACGGATTTCTTCGCGGTTAAAGTTGTCCGGCTGTGGATAATCCTGGTTCTTTTCCAGTTGCTCTAGGGTCACGGTCTGGTCAGATACTCCCGCTGCAGGAATGTCCCCTTTGGCTGTCCAGACAATGGCGTTGAGTACGAGCTTGCGAAAGTTCGGATCTCCCCAGTTCCAGTGGTTATGGCCACCGGTGAAGCCGAAGCCGCGGCCGCCTCCCTCGCGGACAGAGGCCCAGGCCATGTGCTGCGGCTCCTTGCGAGCAATTGCGGCTCGGACTGCGGGGTTGCCGCTATGGGGACCATCTGGGCGTTTGAGCGTGGCGTCCGGAGGAAGTGCAGTCAGGATCGGCGTGACGCCCTTCATCCCCTCCCGAAAACGCATGTGATAGTACCATTCATCGTTAATTGCGAACGGTTTGACACCACTTGTGATTGGGTGTTCTGGGAATTTGGTGTAATTCGCCGTCCAGTGCGGATTGACGGACCAGTTGGGCTCAAAGTAGCCGCCAATCCAGTCCAGAAACTTCTCGCCGGATGGCCCCTTGGGAACCTCAACGCCGTAATGCAAGCAGACGATACCAATGCCCGCCTTGGCTAACTGATCGATCTGTTCGAGATTGGCATTGGCCGGGTGACGGCCACCGCCATCGCAGTACATCACGATTGTGTCGACGTCGTCAAATGCATCTGCGTCCTTCGGCCATCCATCGCGGTGAACATCGATCTCGTAACCGGGCATTGCCTTGCGCAGTCCGTCGGCCAGGATCATGCAGCCGGCGTAGTGTTCGTGGGAACCATACCCATGGCTGCGGACACCGGCCATGAAAGCGACCTTTTTACTGGCAGCCTGGCGGAGCCGAATGTTGCGAAACTGGACCAGCATCGGCGGCCCTGCATGAAGCTGGAGAGCCAGCAAACCGGTCCGGGCGGCGAGTTCGGTCTGGTGGTCGGTCACGTCAATAGTCACCGCCCCGTTGATCGACTGCACCAGGTGATTACCCTGGGCCACGATCGTGTAGTCGTTCCAATCTTCTTTCTTGACGGCGGCCAGAATGTCCTCTTCCGATGTCGTCTTACCCGCCGTGTCCTTCTTGCCCTCGGCAGAGATTACGACACGGTTGCCGCGCCGGGCCAGGACGCCACGACCCTTTTCTTCATAAAGTGTTCCGGTCCAGTTGCCGGCGCCGTCGAAATCGGCTTGATATCCTGCCACAACCCACTTTGACACTTCGCGACTACGATACTGGATGCCAGAGTTGCCGCCGACAATGCGGAACTGCAGGCGGAGTTCAAAGTCGCCCAACGCGCCATCGCGCCAGATAAGGAACGTATTGCCCTTGGTGGGCTTCTCCTTGGTCGTCTGGCCGGTGATCACGCCATCCTGAACGGTCCACAGCTCGGTGTTGCCATCCCAGCCTTTGAGAGTCTTGCCGTCAAACAGTGATCTGAATCCATCTTCCGTTTCAGCGGCTACTGCGGGCGTGGCGGCGAACAGGCATGTTGTGGCGAATACAGCGGTCAGAATATAGCGAATCATCGATCGGCTCCGGGATTAACGCGTGATGGTGTGTTGGGTGGCCAGGTGGTCTCAAAGTCAGGTTCTAGCTGAACGGTGTTTACGTCATCATATCGTCCCGCAGTGGGATTATCTAACTGCTAAGCGGCGGGCAGGACCGACCCGTCGTAGCTGGCACGGCTATTCGGTTAGGAAGCGTGTCTTGTGCTTGATGCCGGACCAGACCGACGAATAGGGCGTGGTTGGGTTTCCGCGGTCAAACAGGCTGCCACGAAGGTATTCGAAATCATCAGCTCCGAGTGCTGAATCAAAGATTGGATGCAGGTAGGCGGCACCATGTGCGGAGATGTGCAACATCTCAGGATCATAAAATGAGGGATCGACATGACGGGGATGAATCGCGCCAGACGGGTCGCGAAGGCTGGCAGCAGTGTGCGACGAAAGTTCTAGCTGACCGTCTGCGGTAAGTTGAAGACTGGCGACTTCATTACTGCCGCCACCCAAGAGCATCTGAAGGGCATGGGCGCCGAGTTGGGCTGCATAATACCTGTCGGCGTGGATTGGGCGACCGCCACGCTGCGTGTGCCCAACTTTCCTTGTGAAAATGGCTGCGTCGGCCGAATCGTGTCCACCGATATCGCGGAACACCGCGTCGCCGATTGCGCCGGCCAGCAACCCCTTGAGTCGTTCAGCTGCACCGTCAAGGATAATGTTCCCCGATGGATCGGTGGCCTGTTGCGAATCCCCTAGCTGTTCGCCTTCAGATCCGACGATACCTTCGCCGCAGACCAGGACAACATGCGACTGCTGCTCGTAGATCTCCAGAGTTCGATCGGTCAGTAGACCGATGTCCAGCGGCGATTCCGGTAGTAACACGATGTCGGGTTGACCGTAGCTGGAGCCGAGAGCAATGAAACCGGAATGTCGACCCATGACCTCAACGATCGCAATCCGTCGATGAGTCTCTGCTGTCGTGCGAACGCGGCTGATCTCTTCGGCTGCCACGAATACCGCCGTTGAATATCCGGGATTGACGTAATTGATGATGCCCGTCAGATCCAGCGGTTCGATCGCCGCGTGTGCCCGGGGAATCATCGTGTACGCGCCGCCGGTCGAACTTCCTGGCAGCTGTTGCCAACGCTCAGGATCGACAGCTTCGTTGAGCCCCAGGTCGTTATCAATTGTCTTGGGTGACAAGACGCAGGGCACGGCGGCTGCCAGCGATTGAAGTCCGTTCAGCGTGCCGTCCCCTCCGACGCAGATTAAGCCGTCGATGTCCAGCCGAGAGATGCGGGCGAGTGCGTCATCAAGCTGTCTTGGTTGTTCGTCAGATACATAGTGGCGGGAACATCCAATAATGGAGCCGCCGCGGGTCGGGTCCAATTCGGGAATGATCGTGCGAGCAGGATTGAGTTCGATGTGGGGCACATCATCGAGAAAGAGCGCCTGAAAACCACCGATCAGACCGATCAAGTCGACGTCCTGCCGGTTCGCTTCCGTTGCGATACCATGCAATGTGGCGTTGAGGGCGGGAGTGTCACCACCAGCGGTAAGTACTGCGACGCGGTCCATACTGCACCATGATACCGCAGCATTTTTAGAAACCAATCCGCTTCCCAACTCCATCGCAATTGACTGAAAAACTGGAAGGTGTCACGCCGTGCCGTGGATCTCAGGTTACGATGAAGGCCCGTCGTCCCCGCAGGGGACTAAATAGGACGAAATACGTGGATGTTCCCGGGTTAGTGTCCGTACCCCCCAGCGGATTCATCGGCAGACAACGAGTGAGAATGAGCAGATGGTTGATCGATTCGTCGGCATAACGGTGATGCCCGAATATGTTCAGTGCGAGGGGATCGACGAGGTCCTCGACAACCTTGTTGAACGGGCAAACGCAACCGCAGTCACAACATCACCCTACGTAATGGCTGCCACGTCGGAAGGCCGCGGGCAGCGCGAGCCACCAATAGATGCAGGAGCTGGCAAAGTACGACTGCTGGACCGGCCCCTCTGGGGCCAACGGGAACTCTTTGTGGAGACCGCGCCCAGCTTCATTCCGCAGACGGAGTTATACCGTGGTGTCGGTTACGAACCGGCCATGCCAGGGTCCTTGACCTACGAACAGGGTCACGTGGTAGGCGACTTCCTCAAGGCGGCTCGTGAGCGAGGATTGAAGACCTACCTGCAAATCCAGGCAGCCATCCCTCCGGGCTATCGCGTGCAATTCGGCGGCCCCTCAGCGGAGGACATGCCATGCATGCCTGACGGTACTTGTCCGGCTGAGCGAGTCGCCAGCAACGCCTCCCTCGCCGCGCCGTCGATCGTGGCCTATCAGGCGGCTTTGATCCAGGACTTGTTGTCAGTCTATCCCGACATCGACGGAATACGTTTCGACTGGCCAGAATATCCTCCTTACGAACTCGATTCGATCTTTATGGATTTCAGTCCGCATGTCGAAGCGTACGCTGCAAAGTCCGGCATTGATTTCAGGGAAGTCCGCGAGCAGGTGTCCAGGCTGTACCAGTATCTGCATGGCAGCCTGACGACGCAGGATCTCGAGCGTGTCGACGACGCATGTAAGTTGATTGCCACACGGACGACACGACCGTCGGCCGACGAGCCCGCCGATTCCGTCATGCAGTGGCTGCAGTTGAAGCGTGAGCTGAGTAACAACCTACTGAGTTCCTTCCGTACGGCGATGGACGACTGCGGCGCCAAACATGTGGCGCTTGTCGCTCACGCATTCCCGCCACCCTGGTCCGATCTCTCCGGGATTGACTTTGCCGCTGGAAGCGGCGTGGTGGACCACTATTGCGTCAAGCTCTACGGAATGCACTGGCTTATGATGATTCGCTTCTATGCCGACCAGCTGCTCAATGCAAATCCCGACGAGCTGGACGAAACAGCTCTGATTCGGTCATTATTCGATGCCTTCGACGTTGATAATGAATCGGGAGCCAAGCTGGCAAGCGATGTGCGTTACCCCGCTCCAGAGGAACCGCATCCCGGTACAGATGCTACTCGCGCTCGCAAAGTCAGCCAGGCACAAACCCGAGCCGGTAAGGTGCCAGTCCATGCGCTGGAGCATGGCTACGGTCCGACCGATGATTTTGCACGGCGAATTCGCATTGCCCTGGACGCCAGCAACCATCGGATCTGGGTCAACCGCTACGGTTACCTGAGTGATGCGAAGCTCGACATCATCGGACAACTGGGGAGTTTCTGATCGTGCCGCCGGAAACCATCCAACCGACCAACAGGCGGGCAGCTCCGGTCAACTTGCTGTGGGGCGGGAGCCTGCTGCTGCTGGTTGGCGTGCTCGGATCCTTCGACATGGTCAACGCGGATATCTGGTGGCACCTACGGACGGGCCAGCTGATCATGTCTGGCGAGGGTATACCCAGCTCTGATTGGTATACCTATATGAATCCGGAGGCGCGATGGATTGATCTTCACTGGCTATTCCAGGTTGTCTCCTGGGGCATCTTTAGCCAGGCTGGCACGGCTGGGCTGATCTTCGCGAAGGTGGCCATCGGTGCGGCCACGTTCTGGCTTCTTCTAAGCTGTCGTAAAACCGAGTGGTCGGTCGCGGTCGGCGTGGGCTGCCTGTTGATCCCCGCATTTCTCTTCGCCGGACGTTACCTCGTTCGCCCGGAGATTGTCTCGCTCTTCTTGCTGGCTGCGACAATCCGGATCGTGCACCTTGGCCAACAGGAGAAACGATTTCTCTGGTTGCTACCCCTGGTTCAGCTAGTCTGGGTCAACTGTCAGTCCTTGTTCATCTTGCAATGGGTCGTCCTGGCGTGCTTCACATTAGAGTTCCTTGCCCAATGGCGTTTCGCGGATGCAGCGGACAACGACCAGGCCGCTTTCCTGAGGACCTGGTGGCAGGTTCTGGGGGTCACGGCGGTTTGTACATTTATGAATCCGTACGGCTGGTATGGCGCGACATTTCCGCTGGTGGTGTTTGAAAAGATCCAGGGCGAGAACAGGGAATTCTTCCACGCATTTGCAGGCGAATTGCGCGGTCCTGTTGATTTCATCAGGCAGTACGGGCTGATGCGAGTGCTCAGGGAACCAACCGTCATTTTGATGTCGACCCTGTTTATTTCCGCTCTGGTCCCGACGATTCAGCGCTGGCGACGAGGCGATATCGAAATCGCCCGGCCCCTGCTGTTATTTGGCTTTACTTACCTGGCATTTCGCATGAGCCGCAACGCAGCGTTATTTGCGGTGGTTGGCGGTTATGTCGCCCGTTGGAATATTGGCGCCGTCTACGAACAGGTGGGCCAGTCAGGCTGGTTTTATGGCAGGCACGTAGGCCGCACTCTTCAGATCTGCTTGATGTCGACGTTGGCTGTCAGCATCGCCTGGTGCGGTTCCGGTCGCTTTCACGCAAGCGTGAATTCGGCGCCACCGCGGGCCATGGGTTGGGGCGAGAGCGATTGGTATCCTCACGATGCGGCCCGCGTCCTGGCGGACGCCCGTATGCCATCGAGGATTGTCGCACATCACCTTGGTGTCGCTGCCGTGGTCATTTTCCATGCCTGTCCGGACAAGAAGATCTTTGTGGATGCCAGACTTGAAACGAACACTCGCAGCACACTGTCCGCTTACCAACAACTATTCGACGGCTTGACGAAAGGTGACCAAAGGGTTCTGCAGTCGTTAACCAGGGACCTGCCAGAGCCGGAATGGCCGGCCATCGTGGTCTCCAATCATCATCTCGTCCATCAACCGCTGATATTCCAGGCTCTCCAAACGGACCCCCGCTGGGTGTGCGTCCATTCTTCTCGCCCTCGAGGTTTTGTGGCGGATCGCGGCAGAGTGATTCCCGGAGCATCAATTTTTATTGCTCGCGAGCGTCAGTTGGAAAAGGGCATCCCGTTGGCAGACGTTCGCTGGCTGATTGCGGCAATTCGCACTCCCTTCTAACTCGCTTCAGGTACAATGGGCAGCGACTTTGTACTTGAGGGAGGTGCGGATTGTGACCAATAAGAACTGGCACGCGATGAGCGTGGCAATTGCTGCCGCCTGGTTTATTGTCACGGGCCAGATTTCGGCGGATGATTGGCTAACCTATCGGCACGACCCGACCAGAAGCGGTGTTTCCAGCGAATCCCTGGACTTCAGTCGCTTGCAACAGGCGTGGTCGTGGCAGTCCCCGCATCCGCCGGCGAGCGCCTGGTCTGGACCAGCCAAGTGGGATGCGTATGCCGGCATCCGCGGACTGCAGTCGATGCGGAATTATGATCCGGTGTTTTCGGTCATTGCAACAGCGGACGCCGTCTACTTTGGCTCCAGCGTGGATGACACGGTCAGGCGATTGGATCTCAGCAATGGCAAGGCGGAGTGGGCGTACACGACAGGCGGCCCGATACGAATCGCACCAACCTTTGCCGACGGCAAATTGTATTTTGGTTCGGATGATGGCAACGCTTATTGCCTCGCCGCGGAATCGGGAGAGCTTGTCTGGCGAGTCACACCCCGTGAGACTCTTGCATCGGCGCCAACAGAAACGGCTCGCCAGATCATAAACAACCAGCGGGCCATTACTCTGTGGCCGGTTCGTAGTGGCGTGGCGGTGCTGGATAATCGCGCCTATTTTTCGGCCTCGATGCTACCCTGGCAACCCTCCTACCTGTGCTGTGTTGATGCTGCCACCGGCCAGCGGGATGTTGACGGAACCTTCCTGGAGACCTTTAACGGGCAGACCATGGAAGGTGCAATTGCTTTGAGCCTTGAGCGAGTTGTTGTCCCCCAGGGGCGAGTCGCACCAACATTGTTCGATCGCGGCACGGGAAAGGGTCTCGGTTCCCTGAAGGGCGGTGGGGGCTGTTTCGTGGTCGTGACTCCGGACGGCGCAGTGATCCATGGCCCGGGAAACAAAACCGGCTGGGTGACTAATAGTGACTCAAAGTCACGAGAAGTGATCGCAACTTACAAGGGCGGAAAAGTCCTCTGCCTGGATGGCGACCTCTCCTTTCTGCTTACAAATGATTCACTCGTGGCGACCAACTTTCGCAGTAAGAAAGTGCTCTGGAAAAATCGAGTTCAACAATTTCACACGATGATCGTTACAGCTAACGCCGTAATTTGTGGCGGTGATGGGCTGGTGGTCGCTTATGACCGGACTACCGGCACCAAGGCCTGGGAAACGGCGGCGGATGGCCATGTACATGACCTGGCGGTCAGCAATGGACGATTGCTGGCCAGCACCGACATGGGAACTATCACCTGCTTTGCGACCGGCGTGGTAGTCAAGCAGGAGCCGGTGCCGATGGAAGACGAGGCACTGGCTCAGCTGCCAGTCTCCGTTGTGCCGCTCAAGACAGAAGGGCTGCTTAGCCAGTGGCACTTTCATCCTGGCCTCGTAGCGGGTGCAGAGTTAAAACCGCTGGTCGGAAAACATGCTGCAACTTTTTCAGGACCACCTCGCTTCGTGCAACTCGACAAAGTCTATGCACTGGATCTGAACGGTTCGGAAACGGGCCTGACAGTCCAGGAGCGATTTCAGGACGCACAACTGCCCGCGGAGAAATTGACGGCGGAGGCCTGGGTCCGTATGGATAAGGTCCAATCGTGGGGCTGCATCATCGGTGCGATGCAAGATAACGGTTCTCACGAGCGGGGCTGGCTACTGGGTGTGACAGGCAATCGATTCAGTTTCGCTGTAGCGAGTGAGCGAGACCCCATCCACATGACTTACCTGCCGGCGCCCAAGCCATTCGAGGCGGGTCGCTGGTATCACGTGGCTGGCTCGTACGACGGGCTACACCAGAAGCTGTACATCGACGGCGAATTGGTCGCTGAATCGGATGGACAACAGGGTCCGATAGCTTACCCGACGCAGGCGTTCTATAAGATCGGTGTTTACCATGACGCCGACGAGCATTATCCGCTCAACGGGATGCTGCACGAAGTGCGGGTTTTTAGAGGATCGCTGCCGGCCGAGACAATTAAGGCACATTCCAAATCCAGGACGCTCGTCAGTCCGCAATACGCGGAAATGGAAACTGGCCCGTACCTCCAGTTCGACAGCCCGACCACGGCAGTCGTGCGGTGGTCCACCGCCACCGAAACGGTCGGCAAGGTGCTTCTGCGTGGCGAGTCCGGCTCGCGCGAATTTACTGAAGAGTTTGCAGCTACCGAGCACGTGATCCGCATCGACGGGCTTCGTCGACAGCACGTCTATGAATACCGAGTTGTCGTTACAGACAGGGAAGAACAACGACAGACTGCCTGGCTTGAGTGCGACACCCTCTTTAACTACACCGTACAGGAAGCATCCGATCAGCTGAGGGAACTTGGACGAATGCGAGTCGACCAGGTGACGATGGCGATTGAGGCCGTCACCGGAGATGGGGGATTGGCTGTTCTGCTGGGTGCTGATGATGGCGGTCTTGCTGCCGCGATCGCGGTCCAAAGTCGTATGCGAGTGCTGGTCTACGATGGGGATATCGCCAAGGTCAACAAACTGCGAGCGGAATTACTTGACATTGGTGTGTATGGATACCGAATCGCGGTAACCCATGTCGAGAACGCCGCCGCTGTCCCGCTGACTTCCGCGACAGCAAATCTTGTGATGGCAACGCCGGCGACGATCGCGGATGACACAGACGGTATTGTGCGGGAAATGGCTCGCGTGGCCCGCCCCAATGGTGGCGTCGTCGTACTAAGTGTGGGGCCACAAGATGAGACACAAACCACAGAACTCAAAAGGATTGCCAGCGAAGTTGGCCTGCGTGTCTCGGAGACAGAGGGCAACATGCTGATCGCTATTCGTCCGGCCTTTGACGGCAGCGGCGACTGGTCACACCTGTATGGATCCGCAAACAATTCTGCCTTTAACGGTGAAACGCTGCACGGCGTTCGAAGCCGTGACGACCTTGCCGTTCAGTGGATTGGCCGACCGGGCGCGCGCTACCAACCCGACAGGAGTGGGCGGAAGCCATCGCCGCTCTCGGCTGGCGGCAGGCTTTACCTGCAAGGGCTACAGCGGTTGATTGCACTGGATGCCTATAACGGCAGCATACTCTGGTCGCTGGAGATCCCGGACCTGGGGCGATTTAATATGCCCAGGGACTGCGGCAACTGGTGCGCAGATGACAACTTCCTTTACGTGGCCATTCGAGATAAGTGCTGGCAAATTGAAGGCACCACGGGCGTCGTTATTCGCATGCTCGATGTCTCCTTTTTTGAGGACCTGCCGGCGGATTTCGATTGGGGCTACCTTTCAAGCGGCCCGGACCTGTTGATTGGGAGTGCGACGAAGAGGGGCGCGGCCTTCAAGAACTTCTGGGGCGGTGCCAACGAGGGTTGGTACGACGCCAAGTCAGGTGACGCCACGGGGAAGGTCTGCTCGGACACGCTGTTTGCCTACGAGAAATCGAGTGGGAAAGTGAAATGGCAATATAGCAGCGGCGTGTTGATCAACTCGACCATCTCGGCAACCAAGGACCGCATTTACCTGGTTGAATCTCGCAATAAGGACATCCTCGAGGCCGAAACACGCCGCATTACCGACCCGAAACTCTGGCAGGACCAGTACCTCGTCGCCATCGACCGGACGACTGGGAAACGGATCTGGGAATACTCACTGGCAACGGAACCCGGCACCGTCGTTTATTATCTGGCGCACTCGGGTGACAAACTCAGTCTGGTCGCCTCGTCGGGCTCCAAATACCACGTCTATGTATTTGATGCCGATGAGGGTGCAGCTAACTGGGAACAACACTTTGCCTGGCCCAAAGACAATCATGGTGGCCACATGTCGCGCCCTGCGATTGTTGGCAATACGCTTTACGTCAGACCGCGCGCGTTTGACGTCCGCGATGGTAGCGTGTTGGCACAGTCACTTCCGGCCGGAGGTTGTGGCACTTATGCTGCCACCAACGGCGCGCTTTTCTTCCGGTCCGGAAATGTGACCGTCTGGGATCGCGAGAAGGGTACGACATCCAGCTGGCCGCGACTGCGCCCTGACTGCTGGTTAAGTACAATTCCAGCGGGCGGTATGTTGCTGTCACCCGAAGGTGGTGGCGGCTGCAGTTGCGGCTCATGGCTCGAGACCTCCATCGGGTTCATACCGCTTAGCCGCCTGGCACCATGAGATCCAACCCTACGACCCACCCTTAAACCACGCCCCGCCCGCCGAAGGAGTTTCCCTTGTTCAAAACAGTCATTCTGACATTGGCTTGTACCCTCACCCTGGCCACTGACTGCTTCTCCGCTGACTGGTTCCAATTCCGGGGCCCGGACGGCAATGGCGTGGCTCAGGGGACCGGTTTTCCGACCTCGTGGGGCGCGGAAAAGAACGTCAAATGGGCAACTGGGATTCCGGGGCAGGGCTGGTCATCGCCAGTCGCCGGCAAGGGCCGTATCTACCTCACGAGTGCGATCCCGAAACAAACTGGCGAAGCAACCGGATACACGTTAACAACCATCTGTATTGATGCCGGTAGCGGAGAGATTGTCTGGTCCACGCCTGTTTTTGAACAAAAAGTCGACGCACCGAGGATCCACGGTAAAAACAGCCATGCCAGCCCGACGCCGATCCTGGCTGGAAAGCGGCTTTATGTTCACTTTGGCCATCTCGGCACGGCATGCCTCGGTATCGATGGCAAGATCATCTGGACAAACACGGACGTCAATTACTCGCCCGTCCACGGAAATGGTGGTTCGCCAATTCTTGTCAAAGATCGGCTGGTTTTCAGTGTTGACGGTTCCAAGAGCGCTTTCATCGTGGCGCTCAACGCAAAGGATGGCGCGGAGGCCTGGCGATTTGATCGCGAATCAACATCTGGACGCAAGTTTTCGTTTAGTACCCCAGCAGCTGTCGAAGTAAATGGCACTACCCAGATCATCAGTCCAGGCAGCGACGTTGTGCACGCCGTCGACCTGAACGACGGTTCGCTGATTTGGAAAGTCTCCTACACCGGCTATTCAGTCATTCCTCGGCCCGTCATCGGCCACGGCATGGTCTTTCTCAGCACCAGCTACGACTCACCCAGCGTGATGGCTATCAAGCTGGACGGCAAAGGGGATGTGACAGATACGCACGTCGCCTGGAGTCTCACGCGTGGTGCGCCGCATACTCCCAGTCTGCTTCTGGTCGACAAGGAGCTCTACATGATTTCTGATCGTGGCATCGCAACATGCCTTGACGCCACAAGTGGCGAAATTCATTGGCAGCAGCGCGTCGGTAAAACGTATTCCGCGTCGCCCGTGTATGCGGACGGTAAGATCTACCTGCAGAGCGAAGATGGCTTCGGGATTGTTATCAAGGCGTCAACCAAGTACGAACTGGTTTCGACCAACTCTCTGGGCGCTCGAACGTTGGCCTCCTATGGAGTCGACGGCAACGATCTGTTGATTCGAACCGCGGACCAACTGTACCGGATAACATCCGAGTGACCGTGGCTGAAGCTAACCGCGGCCACCTGCTAACCGTTCCGCCGCCGGCGACTGTTTCAGTTTCCACATGTGGTAGATTCCAAATGCCGGGCCGAATGCCAGAATGGAAAACGCCGCCGCCGGTGAGAGCCACTCTTGAATTACTGGCAACAGGCCGATGCTCAAAGTTGTCAGTAGAAAACCCGCGCAGGTCTGGATCGTAAGGGCTGTCCCCACGAGCTGCGGGTCACATAACTCGCTGATGGCCGCGCTGTACTGGGCGCTATCGGCGATCACGAGGGCCCCCCAGACAAGACAGACGGCAAGCAGGAGGATGGGCTGTTCTGCCAGGTAGCCTGCAATCAGGCAACAACCGCCGGAAATAAGCAGGCTGCCAATGGTAGCGTTCGTTCGACCCGCGCGATCGGCGATCCAACCGGCGACCACGCAACTTAGGGCCCCAATGGCAATGATTGAAAAACCGGCCAATCGACCGCTCGTGAGAGAATAACCGCCCGCAGAGAAACTATCCGCAAGGAACAGAGGTACCCACGTCCAGACGGCATAGAGTTCCCACATGTGCCCGAGGTAACCAAAATTGGCCTGACGCAACGGCCGGTCCTTCCAGATGGTTGCGACATAATGCCAGTTGAAACGCACGGATGATCCCAGGTACGGACCGGGTCGGACAAAGAGTGCAGCCAACAGGCCAGCCACCGCCGCTGCTGCCGAGACGCCCCACATTAAAGACTGCCATTGAGTGCCTGTTGTGCTGGTAGAGGCGGACTCTGTCGAGAGTGCCAGTAACAGGTGGGGCAGGGCGGAGCCAAGCGTTAAGGCACCGACCATCACGCCGATGGAAAATCCACGACGGGATTTGAACCAGCTGGCGATGAGTTTCATGCCGGGTGGGTAGACGCCCGCCAGCGCCACGCCTGTGAGGAATCGCAGGCCGCAGGCCATGACAAAATCCTCGGGGCCGTTGGCCAGCAGTGGGATGAGTGCGTTAGTGATCCCGCCGAGGAGCGCGCACATGGCCAGCAACCGCTCAGCGCGCAGTCGATCTGGCAGATTCAGCAGTGCACTCACTAGCGTTCCGGCAACGAACCCGAATTGCACAGCGATTGTGAGCCAGGGGAGTTGGCCGTTGGTGAGTCCCCAGGCACGCTGCAGCGGCCTGCCAATGGCTGACGCGGAGAACCAGAGCGAAAGGCTGAGGAAAACGGCAAGCGAAATCCAGCACAACTGGACCCATTGTCCCTTAGCAGCGCTGTTCTCAGAAGGCGTCATTATTCACGGCCCACGGCGCGTCTTGATGTCAGCCGCAATACAAAAAGGGGACAACTCAAGGTGAGGTGTGGAGCCTGAGGCCGGAGGTCTAGTTGGACCGTTGGGGGAAACTGACCCATTTTGTGACCTGCTGGATGCGGCCACCCTTCTTCGCGGCAACCATGCACTTGAAGGGACCCTTCGGCTGCCCCTGCAAAGGAACCACCACTCGCAAGCTGCCACTGTCCTGCAATTTGATCGGTGTGTTCACTAACCGTGGTCGGGACCCGGTTCCGGTTTTTGATAACTCGGTGAAGGAAACCACCCAGACATACTGCGTGTCCTCTTCAGGTGCACGCAAAATCTGGTAATCAGCTCCGAAGCCGATGGCAAATCCTGTCCCATCGTAATTCATGACTGGATTCCTGATAGACATGACTGCTTGCTGGCCAGTACCCGAGCCCCCTCGCGAGCCACTCAATTTGGGTGCGGCACCGGCAACCTGGCGAGTGATCTGGTTTCTGTTACGAAGCACATCTTCGCGCGTGCGTTCAACTGGCTTTTGGGGTCGTGCGGAGGCCTTTGGCGTTTTGGCGACCGGGCCTATATAGCTGCCATAGACGTCGAAATTCTCGGGGTTTGTGTAGGGGTTAAAACCAGCCCCTCCGGATTCCAGGTAACCCCCGACAGCACCCTCCCCACCTTCAGAACCTTCAGGAGCCCCGCCATTAAACCCTGGCTGGGTGGTTGTACCAAAGCCACCTGCTTCAAGCATCTCGGATGCATTCGCAGCCGGGACGTCCCCCGGTTCCAGGAGTGTGGATTGCGCGACGTACTCGCTGGTCATGTCGGCGTTACCTGGAGCGCCACCATCGATAATGGAGCCGTCGCCCATCATGCCGGCCATTCCTGCCATATTCGATGGGTCCATGCCTTGCATGCCAGCCTCGCCCGGAGGGCCATGCTGTTGGCCCCCGCCAGCCGCCCCCGTGCTCGTGCTCGTGCCTTGATTAGAAGACGAGGAGGTTTTGGTAGGAATTGAGTCAGATGCAGTTTCGCAGCCTACGGTTGCAGCTAAAAAACTGGCCATAACCAGTGAAACGAAGCCAAACTTGATGCGGCTGGCACTCATTCGTGTCTTCCTCGAATCGGTGGTGCAAGAACAGCTGTAGGTTCACGTCAATGATATCGTGTGTCAACGGCTGGGACAGGATCAATTCTGGGAAATTCCCGCAACTTCGGCCTCTTCCAGGCTAATTCCATTCGGCCAATCCCCGCTGTGTGTTCCGCTTGCGGACAATATCGCCACGTCCGGGACCCCACTCGCGTCCACCGCAGGTGGAGTGGGTGGGGGCAACGCTACATATCCACCCCTGCTCCCTCCAGGCGGACAGCACAGGTGTTCTATTGCAGACGAATCTCGAGAACATGGATGGCATTGCCGTGGCTTAAACATTAACACCCAAGCCGTTCATAGAAACTGGGTCTATTCGTGTATACGTAGAGTTGAGCTCTGCCGAAGGAAGTCGCTCCCCACTCCTCAACGATCCAGTGAACGAGCGTCTCAATATATTCAGGGTATTCCCTGAACTGGACGATGGGCAACTCTGCAGATACGCGATCGCACCCACGCCTGTGCACCCGTGATCGGACCCGGGTTAGCGTCAAGAAATACTCAACAGAGGAAAGAATTGACCGCTGAGCGGCGTTCCGTTCGGAATCACAGGAACTCCGCTTAGTAACGGCTCATCCGACATAGACTTACAACCATCGGCGGCGAGGTTGAGGACCGTGGCTCGCCGTGGATGGTCCGAGTTGTTTCGTTCGCTGCCGTGGACCGTCAATGGATGATGGAAACTGCACGACCCGCGTTTAACGGTGATCGCTTCCGGATTCTGCATGGCCGTCCATTGATCGTCGTCAAGAACGTCGCGGATGGCGTCCATCTGGCCAGCCAAACCAGTAATCGGCAAGAGGTTCCAGCGATGGCTGCCCGGTACGTATTGGATACTTCCGTTGCTTTCGTTGGCATCATCAAGGGCCAACCAGCAAGTCAGGTGACCGATCGGTGCGGTACGGGTCCAGTAAGAGTAATCCTGGTGCCAGGAGACGCCGCCACCATGGCCCGGCGGTTTGCAGAACAATTGATCATGCCAGAAGCGGACTGGACCATCCAGTAATTGTTCGGCAGCAGAAATCACGCTCGGGTGCCAGAGCAGGTCGTGGTAGGCCGGGCCGCTGCGCCACGCTCCGAGAGCATGAAACAAGACCTGTTCCGGGTCGCCTGATTCATTGGAGTGATATTCGTGCCAGCGTTCGTCAGGCCGATAATCAGGATCAAGCCAAACAGCGAGGTCCTTCAGCAACCGATCCACCTGATCTTCACTCAATATCTCAATGCCACTGATAAAGCCCTTCTCGTGGAATTCAGTGACTTGCTGATCGCTCAGCAAGGGGCCTGACAGTGGCGGACTGGACTTCAAAAAGCCAGTCAGCGGTTGATGGTAATGCGAGAGGTCGCCTTGCATGTTTGTCACCACCGGCGGATGTGCGGTATGCAGTCGGCAACTAAGGCGCGGACTGCTTCTTGGTGTGAGCAACCCAGAGATCGTACGCCTTTTGACGGGAGGCGTCGTCAGCGAAACCGATACTACTCAAGTTTACAACGCCATTTGTGACGTCCGCCCGCGGAAAACCGAACTTCCGGTGATCCAGTTTCTCGATTGACAACAAACAGGCAAGCGCGATGTCGCGAATCTGTGTGCGGAATTGCTTGTTGTTCACCCGCTGGATCCCACCGCAGAATGTTTGATCTTGGAGCAACGTGGTGATCACGGGGATATCCTTCTTCTCCCCAAAGCGACTGAGCAATTGCAGCGCGTACTGGCGTACGTAGGGCGAGGCCCCCTTGGCCTGGATGGCTTGCAGTGCCGTTGCGGAGGCTGCGCGGATATCGTAGTTCAGCGCCAGGCGAAAACCCTGGTATGCGACCCAGCCATCCGTGCGTTGCATCCAGCGAGCGAATAAGCCCCGCAATACGTCGCTCCGCGCATCATGCGTGATAAAGTACTGGCCACTACTGGTACGGCGACCCATCTCATTGCCAAACGCGGCGTAACCACAGAGACCATAAATCAGCTTGATACTGGTCTCCGGAAGTTTCACCTCCTGGTCCGCGCCGGCAAACAAGATCGCGGCAATCGTCCCCAGGCGGACATCTGAACCCTGGAAGCGGCGGCTTTGTTGAAAGCCCTCGACGCGCCGATTGATCAAGAGTGCAATTCGGGCCAGTGGACCCTCCATGGCCCTCATTAAATCTGGTTCGGCACGTTGCATCGAAGCAAATAATTGACGGGCGTCACCTTCGGAGCCGTACAACGTGCGGAATTTATCCCAACCGGGCAGCGAATCCCCTGCCTTGCCTGTTTTCGCAAACGCTTGCAACTGTCGTTCAAACTCCAGGACATGGAGGCTCGCCAGAAGCCGTTGGCTACGATAACGCAGCTCACGATTTCGGCTCCGCGCGCCCTCGGCCAGAGGCGCGATTGCATCGGCGCCCAGTTCCGCCAAGCGATCCGTCGCCTTTCGCCGGGCCGCAAAACTCGAGCTACCGAGCTGCTGCACCAACCGCCGGGCCTCGTCGACCCGATTGTCGTCCGCCATGGTGGGCGGAACCAGCAGAGCCAGCAGGGTGACAAGAATGAGCGTGAGTTTCTGCATGATACAAATCGCGATGGTCGGTGCCGGGGCAGTCTATTCTAGGAAAACAGGTGCCGTTAACTCAAGTTTCTCTCGTCGTTTCCGGGGAGAGTGCCCTGTCGAGATCCTGCCAGAGATCATCCAGATCCTCTAGCCCGACCGACAAACGCACCAGTCCATCGGAAATCCCAAAACGCCGACGGTCTTCCGCATCGTAGCTTGCGTGCGACATGGATGCGGGCTGTTCGATCAATGATTCCACAGCGCCAAGACTTACGGCCAGTTGAAATAACGCAGTCGTCTCAACAAGCGATTTGGCACTGTCGAAACCGCCAGTAACTTCGAAACTCACCATGGCGCCAGAACCGCCTTGCATCTGCGAGGCAGCCAGTTCGTATCCCGGGTGCCCAGTGAGGCCCGGATAGAGAACCCGACTAACGCGATCATCCGCATCCAGTCGTTCTGCCAGTTGGCGTGCTGTTTCAGATTGGGCCTGGACACGCAATTCAAGCGTCTTGATGCCCCTGGATATCAAGAACGCATCCCAGCTCGCAAGTGTGGCGCCGGTCGCGTTTTGAATGAAATACAGTTCGTCCAGCAACTCTTGCGAGTTGGCGACCAAGGCGCCACCTAACGCGTCACTGTGCCCGCCCAGGTACTTGGTTGCCGAATGCATAACAATGTCAGCCCCAAGTTCCAGGGGCCGCGTCAGCGCGGGTGTGGCAAACGTATTATCCACCGCCAGTAGGGCGCCGTGCTGATGCGCCAGTTCTGCACATGCCTTGATGTCCGTGATGGATAACAAAGGATTGCCCGGCGTCTCAATCCAGACCAGGCGAGTCCGGTCACTCAGCGCCGACTCCAGGGCTGCCAGGTCGGTGGTTCTCACCAGTGCCGTGTCGATCCCGGATCGCGTGCAGATCTTGTGTAATAAGCGGTAGGTTCCACCGTAAATATCCGACCCGGCTACAATCTCATCACCTTGCCCGCAGAGCATCGTCGCGCAATGGACAGCCGCCATGCCGGACGAAAAAGCGAGTGCGCCAACGCCGCTTTCCAGGGATGCCAGTGTTGTCTCGAGGTTCCTGCGAGTCGGATTGCCGCTCCGCGAATAATCGAATTCGCCCCATTCCCCTGCTGCGGGCTGCACATAGGTGGACGCCAGGTGTACCGGCGGTACGACGGCTCCAGTCGCCTGGTCGCGTTGGTTGCCAACGTGGATACAACGGGTTCGGAATCTCATTTACTCAGGGCCTGATTGAGGTCTGCGATAAGATCTTCGATATCCTCAATCCCACAGGCGAGTCGGATCATATTGTCGGGAATACCGTACTCAATGCGTTCTTCCGGAGTGCATTCGTAATAACTGACTACCAGTGGTTGTTCGATCAATGACTCGACGCCGCCCAGGCTGGGCGCGATCCGTGCCAGGCCCGCCCCGTCTACCACGTCAGCGGTTTGACGCCAATCGGCGTCCTTGACTGTAAATGTCACCAGCCCGCCGAAGCCGCTCATGGTCTCAGCCGCTATCGTGTGATCGCGATGAGATGCCAACCCCGGATAGTAGACTGTCTCGATTCTATCATGGCCTTCGAGGAAAGTTGCAACCGCCATTCCATTGTCGTTATGTCGTTGCATTCGCAAAGCAAACGTCTTCAAGCCGCGCTGCAGCAAGTAAATATTCTGAGCGCCACAGATTGGCCCCATGATCCCTCGTAGATACCGAACCGCCTCGAGTTTCTCAGTTGACCCCACGATCACGCCAGCCAGCAGGTCATTGTGGCCAGCCAGGTACTTGGTTGCCGAATGCAGCACATAATCCACGCCGTGATCCAGTGGCTGAAGATTGAAAGGAGTCGCCAGAGTCGCGTCAATCAGTGTTTCAACGCCATGCGTCCGAGCCACCTCAACGAACTGTCCAAGATCGACGACACTCATGTGCGGATTCGTGGGCGACTCGCTCACCAGTAAACGCGTCTTGTCGTTTATCGCGGCCGCCAAGGCATCGTAATCGCCCGTGGGAACCTGCCGTGTGACGACTCCAAAGCGGGAGAGGTGCTGATTACAGAACTCCCGACTGCGATGGTAGCACTCGTCAAAGAATACAACTTCATCGCCGGAATTCAGCTTGGCCATCATCAAGACGCTGATCGCGGCCATGCCAGATGAGAACAGGATGGCTTCCTCGCCGTGATCAAGTGATGCCAGCTTAGCCTCGACAACCCTTTCGCCCGGATTGCCGTAGCGGCCGTACTCTTCACGCGGAAGCTTCTGCTCAATGTAGTCGATCACCGACTGTGAATCGGCGAAGGTGTAAGTTGACGCCGCAAATATCGGATCGGTAATCGAATTGGCGTGCTTCTGTCGCGACTCACCCGCATGGACAGATAACGTCGACGGACCGGGTTGCGTCGGGCGTTTGTGGTTCATGATCGTAAAGGTCCCTTGATGGCCGATAATCGTGTCAGCATGCGTAGATAACGCACGCTGTCTCAGCAGGGCCCTGCGACCACTTCGTCCTCCGGCAAAGCATAAGGTTTTCAGGCGAGGAGGAGTTGCTCTAGAAAAGCCCGAAAACCATGGCACTTTAGCAGTTGTATAGGCTGCAAGCGGCCGCAAATCCCTCTGCACCTACTCTAGCCACCGTTCAGCGAACCCGCAAGCGATCCTTCGACCCTGACAGCTACACAATGACATACAGCAGCGAACAACTAGCCCCTAGGACTAACGCAGCGGGTTGTGCGGTAGCCCAGCGCCGCTGAATGGCCGTTGGTATCTTGTCTGTATCAACTGGGGTCTGGCTTCCAGTCCAGTCCGGTAGGCAGCCGGAATGGACGGCGCTGGACCGTAGTAAGCGCTCGGGTCAGCCAGTGGTTTCGGCGGATCGACCGTCGGCCCCACAGCCGGAGTCGGCATCGGCAAGGGCGTTCCCTCGTAGATCACCGAGTGCCCGCATCCACAACCCGGCTCGGCATGGCCACAGCCAAAGGATTCATGGAACCTGACCGAAAATAAGCCTCGACGTGGTGCCTGACCTAAGCCCAGGCCCAGCGGACTGCCGTCGCGACAGGGGAAAAGACAATTCAGAGCGTCTCGTACGCCCTGGGTTAATGTGGGGATTAACGGCAGACAATGGCCGCCACCGTCATAAGACGGGATGATCGTATCTGTCACAACGGGCTGGCCCTCAGCCTGTGCAGCCTGGGCGCTGTTGTAGTAGGTCGGCTGGGCCGTTTGAATCAAGTGAGGATATCGAGCATTCGCTGATCCGCTGCGTAGCTGACCAGGATTACCGAGGGTCTGGGCATCCAGCTCGGGTAGCCCATTGAGTGAACACGACAGGAAAGCTACTGCTATAACTTTGGACCACCGGGACATGGCTGCTCTCCTCTTGGACGGTTGACTGGGGCCGCTTGACCACGCTGGCAACCGTTACTAAAACGGCACCAGGTATCGCCGGACAGGACGCCAAGGCCCCTGTATAAAACATCGTGCGATGAACCATCGTGCGACCAGTACTTTCGGCGTGTCGGGTATTGTTGGCCGATAGCGCCAGTAGCGCCCAGATTATGACGACCACCTGTTTTGCGTAGCTTGAACCATGCGTAATGGACGGAAAGAGAGTCTCCCCATGAAGGCCCCAGTAATAGTCGCCGCTCTCTTCGTGGCCTTTGCAGTGACTTGCAGCGCCCCTGCGGAGAAACCAAGGTTGCGCCTGGTCTATAAGGATTCGTTTGAGCAGGGTGCGACGCGCTGGGAACCGACGGACGAAACGGCCTGGCGGATCAAGGAGACCGCTCAGGGCAAGGTGCTAAGTCAGTTCAAGAAACGCAGCCAGTACGAGCCACCGTTCCGTAGTCCGCTCAACATATCACTGCTAAGAGACGTGAATGTGACCGACTTTGAGTTGACGGTAAAAGTCCTGAGCACTCACGAAGATTACGGGCATCGCGATGTCTGCCTGTTCTTTGGCTATCAGGATCCCGCGCATTTCTATTACGTGCACCTGGGAAAAAAGACCGACGACCACGCGAACCAGGTGTTTATTGTCAACGGCGCAGCTCGTACTAAGATCTCCACGAAGACCACTGAAGGCACTGACTGGGACGATCAATGGCACACCATCCGGATCGTTCGATCGAGTCGGAGTGGCACGATACTGATCTATTTCGATGACATGAAGAGGCATGTCATGGCCGCCACGGACAGCACGTTTCGCTGGGGGCGGGTGGGCGTCGGTTCGTTTGACGACACGGGCGACTGGGATGACTTCCGCCTTCGCGGCCAGTTGCACGAGGCAGAAGCGGAGTGAACGGGCTGCTGGCTAGTAACCGATGCCGGCTCGAAAGAAGACCGTGCTGCCCGGTTCAAATGTGTCATTGGGTCGCACGACATAGCGGACCTCGCGGTCGAATGAGAGGCCGCCCTCGATGAATCCGATCCGCTGGCCGACTTCCATTTGCTTGGGCGATCCCCACTCAAGTCCGATTGTCAGCCGCACGTCGTTAATATCAACCCGGTCGCTAAAGCCATCGGCTCGCCTGATGGTCCACGCTCCGCCGCCATATTCGCCGCCGAGATACCACCACACGTCCTGTTCATCAAGCGTGGTCAGATACTGAGACAATTTGGGCTCCGGGAAGAACAGGTTCCATCGTGTTTGTGGATTCGGAGTCCAGAGCAACCCTGCCGCGGGTAGCATGCGGATGCGATTCCTGCCCAGATACCAGACGCCACCGCTCACGACCATGTCTGGCGTCAATCGCAAGTGAAAAACCCCTTCGCCCGTGACGCGAAGGCTATGGCCAGTGAGTGTCTGGAAATCGGTATAGATCCCCACGCCGACGCCCAACTCCAGGCTGAATCGCTGACTTGGGTCGCCACGGTAATAACCACGCAACGCCGCACTGTAAGCTCGGCTGGGCAAATCCACCACCACTGGCTCATCGCCACCAGGTCCGTCCCAGAGGTGCAGTCCAAAACTTGGAATCAGGAACCACGGCCTGTCCGTATCGAAGAACTCGCCCATCTCGACAGGCAGCGCAATATCAAAGTTGTTCACGTCCACAGAATCGACACCGGCGCCGCCGTGGATCCAGGTATACCCCACACTCGCCCGATTCACCCCACTCCAGAATTCTTCCCAGCGAAATGGTTTTCCATCGCTGCCACCAAAAATGGAGCGAGACAAGAGTGGTTCTCGCTCAGCGTCATCGGAACCACGAGAGGGGAAGCCAAACCAATTCGACGATGTGGCGGGAGGCTCCGTTGCGGCCCCTTCATTAACGAAATCGGGGGTGTCTGGCGCGCCGGATGTTCCAGCCCGACCATAAGGGTCAAACAAGGGTCGGCGAGGAGCTGCACTGCCAGCCGGAGCGGTGTCCGGTTCGACTGTCGGTGCACCGTCCGCGCCACGGAAACGAACACGGGGTTGCGCAAACAGGCTGGGTGCTAGGCAGGCCACAGCCAGCATGGCAAGCAGGCTAGTTGAAAATCGCCACATGGAATTAACAGCAACGAGAGGGCAGGAAATGCATCAAGTATGAGGCGGGAAGTACCATATTCGCGGTATCCCGGTCAATACAGATCCCTTACTTTCCGGTCAGCCACTGCGCCTCACCCGAGTCGGCCCCTGATCGCAATAGCTCAATCGCCAGCGGTGAAGCCCTGGAACTCCGGTCTATTGAGAGCGTGAGTTCGTGCAAGCCGGGATCGAGGCGGACAGAAATGAGTTTACTGGCTTCAATCGGTGATCCATCCAGCCAGAGAGTCAGCCCAGAAATATCCTCGAATCCAAAGCGAATTTCACCTGCCCGGCTGACGCGAAAAGAGACTCTGGTAAAGGTGACTGGGCTGGCGTCAGGAAAGCGTGGCAATGTATCGAGGTTCGCCAGTGGCAAGCGGCCATTGACCTGGCTATAGGCCGACACCCACTCGTAAACCTGATTGGGATTAAGCACGGAGTCGTTGCCGACTCGACGCAAACGCGTCCGGGCGGCCGGTGTGTCAACCAAGACACTCCAGCGGCGGGCCAGCTGGCGGGTTCCGACGGCATAATCCCCGGGCTTTCCCAGTTCGGAAAGAAATCGCACCAGGTCGACCAGCTCCTGCCTTGTCAGCTCGTCTACTGTCCCGTCCGGCATCAGCGAACGGCCCTCGCGGCGACCATCTATGTCGGCCTTGTTGATCGAAAGAAGTGCGTCATCCTTGTCTCGCAGGACAAGTGTCGTGTCATCTTCCCGGATCACTATACCGCTAAGGATCTTTCCATCCGCTGTCAGCACGATCAAGGAATGAAAGTTCTCCTTGACCTTATCATTTGGCAGCAGCAGGGAATTCAGCAGGTAATCTATCGGTGCGCTACCCCCAATGCTGATGAGATCTGGTCCAACCCGACCGCCAGCTCCGCCGATCGCGTGGCAATTGACGCAGGCCAGCGAACGGCGACGGTAGATCGCTTGACCACGAGCTGCATTGCCGACCGTGAGAACATCCGACAGTATCGCAGTGCGTTCTTCAGGCGTCAGCTTCCATCCCGACTCAGCCAGTGACCCTGCGTCCCGAATCGCTGAAATTAAGTCTGCTTGCGGCTCGCTGGCTGACCGGACGATGCGAATCATCCGTTTGGCATCGTTCTGTGAGAGAGATAAATCCCCAGAAGTGGTGATCGCCTTGTGCAGAGCCAGCTGCCCTCCCTTACGGGCTACCAGGTTTGAGAATGTGGATTGGAACAGCGCTTCATCGCTCGATCCGACGAGCTTCATGCCACACGCGACAGCTGCATCAAGATCATATCCGGCGACTGCTGCTGTTACGGCAGCCAGCAGGCGGTCATCCGTTGCCGTCATGGCAAGCAGGGCCAGAGCATCTCGCGAGGCTTGGTCGGCGATCTGGCCCAGCGACCCAACTGCCTTCTGACGAGCCGCTGCGGTCTGGTCTTTATCTGTGACGAGGGCAATCAAGTCGTCCCGCATATCGACTATTTTCCAGTCGCCAGCCGCCGAGATGCCAGTCTGGCGGATTGCAGCGGACTCATCGTCAAGCCAACGACCCGCCAATTGAGCCGCTTGCGGGGGAACGATCCCCCGTTGCGATGAGACAGCCAGCATGGCAGCGAGCCGAGCTTCGATTGGGGCACGCTGTTCAGCCGAGGACTCGGATCGCAGTGCCTCGGCCAGGTTGAATGCCCGGCCGACCTCAGCGGCTGTACCGAGTTCCGCTGTCAATTCGAGTAATCCACCAAGTCGTGGGTCGTCCTGGTTCATATCCTCTGCCAAGCCAATAAGGATACCGCCCGTCCCCTTCGCCTCGACACTGCGCAGCGCGTAGATAATATGGGATGGATCGGCGCCCAGGGCGGGCAGGCCGGCATCAATTGCAGGCTTCCAGGTGGTCTGTAAGTCACGCATCGTTTGCCAGGCCGCAAAGTCGAGGAACCGATCCATTGGCTGGTCGAGAACCTGCAAAACGATTTCAGCAGCCTGGCCGTTCTGGCTGGACGATAAACCCCTGATGCCCTCAAGGCGGACCCGTGGCGAGGGGTCCAGTGAGGCGGCTTCAAGCAATGAGAAGGAACCCTCGATCCGTTCATGTTCGTTGCTAACGACCCTTGTTGCGGCCGCCCGAACCCTGTGGTCCGTCGACCGGGCAAGCTCCTCGACAAGCTCCTGTGGTAGCTGATTGATATTTTGGAAGGCCCAGAGGATCTCCAGCTTTTCGTGAAGTGTGTCCTCGTCGTCACCAGTTAACTGGGCTAATCGTTGATGGAGGCTGCGGCTGACCGTATCCCGATCGCGATGTTTCATTTCCAGCTTGGCATACAGGCGAATCCAGTCCTCGGGATATGTGAGGAGTCGGACCAGTTGCTTGGTTCGCACTTCTTTTGGGTCGATACGTGGCGAGAGCGGCCGGTCCTTGGCGGTGATTCGCCAGATACGACCGTGAGCATGGTCCCGTCGCTCATCGCGGAAATCCACTTCGCCGTGTTGGATAATTGGGTTGTACCAATCTGCAATGTAGATAGCGCCGTCGGGTCCCATCTTTACATCGATTGGGCGAAACGCCGTGTGACTGCTGGTAATGACCTCCGTCTCCTGGCGTGAGCTATAACCCGCTCCCTGTTCTGAGACGGTGAATCGGCAGACGCGATGGGCGCGAAAATCGTTAGTGACCATGCTGCCCCGCCAATCTTCTGGCAGATGACGGCCGCTTAGAATCTCCAGGCCGCAGTGCTTTGGGCTGCCGGGGTTGAGTCCTTCAAGGCGTCGTTTTAACCCGGGCGCCGTGACGTATACCGCGCCGGGGAATACATAGTTGATCCCCTCGCCATAGGCTCCATCCGTGGCGAACGATTGTCCCCAGTAATCAAAATGATGGCCCCATGGATTCACAAAACCACGGCAAACGATCTCCAATTCCATTGTCTCGGGGCGGAATCTCCAAATGCCACCGCCGCGCAAGCGCCGCACGCCATGCGGTGTTTCGACATGACTGTGAATGTAGATCGATTGGTTCATATACAAGGCACCGTCAGGCCCCCAGCGGAGACTGTGCAGTAAATGGTGCGTGTCCTCGGATCCAAATCCTGACAGGACGACATTTCTGACGTCCCCCTTCAGGTCACCATCCAGATCCTCGTAATGAACCAACTCGGTACTATTGACGACATAAGCACCACCGTCGCCCGGAACGACGCCGGTAGGGATCAACAGGCCATCCGCGAAGACGGTCGTCTTGTCCGCGATGCCGTCCTGGTCGGTGTCTTCCACCACCAGAATCTTGTCGGTGGCTGGTGCGCCAGGCTTGATGTGTGGATAGACCTCGCTACTGGCGATCCATAAGCGCCCTTGCCCATCAAAGTTCATATGGATCGGTTTGGCTATATCCGGATCCGATACGTAGAGCTGAACCTCAAAGCCGTCGGCGACCTTAAATGTCAGGCGCTCCTTCTCCGGGTCGGGGTCAGGAATCTCCGTAAGATTCCGCTGGGACCAGACCGAACTGGTCACAACGCTGAAACAGGCGAATATTAAGAGCCTTATCAGGCGGGAATCAAACATAGGATCCTCTTCTCTGCAGTCAGTTGGCCAGGCTGATGATGATCTGGTGTACGGGTGGCTTCGCTAGCTGATGTATGAGCCTGTCTTGATCCTCGACCAGCGGGTCGAACATGGGTATCTCAACAGCGTTATTTCCCTGTTCATGCTTACGGAACAGAAACAGGTAAGTCTCATTTTGCGGTCGGTAGCGGTGGAAGAAATATTCGTTCTTGCGGGCGATCGTTGCGCGAAGTTGATCCGCCTGGCGCCGCTCGGAAGCCAACTCAATGCCCACGCCTCGCGACAGCTCAGCATGGCTTGCGGTGAATTGAATTGTGCCGTCCAGTGCAACGCTATACTGGCCCCGCGCAAGGCCTGCCACCTTGACTAGGAGGTCATCAGTTTCGGCGTCTGCCGAACCGTAATGCCGTGGAACGTCCGGCCGCAACAGATGTGTGCCTGACAACTCTATGGCGATTCGGTTGTCACTCTCCAACTTAACCTGCGCATCCAGGCCGTTGGCCGTCGAACTATCCCTGGAGACATTAATTAGCAAGGAACGGGCCTCTCGATCCCGGCCCAGCAACTCGCTCAGCAACGGTGCAATCGACCAGTAACCGAACGCTGTCAGTTGCTGACCGTCGATGCTGGCTGTTGCCGCGAAGGGCGATCTCCGCTGACTGGCCGAAGGCGGTGGGGCTACTCCCTTAAGCTGTGGCATCGTCAGGTATCGACAATTGAGTTCCTTTGCCATCTCCATGATGGCGGCCTCAAATGCCAGTCGGGCCTTGTTTCGTGCTTCCGAAATCGGTAGTCGACTTCGGGTTGGCACCGGTGGCATAGTGCCCAGCAGCGCGACCCGCGAGCCGGTCGCTTTTACGTCGGCGACAAGCCTCGACAGGCCACTTCGAAACTGTTCGGTTCCCTCGCTGCCTGTGCCGATGTCCGTGGAGCCATAGTGCAGGATCGTGAGCGTCGGCGCCGCCAGCTTCAGGTCGCGTAGCAGCCTGGCGTAACCATCCGCAACCGAACCAAATACAGCGCGGGATTCACCGGCGACGTTATCGCCACCCCAGCCAAGATTTCGAAAGGTTAACGATTCCGATGCGAAAACAGACGATATCTCGCATTCCACATAGTTGCCGGTCTGTAACCTTTCAATAAAGGCACCTCCCAGTAACACAACTCTGTCACCGGACTGGAAGAGCGGCGCGGAGCTTTTCTGGGCCGCGCCGGGCGTGGCCATGATCATCGACAGCAGCAGGGCAGACAGGCTGAGTGTCCATCGCATTGTCGTTCTCCGTGGGAGCCACTGGTGGGCCGTGAGATGCCGGCGCCATGCGCACACGCATGGTACTGCGAGCCACGGAAGAACGGTAGAGGACGGCTGACAGGGCCGTTGCTTAGCCTGTGTAGAGCACGTCGAGGACTTTGCCCGTGTTCAGATGAATCGGGCGATTCTGTCGGCCGATGAGCAATGTCTGCGGGTCGATACCGAGCGTCTTATAAATTGTCGCGCCAATATCATTCGGGTGATATGGCGAGGTGGCAGGGTATCCACCATTCTTGTCGCTACGGCCAATCACCTGTCCGCCCCGCACGCCACCTCCGGCAAACAGGCCCGTATAACACCATGCCCAGTGATTTCGACCCACCTCTGGAATATCACCATTCTTGGTGATGCTGGGCGAGCGACCGAATTCCCCGACGACCACAATCAGTACGTCGTCGAGCATAGAGCGAGCTTCCAGATCATCGATCAGGGCAGAGACTCCAAGGTCGATGCCCGGCAGCAACTTGTCCTTCAGCCGTGGGAAATTACTTGAGTGTGTGTCCCAGCTTTGCACATGCCCCATATTTGCTTGCACATACGGCACGCCGTGTTCAACCAGGCGTCTCGCCAGCAGCAGGGACTGGCCCATGCGGGAACGTCCGTATTTATCACGCAGCTCCGACGGCTCGCTTGAGAGATCAAACGCATCCACTAGTTTGCCGGATGAGAGCATCGAGAAGGCAGCGTCTTGCTGGTCAGTGAATTGGGTCTGTCGTGCGAGGCGATCAAGCGCCCGTCGCTGGACATTCAGGTCGGTCAGCAGTTGTTTGCGTCCCGACAATCGATCGGTGGTAATACCATCAAGCAGCTGTATACCATCAACCTTGAATCCCTCCCCATTGGGATCAGAATTCACCTGCAGCGGATCGTACTGGGGACCCAGGAAGCCAGCATGCTGGCCAGGCCACGTCAACGAACCCTCGATCAACGGTTTCGGAACTGTTACCTGGCTGGGAAGTCCCGTGGTCGATGGCCGCAGGTGCTCCAGGGCCCCGCCATAGGACGGCCAATCCAGGCGGGACAGCTCCTTGTCCTCGTTGGCATCGCCGCGGAAGATCTGTGGAGTTCCGGTCAGCGTGTTGTGCGTCCCGGAGAGATGCCGATTGTCTCGATGAGCCAGTGACCGAATAATTGCGAGTTTGTCAGTCCGGTCGGCGAGATTGGAGACGTGTTCCGTAAACTGGACGCCCGGAATTCTTGTGTCGATCGTGCTGAATTCACCCTTGATCGTTGAGCTGTCCGGCTTCGGATCGAAGCTATCAATATGGCTGCCGCCGCCGGTGAGGAAGACCATGATTACCGATTTCGGCTTCGGTCCGTTGTTCGACGCAGCTTGCAATGACAGCAGCTGGGGCAGCGAGAGTCCCAGGAAGCTTGAACAGCCAACCTGGATCGCGTGACGGCGACTAATTGGGGCGGGGTTAAGCGGGCGGGGCGTCATGTCGGCGTCTCCGTCGATGGTCAGGCACTCCTAGTATGTTAATCGTTCATAGGGGGGCTGTTCAACACTGTTTCCCGCCAAGACGCTGGAACAAGGTGATTTTACGAAACTCCTTTGTCGGATAAGATGAGCTGGTAGTAGTTTCCAGCAAGACCACAGGTCATTCATCGAGAACACAATCATGGTGAGAGCATTCGTCGCGACGCTTCTGCTGTCGACATATTTCCTTTCTTCAGTCGGCGCGGAGTCAATTCAGGACCTGACAAAGACAATTCGCGCCGTGGAGGTTAACGGTCAAGGGCATCCCGCGGCGATCGCGGCCTGGAAGGAATTGAGCCAAGCTCCGGCCGACCAGCTGCCAGTGGTTCTGGCTGGGATGGACGGTGCAAATAAACTCGCTGTCAACTGGCTTCGAGCAGCCGCCGACACCATAGCCCAAAGGCAGATACGAGCCGGACAGAAGTTGCCGATCGAGGGTCTCGAGGCCTTTATCGCTGACCATGACCATCATCCCCGGGCCCGCCGCACAGCATATGAACTGATACTTCTCGTCGATCAGACCGCAAAGCAACGGATCATCCCCCAGCTACTTAATGACCCCAGCCTCGAGCTTCGCAGGGATGCTGTTGCGGACTTGCTGCAGAAAGCAGCGGCACTCCAGGCCAAGGACGAAGCTTCCGCTGCCTTTCGCAAGGCGCTCAGCTCCGCTCGCGATCTGGATCAGATCGATCTGGCGACGGACAAACTTCGGGAAGCGGGCGAGACTGTTGATTTGCCCGTCCATTTCGGCTTCTTGATGAAATGGGACCTCGTCGGCCCCTTCGATAACTCCGAAAAGAAGGGCTTCGATGTGGCCTATCCGCCTGAAAAGGCTGTCGACCTTACGGCCTCCTACGATGGCAAGGATGGTGAAGTAAAGTGGTTCCAGTACGCCACCACAAACGAGTACGGCGTAGTCGACTTGAACGAGGTGTTGGATAAACACAAGGGCGCCATCGTTTATGCTCACGCGAGTTACGTCGCGGACGAAGCCCGGCCCATTGAGATCCGACTGGGTTGCATCAATGGCAACAAGATCTGGCTCAACGGAAAACTACTGACCCAGAACCATGTTTACCATGCCTCAACGTCGATCGATCAGTACATCGCGGCGGGCACACTTAAGGCGGGCGTCAATCATATCCTCATCAAGGTAGCGCAAAACGAACAGACCGACTCCTGGGCCCAGCGCTGGCAATTTCAGCTGCGGGTTTGCGACCAGTACGGTACCGCCGTCCTTGGTAGCAATCGCTAGTAATCGCACAGCACCGAAGACGTCCTCACAAACACAGACAACACTCTTTCTCGAAGGGCTAACCCATGCCACTGACCCGACTTTACCCCCTCACACTGCTCTGCATTTCAGTGATCCTGTGCATGGGCGCCGACTGGCGTCAGTTCCGTGGTACTCACAGTAATTCCGTGGCTGCGGACGCCAACCTGCCAGTCAATTGGTCGGCGGATGAAAATGTTGCCTGGAAATCACCCTTGCCAGGCCGCGCCGCCTCAAGCCCGATCATTGTCGGCAAACAGGTTTACGTGACACGAAGCGGCGGCGTCAAACAGGATCGACTGTATGTGCTGAGTTTTGACACCGAAACTGGCAAGCAGATGTGGCGAAGAGAATTCTGGGCAACGGGTCGAACTTACACGCATCCGACCAGCTCCGTTGCCGCACCGACGCCGGCCAGCGACGGGAAACGTATCGTCGCTTTCTACTCATCTAACGACTTGGCCTGCCTGGACCTGGACGGCAATCTCCTCTGGTACCGTGGCCTTGGGCTGGATTTTGATAAGGCTGGTAACGACGTGGGGATGTCTTCATCTCCGGTGATCGCTGATGGCGTGGTGATTGTTCAAGCTGAAAACCAGGGAAACTCCTTCGCCACTGGCATCAGCCTTGAAGACGGACGACCACTCTGGAAGACACCCAGGCCAGCGATGGCAAATTGGGCATCCCCAATCATTGTCCCCGGCCCATCTGGCAAGCCAGCGGTCATCCTGCAGTCCCCCGGAGATCTTAAGGCACACGATGTGCAGACAGGTAAGGAACTGTGGAACTTCACCGGTGGTTTCGGCACGATCACGTCCGCCACGCTTTCCGGCGAACTCCTGTTGCTCAACTCTGGTGGCATGACAGCCTTGAGAATCGGTTTGGATATCACCACGCCGGATGTCTATTGGTCGCAGAATCGGCTGTCGTCCAACGGCGCCAGCCCTGTGGTTCACGACGGCAAAGTCTACGTTCTTTCGGGCTCAATCGCGAAGTGTGGTGACCTGCAGACTGGCGAACTGTTGTGGCAATCCCGACTCGAAGGCCGCTTCTGGGCGTCGCCGATCCTGGCCGGTGGGCACCTTTATTACGTGAACCAAGAGGGCCTCGGTCAGGTCCTCTCAATTGCGGAAGAAGGTAAGATTGTCGCCAAGAACGAAATGGGTGAAGTAGTGCTTGGAACGCCGGCAGTCTCAGGCGACGCGCTGTTTATTCCCACCGACAAGAACCTCTGGCGTGTTTCAAAGTAATCGCCCTGGCGACCCTGTTGGATCACGACGATTGCCGGTCAGCGAGGCATGGATCGGTTGGCAAGTCTGTATAACGTACCCCTGGCACGTGGCCCCGTAAGTGGACGCGTTCGCCCGCCCGGCTCAAAGAGCATTACCAACCGCGCCCTGGTCTGCTCCGCCATGGCGGCGGGGGATTCAACGCTTCTTGGTGTGCTCGATAGCGATGACACCAGCCTGATGCTCTCCTGCCTGCGGTCCCTGGGCGTTTCGGTCGCGGGCGAACTGGCTGATGGCACGCTCAAAGTTCGTGGCAGCAGAGGGACGGTGCCCAGTAAAGAAGCTGCCCTCTTTGTGGGTAACAGCGGTACGACAATCCGTTTTCTGTCGGCCCTGCTAGCGACAGCCGCCGGTCGATATGAACTTGACGGCGTACCGCGTATGCGGGAACGGCCAATCGAACCACTTGTCGCCGCACTTCGTGAGCATGGTATCGATGCGGCGTGCGCGGACAATGGCTGCCCACCACTCACCATCCAGGGTGCGGGGCTGCCGGGAGGCGACATGAGCGTCGCTGGAACGCTCTCAAGCCAGTTTTTGACCGGCCTCCTATTGGCGGCTCCAATGGCCCTCGACCCACTTACGATCCGTGTCGACGGTGCTCTCGTCTCGCGTCCCTATATCGATATGACTCTTCGCGTCATGCAACAATTCGGTGTGCAGGTCGACGAACAGGAAACCCAAGCATTCGCCGTGCCCAGCAATGTCGGCTACCAGGGTTGCAGTTTCGATGTCGAACCGGACGCGTCAGCAGCAAGCTATTTCTTCGCATTGCCAGCACTCCTCGGTGGTGAAATCACGGTTGAAGGCCTGGGAGATGGCAGCTGCCAAGGAGACCTTGCTTTCGTTCATGCGCTGGAACAAATGGGCTGCGAGATCCAGCTTGGTCCAGACAGCACCACGATCGTCGGCAAGGCGACGCAGGGCATCGAAATCGACATGAATGGAATCAGTGATACGGTTCAGACACTTGCGGCCGTCGCCATGTTCGCGGAGGGTCCCACACGGATAACCGGTGTCGAACACATTCGGCACAAGGAGACGGACCGTATCGAGGATCTGGCTCGCGAGTTACGAAAGCTGGGTCCACGGGTCGAGACTTTTACAGATGGCCTCACAATCACGCCGGACACGCATCGGTCTGCCACCATCGAGACCTACGACGACCACCGCATGGCAATGAGTTTGAGCCTGACGGGATTGGTGATTGACGGAGTGGTAATAAAAGATCCGGGCTGTACGTCCAAAACCTATCCGGGCTTCTTTAGAGATCTCGAGTCCGTCTTGGCGCAGAGCTAATCCGGACAACGCACTTTAGGCCGGGACTAGCGAGGGCGGCGTCGGGGAGGCTGATCCACCGTCTCCTGCGTTGCATCCAGCAGTTCATCCGCTCGTTTCAGCATGTCCGCTGTCGAGTCGTTGACAACCGGCTGATTACCAGCGGCTGATTGCGCGCGGAATTCTCCGCCGCAATGGCGGCATTGCAGCATTGTACCGAGGTACTCTTGCCGGATCTGCGAACCCCGTCCACAGGTGGGGCACTGCTGGAGGAATTCAGTTGCTCGGGACATGATTAGGGGTCGTTCCGTGACCGAAAAGAGCTATTGGATAGGAGCGTTGGATTGTACCGCAGCCGATTTTCTTCCACAAGGAGTTTTGTGGGGTCCTCGACTGGGACTGTGTTGCGGCCCCTGGAGTGCAATATATCGAACAGAATAGCCGTCGAATGGACGTTGAAATCCTGTCAATAGACGCGTTCGACGGAGGTGACTACCAGTGGCGCCGAGGGTGTTTTCTCAAACCCGTCACGGTCTTCGACCGTCACGCTCCCCATTTTGTCCATCACGTCGAGGCCCTCGACAATTTCACCAAACACGCAATAACCGGGCACATCCTCATCGTCCGCATCGCCATCGGTTGCCTGATGATCCAGAAATGCATTGTCGCCGAGATTGAAAAAGAACTGCGAGGTGCCGCTGTCAACGTAATCAACCTGCCGTAAGAGCCCGACGGTTCCGCGACGATTTGAAAGGCCGTTATCCCCCTCGTAAGCGACCGCAGCACGCTCGGGAATCTCCTCGTATTTGGCGTTGTAACCACCCGCTATCATCATGTAATCCTGCTCGACGTAGTGCACAAGTGAATCGTGGTACTCTGCCCGATCGACATAGTTCCGCAGAAAGTTCGCCACGGTCTGCGGTGCATCCTTGGCAAACAGGCGAATCCGTATTGTCCCCTGGTTGGTGTGGATCAGGACCTCGGGATCTTCCACGAGGACTGGCAGGGCGGGAGAACTTCCGCGGGCCTCAGCTGCTGTCAGCTCAATCGGATCGCCGTCGGTTTCATTAGGCGCGGAGTTGGTGGGCAATTCATCTGCTTCGATGCGGACCGGTGGTGGCTCATCCGCTTGTTTGCCACAACCGGCGAAAAGGACTGCACAGGTCAGCAGCGTGATTGGTACAAAAACTCGTTGGCGACGCATCATGAGCCTCCCGGCAGAATGGATGTCTGGACGTGCGCAGTACCGAAAGTCCGCGGACGCGTGGAGAATGATGACGCTTTGCCTGTCCTGTGGCAATGCCAATTACTCCGCAGCCCATTCAGCAGCCCATTCAGCAGCAGGTCATCAGCTGGCTAGCAGGCCAAGTGACTCTATCAGCGTATACAGCCAGGGGGGCTGCCAGGGGTTGGTAAATGCGTAGATCGATGTCACGACGCTCAATAACAGCAACAGGTTGGCCAGCTGGCGTCGTCCGGGCTGAATCGCCAGCCGATCAAGGGGTGCCAGCGCAAGGTAGAACCAGAACGGTATGAGCCAAAACAGCCACCTCGGTCCACAGCAATTACCACCGTAATTCCGATCGCGTAACGGTCGCATCACGTAAAACATAAACACGACCAGCGAAATCAAGAGGATCGCAGCTGTTACCCGACGCACGAACGGGTTGCCGTCACGCCACAACAGGATTCCTCCCCAGATCGACAATAACCAGATTGGCGTCAGAGAGAACACGCCATGATGGCCGATCAGCAGCTGAAAGGCGTAAACCAGTCTGGAAGGTTCGCCTGCGTCAAATCCCAGGCTCTTGGAAGGCACCCAGTGCGTGCCGCTGTAGTCGTACCAATTGTTCCATTCGTGGATGCTGGCCTTGTTACCGTGATACTGCACAGCTAGACGATCCTGCCCGTCGCGGTCCCAGATTATCCATCGTCCGTCAATTTCATGGCCAATAATCATCGTGCCCTGGGAGAGCTCAACCGGAATCGCCGCCATCCATTCAGGCAGCAGGGTGCCACCATCGAGTTGCTCGGCCGTTGCGGATATCGTGGCAATCTCAGCGCCGTCGCTGCGATGAGCATAGGCTGGCTGCAGGCTGTTATGGGCCAGCCAGTTCGTACCGAAAAAGGCCAATCCGACAAGTAGAACTGGGGGCGCAAAAGCGACCAGCGTCGTTCGCCAGTTGTGCGCGACGAGACCGAGGCCAATCAATCCAAGCAGGGCAAGCACGGGCAGTTCATTGGCGGTCGCCATGGCTGCACAAAAGCCCGCGCCTAGGTACCAATGCAATCGCTCTTCGCGCCGCTCAAGGATCCGCAGACAACATTCAAAGGCAATAGCCACGAAAGCTGTTGCTATTAGATGGTTGTTCAGGGTGTTGGCAAACGTGGTTAGAAAGGTACCCCAGGTGATGATGGCCGCGGCGAAGACCTGAGACCAGCCGGTCTGGCAATACCGCCGTGCCCAGCTGCAACCGAGGAAGAATAGCACCACCAATGCCGGCAGGTTGGTCAACAGTAACAGCGTGCGGATCACCAGGTGTGGGCTGGTGCGAATATCCCAGCCAGTGATCGTGTTGAGCAGCCAGTACTTGCCAGCCATCAGAGTCGGAAAAAGCGTTGGTTTGCTCGAGTAATAGTGCTCTTTGCCATCCCTGCCTTTGTGGCGAACCTGGTCAATGGAATACCAGGCCTTATCACGCACATTTCGGCCACTTACCGGGTCACGCTGCAGGACGATATCGTCCACCACATAGCTACCATGATGGACAAGCGCTGCCACAGTGGACCAGCGACTGCGGTCATTAGCGCTCAGCGATGCCGTATCGCCACGCGGTGCATCCGCCAGGCCGATACGCAGGCTGGCCCAGCACATGGCCAACAGTACAAGTATCAATACCGGTACTGGAACGGGGCGCCGTTGCCCATCATCCGTCAGCGGCATTACCATCGGCCTGATCTCCAGAAAGAGTCTGTGAGTCGGATTCATGGCCGGAAATATCAGTGCGCGCAGACACAGAGTACGCATCGTCTGGATTGCTGGTATGTGCGGTTACCATTTCGGCCAGGATTCCCATCGTGACAAGTTGGCCACCGAAGAGAATGAACAGGATGCAGTAGTAGAAGCTTGCCTTGTCCGTCAGGTGGATGGGGTCAAGAGATATCAGCTGATGGGAGAGGATTCTCCAAATCGTCAAAGCGGCCAGCCCCATGACCCCCAGCCCCAGACTGAAGAGCCCAAACGTGCCCAGCAGGTGATGCGGGCGTTGTCGGAAGCCTGTAAACAAGTAGACCGTAATCAGATCGAGGAAACCCTTGACGATCCGTCGGACGCCGTACTTCGATTTACCAAATTGCCGTTGGCGGTGATTGATCTCGATTTCGCCAACACTCCAGCCACGGCTGGCGGCAAGGACAGGAACGAAACGATGGAGTTCACCGTAAAGCTGAACTTCCTCCACCACGCTGCGGCGGTAACATTTGAATCCGCAATTGTGATCGTGCAGCCGAACTCCGGTTAACCTGCTGACCATCCAATTGAAGACACGGGAGGGGAGAACCTTGTGCCAGGGATCGTGTCGCACCTTCTTCCAGCCGCTCACGACGTCCAGGCCGCCTTCCTCGAGCTCCGTAAGGAAACGCGGTATTTCAGACGGGTCGTCCTGCAGATCACCATCCAGGGTGAAGACAATCTCGCCCTGGGAGGCCTTGAAGCCGGCTTGCAGCGCCGCCGCTTTACCGAAGTTACGACGAAAACGGATTCCCTCGACCGACTCGTCTGCTTCCGCCAGGCAGCGGATCACATCCCAGCTCCCATCGGTCGAGCCGTCATCGACAAAGATGATTTCGTAGTTTTGGTCGGCATCGGACATCACCTGACGGATCTCTTCGTACAGGGCAGCCAGGCTCTCTTCCTCGTTGTAAACCGGGATGACGGCACTGAGTTTCATTGCGAGCATTTCATTTGTGCGCGGCTGTCGTTCGGCCGGTCGGAAGTGCATATAGGATAGCCGAAATTGCGACTTCGGATATAAGCCAGACAAATCGCAGCACAATCGCCGCCACCAAACCAACTCCCGCTCCAAGGCCGGCGTGATGAGCAAGAACTTCGATGGCAACATAGTCACGGACCAGGATGCCCCCGGGCAGAAGCGATAGGAATCCCGCGACCATGGCGAGGGATACAGCCGCCGTTAAATAAGGGAGGTCCTCCAGCCCCAGCGGGTTGGGTGTTGTGACGGGTGTCACGGCACTCACGACGATCAACATGCTCGTACCAAGCAGCAACCAACAGGGGACCATCGCCAGCCAGCCAGCGAGAATTGTTCGCCAGGTCAACAGTTCCGCGGGTATCCGTTTCTCCAGCCGCAGCAGGCGGACGAGGAAACGGAAGACGGGTGGTAGCGTGGGCGCCATAGCCGCCGCCGCCAAGGCGATTCCGAGGATCGTCAACCAGGCATTTATAGCCAGCCATGCCAGCACGACTGCGGCCAGGAAGGCGCCAACCGCCATCATGGTCAGCGTCTCGATGAACACCGTACCGGCGGCAATGCCGGTATTCACCCCCGCGCCGCCCATCGCGGTCGCTCGTAGAATCACGACCAAGGCCTTGCCCGGGACGTATTTACCGAGGTGACCAAGATAATAGGCCCGCACCGTGGATGACCAGGTCGGATCTTGTTTCATGGCGCGTAAAGTTAATCGCCAGAACCAGCAGCAGGGCAGTAAGCCCAGCAGGTAAACAATACCTGCCAGGGCAAGTCGGCCGTAATTCAACCCCGAAAAGTCAAAGTTGTGTTGCTCGAAGTCCGCCAGAGCCCGTCCGGTTGCGGCGTAGATTCCCCAGCCTACGAGTGCCAGGAGGACGGCCCAAAAGACCATTTTCGTTCGACGGTTCACGCGTATCTGCCTGTTATTCCAGTTGGTCCTTCGTGAGCCTTAAGTGTTGCCTTGATGATGACCCGAAAACCGGCAAGCCAATTCGTTCCCGCATGCTACAATAGCCCGTAGATGGGCTGTGGGGCAAACCCAAAGCTGAAACGTTTCAGCTTTCGCGCAGATCTGCTTAAAGGGTGTTTTCGATGAATCGGATGGTCTCGTTTTATGTCCTGTTAGGGATTATTGCGGTCATCTCGCTGCTCTTCTTGCGGGTCATGGCGACTTTCCTGTTACCCCTCTTCCTGGCCGCAGTGCTGGTCGTGATCTTCACGCCAATGCACCGTCGGATTGAGGCCAAATTCAAGAAGCGGCGGCGGCTTGCGGCGGCTGCCACGACGACGGCCATCGCGCTGATTGTTATCGCGCCCCTGATGCTGATCCTCGTGTTCGCAGGGATCGAGGCCACGTCGATGGTACGCAACGTCGACCTCGGCGATGCCCAGCCGGTGCTGAAACGGCTGCGGACCAAGTTCGGCTATAACGAAAAACACATGGTGGCGCTGCGGCATTTCGAGATCAACGTCCATCGATTGGCGAAGTCGGCCGACGATCCAAATTACGAACTCTCAATCCCTGCGACCTTTGCCCTGATGGAGAAAGCTGCGGAGGAATTCCGGCCGGCAGTACCTGACGGTGTCGACAAGGGACTCTGGCAACCGGTGGCAGACGAACTTAATGGCTTTTACCACACTGACTTTTCAATCCCCGCCGGCATGGCTTCGCGCGTCATTTTTGAGGTGACATCCAGCGAACAAGTAAGGGATCTCCAGCAGGCATTTGCTCCCTACAAGGTGCACCGCATGGGAGGTAAAGTTACATCCGCAATCGTCACCTTTCTTTCTCCATCGACGGCGGAATTGCAGGAGATGGTCGACCGGATGATGAGTTCGGGAGTTGAGCAGAAACTGCTGTCTCTCGGGGCCAGCACACTTTCGCTGATGGCGCGCATTGGCTTTGGTGTCGCCATCATGCTGATCTCGGTCTACTTTTTCCTCGTCGATGGCCCCGCCATGGTCGAGACAATGATGCGGTTATCACCATTACATAATGACTATGAACGTGAACTGGTTGCCGAGTTCAGCAACATCAGCCGCGCGGTCGTGCTGGCTACGCTGTTGTCTGCCGTTGCCCAGGGAATTCTCGCTGGTATCGGCTACTGGTTTGCAGGCCTGGGGTCTGTTTTCCTTTTGACCTTACTGACGACACTCTTTTCCCTCGTGCCGTTTATTGGTGCCGCTGCGATCTGGGTCCCCGCGGCCCTGTACTTGTTGCTGCTGACCGATGCAACGCTGGCCGCAATACTGCTCTCCATCTATTGTGTTGTGCTCGTATCGAACGTGGACAATGTGGTCAAGCCACTGGTACTGAAGAACCAATCCCAACTGCATCCGCTGCTTGCCCTGCTTAGCGTTATTGGTGGAGTCCAGGCGCTCGGTCCCATCGGTATCCTGGTTGGCCCGATGGTAGTTGCCTTCCTGCAGACCTTGCTCAATATCCTGCATCAGGAATTGACCGAGATGGAGGAGGCGGCGAGGGCCGCAGTTGAGCCGGACTAGGCAACAGACTGGTCGTTAGCCGAACTCGCCATGGTTGAAGCGTCGCCCTCAAGAGCAGGCGAGCTGCGCTCGACGGAATCATCTAATAGCGTCCTGTTACGCCGGTAAAAGCCGGCACAAAGATAGCCCAAATAGATGTTGCCGCCGACTGATGCCAGCAGTGCCATCGTAGCCAGAACCAGTGGCAGCCAGGGACGACTGGTATCCGCCACGGGTTTGCCCAGCGGTGTAAGCGTGGCCGGCTGTATCGGCGTAATCGCGGGCTTATCTTCGGCACCCGGCCCTGACGCGAAACCGGCCTGGACCTCGTCGATAGCCGTTCGTGCAGATGCGTCCGTCGGAAACAACGGTGCGGCTGCGGTGTGATCTTCAGCGGGTTCGGAGAGCGGAAACTGGCTCGGCACATAAGGCGCCAGTTCCTCGGCAGCAGGTTGGGCCTGGCCGCTATCGAACGGGATCCGCGACGTCCCCTCGAGTTCTTGCTGTGTTATTTCCGTACTCCCATCAGCCGGACTAGCAATCAGCGGCGGCAGAACGTAGTCAGTCTCGACCACCTCGGTTACGAGTTCTTCATCCGGGCGCGGCGGGGCTGGCAGGCTAAATTCTGAGTCTCGAATGCTTGCTGTATCGGCAGCAGCGGGGGGCAGTGCGGTCAGTGGCTCTTCTTGCTGAACGACTACTATCGGTTCAGGTGGAAGGACAACGACCGTGGCGTCCGGTAATGGCGGTGTGGAGGGAACCGCAGCACGAGTCTCCTCGCTTGCCCCGGTGGCCGCAGCTGGAATTCGCGATTCCTTGTTGCTTGTCAGCCGCAGTGACACGGTCTGGCCATCGGGCGTTTTCACCTCGACCAGAACAGCTTCTCCCGCCTTCAAGGCGCGGACTGTTTGTGCGTCCAGCTGGATTTCCGTATCGAGCTGTTCAGCCGGTTCGGGCGGATCCTCTACCGCGGCAACTGGGTAAGCCAGCAGGCAGATCGCAAGGCATGTGAATAGGCGTGTCATGATTTTATCCCCTCATCGGTTTGTCACGCAGCGTGTGTGTCGTCCTCGTACAAATCATCCTCGGATTCAACGTATTCGTCCATTGGAAAAATGCGTTCGGCACCATCAGTGCCATCCGTTCGTGGCTCAACGTCCTGATTGTCGCTTGCCATAATGGCATGTTCGTCTCGCAAACGCGGCGCACTCGGGTTCCGCATTTCAAGTTCGCGGGCATCGATCCCGGCCTTAGAGAACATGGCGCGAATGTGTTCATGGCAGGTGAAGAAGATCAGCTGGTGGCCACGCGCGGAGAATTCACAGAGAGCGGCAACGGCCATCTCCGCCCTCTCGGCATCGAAGTTCACCAGCACATCATCGAGAATCACGGGAAGTGTAATGCCTCGGTTGGCGTATCCCTCAATGAGCGCCAATCGCAATGCGAGGTAGACCGATTCACGCGTACCGCTGCTGAGTGTTTCCAGTCGCCAGACTTGCTGTCGTGCGTCATCAAGGAATAGTGCGTCCTGGTCGATCGGAGTCCAGACCCGTGTGTATTTGCCTCCGGTCATTTCCGCCAGCCAGCGGGAGGCGATCCGCAACGTCTCCGGCTGCCGCTCTTGCTCATACTGGTCACGCACCATAGCCAGCACGTGGTGTGTAAGTTCCCATGTTTGCCATTGCCGGAAGGCAGTTTGCAATTCAGTTTCCAGTGCCGCCAGGTTGTATTGGGCCAGCGGCAAGGCAGTCTCCTCTTCCTGTTGCCGCATCTGTTCGCTGAGTTCACCTACTTTTTCATGAAGTCCCGTTCGTCGGCGTTCCAGGTCGTCAAGATCATGGACCAGACCATCACGGTCGGCGATCAATTGGTTAAGAGTTACACCGACCGTCAAGCTATCAAAGTCGGCCCGTTCGAATACTCCATCCAGTTCATCTTCGATAACGCCTTCGATGGCTATCATGCGTTGTCGGTTGTCGAGGAATGCTCGCTGTTCGGTCGCACGTGAGCGGAATTCTGTCTCCGTATCGCAGCCTGCCTGTCGATGCATGAACTGACAGCGGGCTTCGATATCCTGCATCATGCCTTCCGTCCGGCGGATCTTCTTTTTCAATCGGCGTCGCTGTTTTCTCAGTTTTTTACGGCGAGCCTCTGCGGACAACTGTATCGCCAGCTGCGCATTGAGGTCGCGTATCATGACTGTGACGTCGCCACTCGCAGGCTGAAGCGCCGCCTCCACGTAAATCTGGCCGACACGCATCCGATGTGTGGCCAGCTCCGAAGTCATACGGTCGATCTCCCCGCGCTGCTGTTCCAGCATACGGCCGTGTTCTGCCAAACGCTCCTGATTCGAGACGTGCTGGCGTATGTGATTCGGGAGTAATGTTTCTGGCAAGCCGTGCCTGCCGATTTCATCTTGCCAACGACATTCTGCTTCGAGCAGGTATTTGTCCGCGTGTTCGGCGCGAACCTGCAACGATTCCAGTTGACTTTGGGCGGCGCGAAAACTCGCCGCCACCGGAACGACGCCCTCCAGCGTCTGAACACGTGACTCAGACCGACGCCGCCGTGCGTCGAGTGGGCCGCCGCCTGGGCCAAGTTGTTGATCGAGCAGCGAGATCTGTGCCGTAATTGCGTCAAGCTGTTGTGCCATCATCTCTCGCCGTGCGGTTTCCCCCATCCTTTGTTGTCGTCGATGACGCTGCATCACGAGTCGCATCACAAAGGAACCGGAGAGCACGAGCAGTCCGGTCACACTGAGTGCTGCTTTGCCGCCAGCGGACCACCCAAGTTGGCCTCCCATCAGCCAGGGCATGAGTGCGAACATGAAGCCAGCGACGAAAAGTCCGCCAATCCAACCGAGTTCAAGTGGCGTCAGCAGCTCGCCCTCCGACGGCACGATCGGATTCTGGGCGGCCTCCTTGCGAGCTCGATTGAGTTGTTCCTGGCGATCGCCGGCCTCCAGGCGATGGCGGACTGCCACACTTTCCGCTGAGGCAGACTCCAACTCAGCATCTAAATCAATACAGCCAGCGTGGCCCAGCGCTTGATCAAACTGCTGTTGTTTCGAATCGTATTGGCGTTGTCCGTCGGCGACTGCCCTGCGGGCTTCCTGCTGACGTTGTCGCGACTCTTTCAGGCTGCGAGCAGGACCACGTAATGCGGTCACCACGGCAGGCGTGAGAACTTCACTTACTGGCCGGCCATCAGCCGTGGTCTCGTGGCTACCGTAAAGCGAGGAGTACTGTTCTTCCAGTCGGGCAACTTCTGCCCTCACCGCCTCCAGTTGCCCCTGCAGCGAGGCAGTCCAGCCTGTCATTTCGGAGAGCGCTTCAATCCGTGACGCCTGGCTCACGAGCACGAAATTGACCTCGACATCGTCCTGTTGGTGTCGCAATTCTCGCCGTTCATCGCCCCAGTCAGCCAGCTGCTGTGCTTCCACTGAGAGCTGCTGTTTGAGGCCATCCAGGATCATCACTGGATCACCGTCGAAGGTCGCAAAAAAGACAGGCACCGTCTTGCCATTGTCGGTCATCTGTTCGGACAGGCGCCGATATTCCTGGCTAACGTCATAGAGTCGCTGGCCGATGTCATTCAGTCGTTGCGTGCGTTGGACATCCTCAATCGAAGCGATGATGGCTTCCAGTTTTGCTTGCGTACTGGCCATCCGTCCCGCCAGTCGCGACCAGTGCGCCCCGCTCTTCTCCAGCTCCGTTACAGACCCGGAGAGAATCTCATGCTGACCCAACAACTCGCGTATTCGGCCGGCAGACCCGTCGTGAGAGAATAGCTGTTGTCTGGCCTCGTGAACTTCGTCAAGAACGCCAATCAGTGAGACTCGATCAAGGCCTGATGTCAGCCGGTAGATGAGGGCGGCCGATTCGGTCTCGTCAAGCAGTCCCAGTTGCTGCAATTCCGCCAGCCCAACGCTATAGACATGGGTGAACGTGGCTTCATCCACGCCTCCCAGCAGTTTTTCCAGCGACTCGGATGGATCAGGGTGCGGGGCGCCGTTTTTGAAGGAAAGATGCTGCTGCCAGTCGTTGTTCGCCCCGCGGTAAACGGAGCGGGCAATTGTGTACTTGTTGCCAGCCGGCAGGGCTACCGTCAATTCACCGCCACAGGAGGAATCACCTTTGGAAGCACGCCGTTTGTCGAGGTACCTGATTCTCTCGGATTGATCAAATCCGTACAGCATCCCCCTGAGGAACTGTACGAGCGTTGTTTTGCCCGCCTCGTTGGGACCATAAAAGACTGTCACCCCTGGTTCGAGATCAGCAAATGCTGCTTCGTCAAATACTCCGAAACCGCCAATTGTGAGGTCCGTAATTTTCATCAGGCGGCCTCCCGATCAGTCGGTGGACAGTCACCCTGGTTGTTGGGCCCCAACAATTCGCCACCCAGTTCCGCGGCTTGCCGGACAAGTTCCTGGTCGGCGTCGGAATCGCTACGCGATAGCAAAGCGCCCAATTCTGATGGCAGCAAGCCAGCGGCAGCTTCCGCAAGAACAGGCATGACCCGGCCCTGGTCGGCCATCTCAGCCAACGTATCGAGGTAACTGGCCCTCAACGACTCCTCATGAATCGCACCGTGCTGCGGTGGAAAGTCGAATCTGAATGAGCTGCCGAGTATCTGCCCGTGGTCCCGCTGGACCATACTGGCGACGTCGGTCAGCCAGCGTTGCGAGTCAGAACGAAGCGGGTGTGAATGGGTAACGGGGGTCGCTGATTGGCAGGTCCATTGCACGATTATGTTCGTGGCCTGGCAATTCCTCACGAGTTCGGCCGCGCTCTGCCTGATGGCCTCAGTAATGTCAGCTGGGTGAATACCTTCACAACCAACCGGTTGTTGGATGAAACGCACCGCATCGCAGTCCAGCGGCTCGATCCTGGGCCTGCCCTGACCGTTCATTTCCACCAGCGTAGAGCCATGTGGCCCACCAGTTGTTAGCTGCCTCGCTTGCGGTGAACCGGCGAAATGAACAATTCCTTCTGGCAGCTCCAGCGTGGCAAGTTCATCGCGGCCACCAAGTGCCCAGTACTTCACGCCTGGCAGATCCTTGTGGCCGTCCTGGATGTTTCCGCCCAGCACGATCGATTGGTCGCAGGACGGGTCCATTTCAAATTGTTCGATTGCCACGTTACGATTGGCGGTCCAGCTGGCACCGATGATGTCGACCAACGGTACCCCTGAACGCTGAAACGTCGTGACTGTAGGCGATGGGTTATCAAACTGGTGGACATTCCCAGGCCAGCCAACGGCGGCTGGCCATCGTCGTTGGCGATCGGAGTCCCCGAGCGACCAGTAGACAAGGATCCCTTCAGCCTCAAGTCGGGCACACTGTTCCACCAGGAATTGAAATCCCGCAGCACCGATGCGACGTGGATCTCCGATGTTGCCGGCAAGCAAGAGAAAATCGACGCGATGCTGGATAGCCGCGTCAAACACGTTCTGCGCAGCTCGACGTGGCGCATCGGCAAGCAGTCGGATCGCACGATCCGCGCAGTGCGCAGCCGCGATCACCGGCTTATGGAGTTGCCAGTCTGATGACTGGATAAAACGTACTGTACCGCCTGCCATGGCTGCCTCCTTGCTGGCATGGCATGTCTGAGGGGCCTAATGCGGGCCCCGCGCGCACTGAATCGGCAGCAGTGTACAAGCTGTTGCCATCCGGGGCTATGGCGATTTCGCCGTTTATGGCGCCAGAAAACGACCGATCGCGCGTTCCCGGCGCAGATGGTTTGTCAGGTCGACTCGAGATTTATCCGCCAGGGATAACGAGTAGGCGACAAGGGCCCTGAGGTCTTCCGCGGACAGGTTTGTGCTGCTTGGCATACCGGACCCGGGCATCCCGAGATAGATCCGCCGAGCCACGTCTGCCGGAAGGTGCCCACCATGGAATCTGTCCCGGCGCAGGTCAACGGCCCATGTTGGGCGACCGCTGAGGTCTACCAGGTCCATGCCGCGACTTCCGCGACCATCATCACCGTGGCAACTGTTGCACTTTTGCCGTTGATAGACATCTGCGCCACGCTGGAGAAGTTCTTCATCGGCCGGCGAACCGGCATCGTAGTGCCAGGCCTCACCCGGCACCGTGACCCGTTGGATATAGGCCGCCTCATCCAGATCGCTTGCGTCGGGTGTTTCGCCGGTTGTTTCGCGGAGCACCATTTCGTAACGCTCGGCGGCACCGCGGACTCTTATTTCCAGCACGGTTTCCACAAGGGCATCAAGTTTGGCCTGGCCGAGGTCCTTCCAGGCTTGCATCGCCGTGCCCGGCATCCCAGCCTCAATAACACGCCGAATATCCTCTTGGCTAGGTACCCGATTGATAGTGCTAACAAGCCGGAAGGGAGCATGCCGAAGGTTTCTCGGCGATGGAAAAACAAATCGTGCTGCGCGGCCATCTCCCAGTCCAGACTTGCCGTGACAGGCCGCACAAAGTTGCTGGTACAGTTGGCTGCCATCGACGGCGACATCCTGCGCATTGAGCTGGCCCAGGCAGGCAGTTGCGGCAAGCGCAAAGGCAAGGCAGCGAGTAAGGCAGGCGATCATTAATCTCTCCGCGGCAAGTCGACGTCACCACGCTGGTGACATTGGCGGCCGGATGGCTTCAGCTAGTCCTTTAATAACTCTGTCTCGGCGATCGAGCCAAAGATCGCTCGCAGCTTGTCGCAGACGCGATCGTTCAGCGGCGGGCCATTAATAGTCTCGATATTGTCGCTGAGATGTTTGGTATCACCCGTCCCTACCACGACACTGGAGATAGCTGAATGAGCCGCGCCGAATTTGTAACCGGCTTCGATCACCGAGCCAACACCATTTCCAATCACAAAGCCAAGTGGATCCTTGTCTGGCAGGGCATCCTCGGCGATCAAACCCAGCTGTTTCCATTCCGAAATCAACTCTTCCAGCTTCTCAGCACGGGTCAAACGCAATCGTACCGGAGACATGTTAAAGACGCCGACACCCTGCTTCTCAGCAAGCGGAAAAACATGGTCCGCCGCTGTCATATTCAGTATTCCATATTTGACCATGATGGTGGACCAGATATTGTCCGCCAGGGCCTGCCGTAGCATTTCATGGCCCGGGTCGCGGTAAAAATATTCAGTCACCCCTATCAATCGGATCTTGCCGGCTCGCTGAAGTTCCTCGGCCACTGGAAACAGTCGCTCCACCGCAGTGGCATAGTTGTAGGGCTCCAGGCCATGAAATTGAAATACGTCAATCTCGTCGACGGCCAGCTGTCGCAGACTATTCTCGCACGATTCAACGAACGCCTCGCCGGTAATGATGTCGTTTGTCTGCTCATCCCGAACAACGCATTTCGTAGCGAGCAGGTATTTGTCGCGAGGGACGCCGACCAGAGCCCGTCCCAGGATCCCCTCGCTGTCGGAATACGCTGCTGCGGTATCGAACAGGTTGATGCCGGCATCCAGGGCTGCACGAACAACCGCGTGGCTGCGAACTTCATTACCGTGCGTTCGTTGGCCAAGGCGGCTCGGTCCGCCTGTTCCGAGGCTGACCCGAGAGACCTTTAGTCCCGTGTTTCCCAGTGATCGGTATTCCATTGGGCAAACTCCTCAGTTCGCGAAGCGACGCACCCTTGCCATGGTACAGCCCTTTCCTGCTGTCATGCAGTAGGCAGGCCTCGGGCCGCTGCGGCTGAAAGTTTTACTCCATCGGAAGATGGCCCGCGCCGGGAGAACTGTTAGCATGTGGACCAGAAAGTGCCGCCCAGCTCCGTAGAGGTCCTGCTCATGAAGATTCGTGAAGTCAAGGTTTCAGTCGTTGATATCCCGCAGACCAGCCCCATTGCGCCTTACCGATCGCATATTCGCTCCAGCTCAACAACAACCAGCGGTATTGTCGAAATCCTCACTGAGAGCGGAGTCACGGGTCTGGGTGAATTCAACCTTAACTTCTTGCCAGGCCTCGACATCGCGCAGATGCAACAGGATGCAGAATGGGCTGTGGGCAAACGGGTCGACAACATGGAGGAGTTTCATGCGAATTGCCCTCTCGAGGTGCGATTGAAGTCCGGGATAGAGATCGCCAGCTGGGATGCCTGGGGTAAGGCAGCGGGTGTTCCAGTCGCCACCCTGCTGGGCGGTATTATTCGCGAGAGGATTGAGCTAGCCGCCTGCATGGGGATTCAGACGTATGAAAGGGCAGGGGAGATCGCCAGCCTGTATGTCGAGCAGGGCTTCACGACCCTTAAGACCAAGGCGGGTTCTGATATGGATGAGGACCTGGAAATGGTGCGCGGCATCCGGGATGCCGTGGGAATGAAGCTGCACTTGCGGATTGACCCCAATCGAGCTTATTCACCCGCGGAGGCCACCACGCTTTGCGAACGATTGGTTGAGTACGATCTGCAATACCTCGAACAGCCGATTCCGGCGGAACCACTGAGCGATGCAACCACGCTACGCAACGCGACAGCAGTTCCAATTGCACTCAACGAGAGTGTTATCGACGCCGCCAGTGTATGGGAAATCTTGCAGGCAGGAGCATCCGATCTGATTCTGCCAGATACTCACATCGCCGGCGGCATCCTTCCCTGCGCAAAGATTGGCCACGTGGTCGAGGCGGCCGGTGCTACTTGCATTATGCACTGTGGCCATGATCTCGGTCCCAAGACAGCCGCCATGCTCCATGTGGCAGCATCCGGCCCGTCCTATACGCTCGGTAATGACTCGACGTATTATGGACTCGAAGACGACATCATTACCGAACCTTTCGTCATCGACAGAGGTTTCATTGCCCTTCCCGACGCGCCAGGGCTCGGCATCGAGGTCGACCAGGACAAAATGGCTCGCTACAGAGTCTCCTGAGACCAGTCCCACAAAAACAGGAGAATGGACAAGCCATGAACAGATCGCTTTTGATCGTCCTGTCTATGCTGACCGTCGTCCTCAGCACGAATTCGAGCTCTGCTGAACGCCCGCCGAATATTTTGTTCATCCTGGCGGATGACGTCGGCCGCGAGGTACTTGGGTGCTATGGCGGCGAGTCCTACCGGACGCCGCACCTCGATGGCCTGGCACGTTCTGGACTCACTTTCCAGCACTGTTACAGCATGCCGGTCTGTCACCCTACTCGGGTCTGCCTGCTCACGGGGCTCTACCCGTTCCAGCTAAACAATCCCAAGTGGGGCTCCTTTCCAGCGGAATACGAGAAGCAGACCGTCGCCCAGTTGCTAAAGTCCTCGGGTTACGAAACGGCAATATCCGGCAAGTGGCAACTGACGTTACTTGGTAAAGACCGTTCTCATCCCCAGCGGCTCGGATTCAATGAATCCTGCCTATTCGGTTGGCACGAAGGGCCTCGCTATTTTGATCCCCTGATCTGGCAGAACGGGGAGCAACGTGCCGACACGGACGGCGCTTACGGTCCGGATATCTATGTCGAGTTTCTGCTGGATTTCATGGCCCGCAACAAGGACAAGCCGTTCTTTGCCTTCTATTCGATGGCCCTGTGCCATGACGTGACCGACGATCTGGATGATCCGGTGCCGCTAGGACCCAAAGGCCGTTATGAGAATTACCTGGAGATGGCTGAGTCGATGGACCGGCAGATTGGCAAGCTAGTCGCCGGCCTGGACCAACTGGGCCTGCGAGAGAACACGTTGATATTCTTCACAGCGGACAACGGCACGCCAAAAACGTTTATAGCGACGGCGGAAGGGTCGAAACTTGTGCGCAAACCGGTCGTCTCACAACAAGCTGGCCGATCTGTACCAGGGGGCAAAGGAGAGCTGACTGATCTTGGCACACGAGTTCCAACGATTGCCAGCTGGCCCGGCGTTGTGCCGGCCGACTCTGAGACCGATGCGTTGGTGGATTTTATTGACATCCTGCCCACCTTCGTCCGCCTGGCGGGTTCCAAGCAACCGGCAGGGCAAGTTCATTCACGAAGTTTTGACGACGTCTTACGACAGCCTGAGCGATCCTCGCGGCCTTGGGTGTTTTGTGAGAGAGGCAAGCGTTACTGGGTCCGCACCGCCGAATGGAAACTCTACAGCGACGGAAGTTACTTCCGCATGAGTTCAGACCCGCTCGAGAATAGCCCCCTCGACACAACCGCACTGCGCGGCGCGGGCTTGAAGGCCCACCGACTTCTCCAGGCTGCGACGAAAGAACTGATCAGGGACCAGTAGCAGCGGCAGGCAATCCGATTATTTCTTGAGTTCTGCGTAGACGTGCTCGATGTTCTCCAGCCGGGTCTTAACGTCAACGCCTGTCCATTCCTGGTAGAACGGCACATCGATCTTTTCCTTGATTTCATCGAGCGACAGTCCGTCGCCGATCATGGTGGCGATCGCTCCTCGGAGTTCAACAAAATAGCGTCGCTGCAGCGCAACCAGACTCTTGTCGGCAAGTTCGCCATGCCCTGGGGCGAGAATCTTGATCGGTAACTCTTCCATCGCATTCAGGACCGTGATCCAGCTTTCCGTGTTGCTGTCACCGGTGTAATTAAAGGCTCCGTTCACGCAGGCGTCACCTGTGAACAATATCCCCTGTTTGGGCAGCCAGGCAACGGCGTCACCGAGCGTATGAGCGTGGCCGAAGTGGATTAGCTCGACTCGTTGCGTTTCGTCCTCGATCACCAACCTGTTCGGAAAGTAGAGTGACGGCTGGACATACTTGAGGTCAGCATATTCGTCCGGTTTTTCACCCTGCGACTTTTCGAACCCTTCGATTCCCTTGGTCTGGAATTGGGCCTTACTGCGTTCCGAGGCAACAACAATGGCACCGAGTCGGGTGTAGCGGGCATTGCCATCGGCATGATCGCCGTGATAGTGCGTGTCAAACACATAGCGTATTGGCTTATCAGTGTGCTGGCGGATCAACTTGATCACATGGTCCGCCTGGTTCGGGAAATTGGCGTCGATCACAAGGACAAAGTCCTCGAAGACAACCCAACCCTGGTTGCAACCGATGAATTCCGGTTCCGTCTGGGTCTTTCGGAAGAACACGCCGGGGGCGAGTTCCGTAACCGTCGTCTCCGTCGGCTTGGACTGTAGAAACTCGCGGCCGACCACTGCAAAGAGGACGGCAGAGATCAACAAGATGTGCAGCGTGGTAGCGAATCGACGCATGAGTTTACTGGTCTCGATGGAAGGATCGTCTCTACAGATGGTTACGCCGATCATCTTAGTAGCTGCCCAGGAAGGGATCAAACCTCGGCCAGGGGGTATTTTCTTCGCTGCCGCCGAGGCGTGTTAGT
>Ga0114993_10000267_pt1 | contig 60719 bp, 61 predicted proteins | sample ArcticOcean_MG_C_FD_87042 | JGI IMG/M metagenome (GOLD analysis project Ga0114993, IMG submission 87042) | Marine microbial communities from western Arctic Ocean - ArcticOcean_MG_CB2_150 | ecosystem: Environmental > Aquatic > Marine > Oceanic | place: Arctic Ocean: Canada Basin | collected... | reverse complement strand
GCTTTTTTCTTAGCCACTACTTTTTTTCTCGCAGGCGCTTTTTTCTTAGCCGCTACTTTTTTTCTCGCAGGCGCTTTTTTCTTAGCCGCTACTTTTTTTCTCGCAGGCGCTTTCTTCTTAGCAACTACTTTTTTTTTCGCAGGTGCTTTCTTCTTAGCTGTAACCATACTATTGACTCCCCAAGAGGTTATTGTTTTCTTTATTACATCCCGTAACGCCCTGTATACAGCACATCAAATAAATCTGCAAACAAAAGATTGACAAATTAATGCTATCAACACGGTTTTTAAAATTGTTGTTGCCTACAAGCACACGAGAAAAACTAAAGATTGCGAAAAATTTCTCGACGTATTTCTTCGACCTCGCCTAAGCCATTAACTCTAATGTACTGCAGGGACGAATCATGTAAAGCGGCGTCAGAATAATACTTAATTAAAGGTTTAGTTTGTTCGTGATAGACAGCAAGCCGATGTCTAATCGTTTCTTCTTTGTCATCATCTCTTTGAACAAGTTTTTCACCCGTCACATTATCTAATCCTGCGGCACGAGGCGCATTAAACTCTATATGGTAGGTTCTGCCGGATGAGGCATGCACCCGTCTACCCGACAGACGGTTAACTATTTCCTCATCCCCCACCGCAATTTCAATTACTTTATCAATGGATATAACCGCTTTCTCAAGACCTTGCGCTTGAGGTATTGTTCTAGGAAATCCATCAAAAAGAAATCCATTCTTACAATCATCCTCTGCAGTTCTTTCTTTTACCAAAAAAAGTATTAAGTCATCCGACACCAATCCACCTTCATTCATTATTTTCTTCGCGGCCCGTCCTAACGTTGAATCAGCAGCTACCGCTGCGCGCAACATCTCTCCAGTAGAAATTTTAGGAATGCCATATCTCCCACATACAAAATCACCTTGAGTCCCTTTTCCAGCACCGGGGCCTCCTAACAAGATAATTTTCATATGTGTTTCACTCCTTTCCATCATAATTGTTACGAATACGTTGCCCTAGCCAGAAGGGCACTGCTAGGTAATATGAAAATCATATTGTAACGCCCAATAGTATATTTTTGCTTAAATTAATTTTGGCACGGAAACCTATTAAACTTATAATTAATAAAGAGTGTAGAAATTAGAACTCTAGCTTTGTATGATTGTGGAATAAAATATGCGCCCAATTCTAGACAAGTTGACTGAAACCTATAGCGTAACCGCCTATAAGAAAGGGCAGATCCAGTTAGGTGTACGCCTGATTACTGAACCATGTCTAATTTTCCCCGATGCGTTACATTTCCCTCCTCTCCCTCCAGATGCAGCTGCGCTTGAGATAACGCATTTTTCGATAATCATGGACAAACAACCAGAAGTAATAATAGTAGGCACGGGCGCAACTCAAATTTTTATTTCAAGGGTAATCATTGGCGAATGTAATGAGAAAATGATAGGTGTAGAATGTATGGATACTGCTGCCGCTTGCAGATGTTTCAATATCCTATTAGCGGAAGGTCGGTATGTGGCTGCATTGCTGTACATGGTTTAGAACGACGTAATCAAATTTATTTTCCTGGCAGATAATTGAGCGCATTGACAGGCTTCCCTCTCTGTCGAATTTCGAAGTACAATTTGACGTCCTTGCTTTCTGTTTTACCCATAGTGGCTATTTCGCCCCCCAACGTTACAAAAGCCCCTTCCGAAACCAAACGTCGGTGGTTATGTCCGTAGGCACTTAAGAAATTTTCATTATGTTGTATGATCAGAAGTTCACCGTATCCTCGCAAACCGTTACCGCTATAGACCACAATTCCTGATGCGGCTGCTTTTACAGGCTCACCTATTATTCCCTTAATAGAAAGGCCTCGCCCGCTGCCTAACTGAGAACGTGAGAATCGTCGGTGTGCAGATGGCCAACCCCACGTCACTCCTTTGGGGGAAGCCGTATTTTCCTGTTCACCATTTTTTACCTTCCCGCTCAAGATAGGCTCGTTTTGGCGAGTGTACGCAGTCAAACGCAGTTTACTTCCAATATTTATCAGATCAGGACTAGCGATCTTGTTCCACTGCACCAAATCTTGGTATGGGATGGCATGCCGCCAAGCGATGCCATGTAAAGTATCCCCTTTTCTGACGACATAGTGTGTTGATCGGCTTGTAGGATCGGACACTATTTGCCCATCGGAAAACACTTGCAGCTGTTCTACCAATGTATGCCTAGATATCAATGGTGCCAAATTAGAGTTTCCGCAGCCCTCCAGAAGGAAAATGCACACTAGACAGCTCGTAAAAAAGAATTGACGAATTTTAGACGGATCTGTGCGTCTCACAGTGTCCCATCAAGCAAAGGGACAAAACTAACATCATCAATCGATTGCTCCGATACCCCACTTTCACTGCGTGTAAATAAACGCAATTTTTGTTGCCCCGCAATACCTATGGGTATTATCAAGCGTCCCCCGATCGCTAATTGGTGCAGGAGTTGTTCAGGAACATCAACCGGCGCAGCCGCAACCAAAATTGCGTCATACGGCGCATAGGCAGCCCACCCAGCGAAACCGTCCCCATACTTCATCCGAGCATTCGTATGTTTTAATTGCCTTAATCTATTTTCTGTTTTCCCAAACAAGCCTTTTATCCTTTCCACAGAATAAACTCTGTCACAGAAATGGCTAAGGACTGCTGTCTGATAGCCACAGCCTGCACCAATTTCAAGGGCTTTTTTCATAGTGCCCGTCTCTAACAACAGTGCTGTCATGATAGCCACCGTGTATGGCTGCGAAATTGTTTGTCCATAACCAATAGGTAGTGCTGTATTCTCATACGCACGAGAGCCCAGAGCTTCGTCAATAAATAGGTGGCGAGGAACTGTTCTTATTACTTCTAGCACACGCTCAGAACTAACACCCATATTCCTCAGCTGGTCTACTAGTCTATTGCGCGCGCGCTGCGAGGTCATTCCAATCCCTGCTGAAGAATTCATAAGCTTAATTTCTTAGCCAACGCTTTTAGTATTTTCGGCTATCAAAAACTCTAGCAGCGCTTTTTGTAGATGCAACCTATTCCCTGCCTCGCGCCACACGACAGAATTAGGATGGTCAATAACGTCGGAAGCCACCTCTTGTCCCCGGTGAGCAGGCAAACAGTGCATGAACAAAGAGTCCGGGGAAGCTAGTTTCATGATTTTGGTATCTACTTGATATGGTAAAAATACTTTTTCACGTTGAGATTTTTCACTCTCTTGTCCCATGCTGACCCATGAATCTGTAACCACCAGATCAGCACCGCGTGCCGCATCTCTTGGGTCATCCACAAGAATGGTTTTATTACCTAAAGCAACTGTCGGTTCATAACCGGCAGGACTAGCCACCTTAAGATTAAACCCCATCAACTCTGCTGCATTAATATACGAATTACACATATTGTTCCCATCACCAATCCAGGCCACGGTGGCTCCTCGAATGTCACCTCTCACCTCAAAGAAGGTAAACACATCAGTTAATACTTGGCATGGGTGGTATTGGTTCGTAAGGCCGTTAATTACAGGCACTCTAGCGTATTCAGCGTAGCAGGCTACAACGTCTTGCTCGTAAGTCCGAACCATAATCACATCAACCATCTCAGACAAAACCCGCGCGGTATCCTCTGGCGGCTCACCTCTGGCCAGTTGCGAGTCAGATGACGACAAAAAAATAGCACTACCACCTGCGTCAGCCATAGCCGTCTCAAACGAGACTCGCGTCCGAGTAGAGGACTTTTCAAAGATCATAGCCAACGTCTTGTGGTGCAAAATTGGAGGTCTTATTCCTCGTCCTTTAAGCGTTTTTAATTCCAATGCTCTTCTCAGCATTGCCATAACTTCATCTAAACCGAGGTCATCGATAGTCAAAAAATGTCGGGTTTTCATAGCTATCCTACTTGCTTTTACTTAAGAAAATGACAATTGCTTCTGCAACACCGATTGCAATAGTTGTAGCAATTTCTTCCGATAAGATTAATGGTGGCAGTAATCTGATGACGTTCCCCGCTGTTACATTAATTAATATTCCACGCTCAAAACAAATGTTTACGATTTCAGCGCATGGACGGTCTAAAGAGATCCCTAGCATTAGCCCTTTGCCTCTTACCTCTACAACTCCGTCAACATCACAAAGCGTATCGTTAAGCTGCGTTACCATAAGGTCCCCCAACATTGTTGCACGGTCAAGAAGCGAATCTCGCTGAATAACTTGCAACACTTTCAGAGCGGCACAGCATGCCAACGGGTTACCTCCGAAAGTCGATCCATGGTTACCAGGGCCTAGAATGTCACTAGCTTCTCCTCTAGCCAAACAAGCGCCTATGGGCACTCCGTTTCCAAGGGCCTTAGCGACCATCAAAACATCAGGCAGTAACTGTTCATGCTGGAAAGCAAACCATTTCCCTGTTCGCCCAACGCCACTTTGAACTTCATCCAGCATTAAAAGTGCATTATTTTCATCACAAAGCTGTCGCAATTCTTTAAGATATCCTACAGCAGGAATGACAACGCCACCTTCCCCTTGGATAGGTTCCACCATCAACGCAACACAATTAGAGCTTTTTAAAGCTGACTTAGCTGCACCAACATCGTCATAGTCAACATGTATAAATCCTTCGAGAAGAGGGGCAAAACCCTCGTGCGCTTTACTATTTCCTGTTGCGCTAAGGGCGCCCATCGTACGTCCATGAAAACTGCCATTCATGCATACTATTATCGGATCGTTAACACCTCTTTGATGGCCGTATTTACGGGCGATTTTTATTGCAGCCTCATTAGCTTCAGCACCCGAGTTGCAGAAGAAAGCATTGTGCATCCCAGAAAGCTTAGTCAGATTCGTAGCCAGTTCCTCTTGCACGCCAATTCGATATAAATTCGATGTATGGACAAGTTTCCCAGCCTGAGTGCAAAGTGCTTCTTGAATTTCAGGATGTGCGTGACCTAATCCACAGACAGCGATGCCTGACAATGCATCGATAAACTCGCGGCCATCCACACTGTACAAACTAGAGCCCTGCCCTCGTTCAAACGTAATATCAACTCGCCCATAATTAGACATCAATGAAGAAATTTTATTTGTATCCATGAAAACATTCCTACAGCATGTGGTTAATCTTAAACAAGGACCGTCAGCAACTGACCGAACGTCTTTACTGCTACATTAAAGCGCATCACAAACCGAGGACGCAAATTCATAAAGACTGGCTCGGTTAACTATAATAATATGTAATGCTAGAAGTTTCAGCATATTAGCGGAGAGCAATTTTGGAGACATTGGAACTCGGTTTATTTGTTAGCAAAACGAGTGCCATTTGTAAAAACATGGGAGCTGCTTTGCGAAGAAGCGCCTTGTCACCAAATATAACAGACAGATTAGATTTTTCTTGCGCTCTGTTTACCGAGACTGGAGAGTTATTTAGTCAGGCCGCCCATATCCCTGTTCACTTAGGCAGCATGGCCTACGCGATGAAAGATCTTGTCCAGAAATTTGCTTGGGAACCAAAAGACAACGTGATAATGAATGACCCTTTCATGGGAGGGACACATCTACCAGATGTCACAATAATAACTCCAGTTTTTGCGGAAGGACTGCTAATTGCGTTTGCCGCGACTAGAGCTCATCATGCAGACATTGGCTGCGAAAGTGCGGGCTCTATGCCCCTATCAAGCTCGATCTATGAAGAAGGCTTGCTCATCTCACCATGTTATCTTTCTAAAGCAGGCCTCCTTGTGCAAGAAACAAAAAGCCTCCTCGAAAGCAAACTAAAAAATCCACAAAACACTTATGCAGACATCTCTGCACAAATGAGCGCAAACAATCGTGGCGTAGCAGAATTGATACTACTTGCCAGTCGCTATGGAGCACTAGAATTCAAGGCAGCATTAAGGGAAGTGATGAAATACGCTGAGAGGCTCGCAAAAATATCAGTGAGCCATATCCCTAACGGGATTTATGGGGCGTCAGGAGCGCTAGATAATGATGGGTTTTCAGCAAAGCCTGTAAAGATAAAAGTATCTGTTAGCGTGTCGGACCAAGAAGTACACGTAAATTTTTCTGGGACGTCACCATCAGTTCGGGGCAACTTAAACTGCCCGATTTCTGTTACCGCTGCTGCTGTTTATTACGTTTTTTACTCATTGATGCCTCGAGAAACTCCGGCTTGTGCTGGCTCCTTAAAGGTCATAAATATCTCAGCCCCTCTCGGCTCTTTAGTAAATGCGGAACTGCCATCTGCGGTCGCAGCCGGAAATGTAGAAACAAGCCAAAGAATTGTTGATGTTATTCTACTAGCGCTTTCCCAAGCTATCCCCTACCGCATTCCTGCATCCAGTCAGGGAACCATGAATAATATCGCAATGGGTTCTGCCTCATGGGACTATTATGAAACCATAGCTGGGGGAACGGGCGCGCACGCTACAGGAAGGGGTCTAGACGGCAAACAGTCGCATATGACAAATACCCTAAACACCTCAATTGAAATTATGGAAAAAAACTACCCTATAATTATCAATAGGTATGCACTGCGCAAAGGGTCAGGAGGGAAAGGGCTCTACGATGGAGGAGAAGGAATAATAAGAGAATATCAAATTCTCGAACCAACAAAAATAACGTTGCTAACTGAGAGGCGAATACTGCCGCCCACCGGCCATTTTCAAGGGGGAGACGGCGCTTTGGGTCAAAACAAATTGAACGGGAGAGTTATTGAAGGGAAAATGGAACTCACACTTAAGAAAAATGATATTTTATCTATTGAAACGCCCGGAGGGGCCGGTTGGGGCAGACCAGCACAATAAAGACATGTAAATGTTTTATTTTACGCCCATACAAACTAAACTAGGTACAACCAATCGAAAACCCAATGGATAAAATATGGATATCATGGCGCAGATAAAGAACATAGTTGAGACCAACCCTGTAGTACTTTTCATGAAAGGTTCTCCCCAATTTCCACAATGTGGGTTCTCAGCTCGCACAGTTGATGCATTGAAAGCTTGTGACGCCGAATTCCATCATGTAGACGTCTATGCCGAGCCAGAGATACGACAGAACCTTCCCACCTACTCTGAGTGGCCAACGTTCCCCCAGCTTTTTGTAGATGGCGAGCTCGTGGGTGGTTGTGACATCGTTATGGGGATGTTTCAAAGTGGAGACTTAAAAGACATCGTAACCGAGGCATTAGAAGGAAACACGAAAAGCTAAGCTTAGTGATCCGATATCAGGGACTAACAACAACATCAATACCAGCCTACTTCCAGACAGGTGAGTCAGCGCCGAAATCCTTCATCTTTTCTAGCATTTTATTATGTAAACTCAGGTCCTCTTCAGAAATCTGAGTTGAAACAAGTCTTAGCTTGACTAAATCAAGGCCACCCTTGACAGGCAATGACTTATGGCTGGCAGCGTCTTCAACTGTGTCTAGGTTCAAAGAAGTCTGTCCTCCTGTCATAGACAGGTAAACTTCAGCCAACAACTCTGCATCTAACAAAGCGCCATGAAGCTGGCGGTGAGAATTAGAGACTTGGTATCTTTTACACAGGGCATCGAGGCTGTTTTTTTGACCTGGGTGCAAATTCCTTGCGTAGTCCAGCGAATCGAACACCTCACAGCGTTCGTCCATAGACGCTGTTTTTGTCTCAAGACGACCCAATTCAGCATCTAGAAATCCTATATCGAAAGGTGCGTTATGAATAATTAATTGTGAATCGGCAACAAATGCAAGGAACTCTTCAGCGATTTGGAAAAATTCAGGCTTGGATGAAAGGTCTTCCTGTGTCAGTCCATGTACTTCAGACGCGCCTTCGTCTATCTCCCTGAGAGGATTTATATACTGCTGGTAATATCGGCCTGTAATGCGCCGATTGATCACTTCAACGCAACCAATTTCAATTATTCGATGTCCATCTACAGGATTTAACCCTGTGGTTTCGGTGTCGAGTATAACTTGCCTCATAAATAACCTTCAGCCTAAATTCCTTCGTCTATTGCTGACGTGGCCAGCATGTCTGCTATCTCGTTACCCTCATCGCCTGAATGGCCACGAACCCAAGACCAGCGAACACTGTGATTTAAACACAGTAAGTCGAGTTCCCTCCACAAATCAGCATTCTTCACTTTTTTCCTATTGGCAGTCTTCCAATTTCGTTTTTTCCAGTCCACGATCCATACTGTAATTCCCTGCTTTACATAGGTAGAATCAGTAAACACATGCACATTTTGACTCTCTTTGAGCGCTTGCAACGCTCGTATTGCAGCCGTCAACTCCATTCTATTATTGGTTGTTTGTTCCACATAGCCACTGAGTGTTTTCTCATGCTCATCATAGCGAAGCAGCGCACCCCAACCTCCGGGGCCGGGATTCCCACGACAAGCGCCATCCGTGTATATCACTATTTCACATTTACTCATGATGCAAAATTATAGACGGCTGCGGCAGCATATACTAACAACTTCTTTACATGAGTTAAGCGGCGCTTACCGCGACAGAGAAGTAAGCTTCCAAAGTACTGCCCTGAAATATTAGAGTCATTGTTTTAATAACATTAACACTTGGCACTCTATATGCTTCTAAAGCTTGACGATCGTTCAGTACCTTTCTAGCATGTCGTCAAACAAATTTATCGGATGAACATGCGTACTACTCTCTTATTTATTTTCATATGGTACTTATTTGTGTCTTGTTCGGTCTGGGCACTAGATATCCAACCATCACCCGAAGCGAAAGGTGATGCCTCTAAAACAGCCATTTTTGATCCGATGACAGAACCCGTTAAACACACTGAATTGAACAAAAGCCACCGGCCCCAGAGCGCAGGAGAAACTCTTTGGGAATATATCGGTCGTAATTTAACAATATCGACAGACTACAAACAAACGAAAGTAGTTCCACTAGAGCATTACAAAGGGCTTCTTAAAAACATAACTCTCGCTTCCGAACGAGCGGCGCTATATCTCCCCTACATCATCAGCGAGATCGAGAAAAGGAATCTCCCTATAGAACTAGCCCTAATTCCGATCATTGAAAGCGGATATAGACCTGATGCAACATCGCCTTCCGGAGCAACGGGGCTTTGGCAACTAATGGCCGCGACAGCCAACCGACTCCAACTCCATCAATCTAAATGGTATGACGGTAGGCGTGATATAAAAGCAAGCACGCAAGCGGCGTTAACTTATTTCGAACAACTTCGAGATAGGTTTCACGGAGACTGGAAGCTGATTTTCGCAGCCTATCACTCGGGAGAAAGAACTATTGAACGGGCCATAGAAAGGAATCTCGCCGAAGGGCTCGGCGTTGACTTCTACTCTCTAAAGCTACCAACGCTTACCGAAGCCTACGTGCCTAAACTCCTTGCACTTATAGAAATCGTATCTAGTCCAGATTTATATGGTGTAAAGTTAAACGCAAGCCAGAAAGAAGCTCCATTTGCCGGAATTGATGTCGGCAGTGGCATTGACTTGAATCGAGTCATTGGCTGGGCAGGGATGACGTCGTCCGATTTTGACCAATTAAATCCAGGCTTCCTTAAACGCCTCACTATTGAAGGAGCCTCAACGGAGATTTTAGTATTTCCTGAAGCTGAGCAACGCGTTCGGATCAGCCTAGCTCAAATCGATGAATCTATGAGATATCAGCCTAGAATAAGAAGGGTCGCTCCAAGGGAAACTCTTTCCGAGATTTCCGCACAAACAGGCGTCTCCGTCAAAAAAATCAAGCAATTCAACTCTCTGAGAACAAACCATTTAAGAATAGGCCAAAGGCTTTTGATACCGATGCCTAACGTACCAAAGCTGTTAAGCACTGATACTTTGCCAAGGTATTTAAAAGCAAGTGAGCATATTGTAAAAGCGAACGATACATTGTGGGACTTAGCTAAGTATTACAAGACAACGGTTCAAGCCATTGAAAGAACAAATGATCTAACGGACACCAATAGCTTGCGAATAGGACAAAAGCTAATACTTCCTGACAGAGCAAAGATCTCTAGCAAACCGACGGTCTATGTGGTCAAGCAGGGTGACACTCTTTGGCTGATATCTAGGCGATTCGGTATACCGATCCGAGACCTTGCTTCGAAAAACAAAATGAGCGTGCAAAAAAGTATTACTATCGGACAACGATTGCGGCTCCGCTAAAAGGAAATAAGCGAATGTCCCTTTCAAACAAACTGGCAACTTTAAGCAACACATTGCAAATAATAATTTCATACATTAAGCGGCTGATAAAACGAATGCTCAAATACGGCTTTAGTGTGGAAGTTTGTGGCCTTGAGCACTATCCAAAGCAAGGGAAAGCCGCTCTAATTATTAGTAATCATTTGTCACTCCTAGATGGCGTGTTTCTATATTTTTTCTTACCTCAAGACTTTACATTCCTTATAAACCGTCTCACAGCCGAAACTTGGTATCTCAAGCCGTTCTTGTTGTTTATTCGAATGTTGAAGATAGATGGCCAAAATCCTGTCGCGCTAAAGACAGCAATGTCCGAACTGCAAAAAGGTAAAAAGTTAATAGTATTCCCTGAAGGAAGGATTTCAACCTCAGGAATACCCATGAAAACCTACGCAGGAGCAGCCTTTATTGCGGAAAAATCAAATGCGGATATATTGCCTGTTGCGATAGAAGGCTTACAATATTCATTCTTTTCATATCAAAAACACCGCCTAAAACGGCATTTTTTTCCAAAAGTAACTCTCAGTATCTTGCCAGCTCGCAAGTTAAGCGTGCTCCCAGAATCGTCTCCTAAAGCAAGACGGGCGCACGCGACGATCTTACTTAGCAACATGATAAAAGAAGCTTGTTTCGAAAGTGTTTTCCGCGAAAAAGAAACGCTGTTTGAAACAGTAATTGAAGCCTCGCTGCGGCACGGGCGATTTAAACGCATACTTTCTGACGCGTCTCGGGTCAATTTATCATATCAGTCGTTACTTGCGCGGAGCTTTATTCTCGGAAAGTTTATAGCTAATGCAACCAAATCTAATGAGAACAGGATTGGCGTCCTTCTTCCCAATGCCGCAGCAACTGCAATAACTTTTTTCGGTGTTCAATATGCCGGCAAGGAGATCGCACTGCTTAACTTTACAGCTGGACTCGATGGTTTGAGCAGAGCTTGTGCACTCGCAAAAATCTCTACTGTAATCACATCAAGGAGATTTATAGAAGCTGCGAGCTTATCTGAGGTAATAAAATCTCTGAACTCTCAAATCCATTTTATTTTCCTAGAGGATCTCAAAGAGAACATATCTACGATAGAAAAATTAGTAGGCTACTACAAATCTTTATTCCCACTGAGCGCCTTCCAAAAGAACAACAGAAACGTGGTCTCATCTGACTGCGCAGTCATCCTATTCACCTCTGGCTCCGAAGGATCGCCTAAAGGTGTCGCGCTATCCCACCAGAATATTTTAAGCAACTACGCGCAAGTGCAGTCATTAGTGGATCTTAATCATACGGATAGAATCCTCAATGTGCTTCCGGTTTTTCATGCATTCGGATTGCTAGGAGGATTTCTCTTACCGTTATTTAAAGGCGCGGAGTCACTCCAATACCCCAGCCCGTTACACTATCGAAAAATTCCAGAAATATGCTATGCCGAAAATATTACTTGCTTACTTGGCACGAACACTTTTCTTAGGAATTACGCCCACTACGGTAATTTTTTAGATTTCCACAAACTACGATTTGTTTTATCCGGTGCTGAGAAGCTCACTCAATCCACTAGGAGCGCTTGGATGGAAAAGTTCGGAATTTCCATTTTTGAAGGCTATGGTGTTACCGAGGCCAGCCCAGCATTAGCGCTCAACTACCCTGGAGGCCATTCCGCAGGGACCGTAGGGCAGCTCCTTACGAAAATTGAATCTCGTGTCACATCTGTGGACGGTCTTCTCGAAGGCGGGCTTCTTTCGGTAAAAGGCCCTAATGTCATGATGGGATACCTTACAAACCAAGGCGATATCGCACCGACATCCGGAATGATTGGGCCAGGCTGGTATGACACGGGAGATATCGTGGAGATTGATTCAGAAGGCTATGTGACGATTCTGGGGCGGGCTAAGCGCTTCGCAAAGATTGGAGGTGAGATGATTTCTCTTGCTTCGATTGAGCAGACAGTGAGCGCTAAATGGCCTGACGGCGAGCATGTTGCTGAAAACATTTTAGATGGGGAAAAAGGGGAACAGATAGTGCTGGTCACAACAAATACTAACCTGTCTCGCTCAGAGATCATTGCCGCTATAAAGGACGATGGGAAACCTAATCTCTTAGTGCCCAAAAGAATCATAACTGTAAAAGCAATACCTTACCTTAGCACTGGGAAGATTGACCACTCAACTATAAAAAGAAAGATAATAGTTCCTTAGCTGGGGTCATCTTTTCATAATATCTCTTTTTCCATAGTCCCGCTTTCCATTGATGTTGTATTCGTAATCCAAATACTTTATTTCATATCGGCCCATACGCAACCCTTTCTGGACTTCTTCATCTCGAACATATTCAGCAACCCAAGCGATCAATTCAGTTTCGCTATTTCCAAACTTAGCCGCTTTACGTTCAAAAATTTTTGATAATTTGGCGATCTCAAGAGACTTAAGAAACCGATTCTTTCGATTATCATTTATAAAGTCTGCTGCTGAATCGTCAAGCTGTTTGCTTATATCTTTACCACGATAGACTTCGGCTTTGAGCTGGGGGGCCGTGTAAGCTGCATCCGTCAAAGCAAAATAGACACGTGGATCATCAAACTTAGCGATAATCGCTTCTATAGAGTTGAGGTCGTATTCTTTCCCACCCACTAGATGCTCGTTAGTGCGAAAGAACTTAAGTCGGCCCATCGTATTGACAGGCGTAATACCTTGAGTCACCATTTTCACTGCAAGTGCATTGTAGGTATTTATCCAAAAAGCAACCTGATCCTCTTTGGTTTGCAGATTTCCGACATCAAAGGTTTCTAAGACTTCGAGGTATTTAACGAATCGCCTATTATTCTTCATCGCCGTGTAATCAACGTAGCCATCAGTAACATGTGCGGAATATGCGTTCTCAAGCAGTGAGTTTAAGAGCTTAATGTTCTTCGCTTCACAACAAATAGGAATGACAAATATCATTAAACTCAGAAATTTAAGTATTAAAGGCTTATATGAAGTAGTCGACATACAACTTATTCTCTCACTTGTTTTGCTTACATGATAACCTAAATCCTGTCATCTATGGCGCACTAGACTACCAAATCATGACAGGAGGGCTAACAGCTATAGATTACTGATTTTGTTTTTCCAACCAAAGAGACAACGTAGAAATGTCGAGAAAAATACTAGTCTTCCTAACCCTAGTACTAATAATCGCAGTCGTATACGTAAACGTAACGGGAGAAATAAATTCTCAATCCATGTTTCAATCAGCGAAAAACCAACAAGTCAGCCTAAATGCATATGTGTTGTCGCATCCTACCGTGGCCAGGCTAATTTTCCTCACCTCTTACATATTGTTTTGTATTGGCTTTTTACCAGGCATCTCAATATTAACACTGCTGGGGGGCAGTATGTTTGGGCTCATAGAAGGCATCGTCCTCGTAGCCGTTGCCAGTACATCTGGGGCTACACTGTCTTTTTTGATCGCACGTTATTTCGTTAGCGAACAGACCCTCAACTATCTCTCTAGAAACTTCTTCTACAAGCAATTTAGCGTGCAATTAGGGAGGCCTTTATTTTTACTTGCGCTCAGACTTTTACCAGCTATTCCTTTCAATTTCCTAAATCTAGCCATGGCTCTGACAACTATTCCTATTACCAAATTCATTATTTACAGCCTTCTTGGCATGCTGCCCATGATTTGTCTTACAGTTAATGTCGGGACTCATTTGTCTCAAGTAAGCTCAATCTCCGGCCTCGTCTCCCCTGAGATAAAATCATCTTTTATTTACCTAGGTGGTTTTATTTTCATAGTCAGTATTCTTTCGCAATTCCTTAAAGCTGCTTGCAAAAAATGAACGCACATGAGCTAGTGGATGTCGAGAGTATTTAGAAAGAAGTATCGAAGTCATGTAGAATACTGACGCGTGTTCTTACTCATATATGAATTAATGGAGTGAAAAGGGTGGTAGAAAGACTTGAAGAATTTATCCGCGACATACCTGATTTCCCAAAACCTGGGATAGTGTTCAAAGACATCAGTCCTCTATTGGAAAATCACGTAGCATTAAACTCCGCTATTGAGAGCCTATGTCAACCGTATGAAGGACAGAATATCGATGCTGTGCTTGGTATTGAAGCGAGGGGCTTCATTTTTGGCTCACTAGTCGCTCAAAGACTGCATGCAGGATTTATTCCTCTAAGGAAGCCCGGTAAACTTCCGGCCGACACATTCAGTGTTGACTACCAGTTAGAATATGGTTCTTCTCAACTGCACATGCACAAGGACGCTCTAGCCCCACAAGCGCGAGTGTTGATCATAGATGACGTGATAGCTACAGGAGGAACAGCGCATGCAAGTATCAAACTCGCGGAAAAAGCCAATGCCTTTGTTGTCAGTCTAGCCTTCCTTATAGAGATTGACTTCCTTAAAGGAAGAGACGTTTTAAAAGGATATAACGTGCATTCCGTAATTAACTTTTAGTTGTTCGTGATGAGCTCGATTTAAAACAATGTGCCTAGTACTCGTTGCTGTGAATTCAATACCACACTACAAACTCATACTTGTAGCTAACCGAGATGAATTCCACAACCGACACTCGGCACCACTTACGTTGTGGAAAGACCATACCAATATTTACGCAGGAAGAGATCTAGAAGGGAAAGGGACGTGGCTGGGCGTGTCCAGTGAGGGAAGAGTCGCTACCGTAACCAACGTTCGCCGTGGGAACGAAACAAATAAAAATCATAGATCGCGTGGACTCCTCGTGTCTGACTTTCTCAACAGTAATATAAGTGCAAATTCTTATATAGACGAGCTATCAGATCATTCAGGAGGCTACTCTGGTTTCAATATAGTTGCCTATGATAGTAGCGAAATGGCTTGGCACAACAATCAAACCAAACAATCGATGAAAAACCTAAAAGGGATCTTCACTCTCAGTAACTCAGAACTTAATACACCGTGGCCGAAAACAGAGAAACTTCGCAAACAGTTCGAAAAAATTATGGAAAGAGAACTGTTAGTTCCCATTGAATCAATGTTTCAAATTCTTAAGGACCAAGACAAAGCCGCTGATGCCGATCTGCCCGACACACAAATTGGATATGATTTAGAAAAGAATTTATCTTCCATCTTCATCCGCGGCGAGACCTACGGAACTCGATGCTCCTCAATTATTACTATTGATGATAGTAAAAATGTACACTTTCATGAACGTTCATATAACCCAAATGCGTTAGCGATAGGTCATGAGCATGTGTCTTTTAAAGTCAATTCTTTATAGAAAAAGCCTCAATAAAAAAATGAAAGATAAAATCTCCCAATGGAATATATGAGTCATCTTAATTCAATAAAAACGCAATTTATTAGACTCCGAGAAAACAGCCTAGGCTTACTCTCGCCTCTCTCTGCTGAAGACTGCTCTGCACAGTCAATGCCTGATTGCAGTCCTGCAAAATGGCATATTGCTCATACAACCTGGTTCTTTGAAACCTTCATCTTAGAAATCTATGAGCCTGATTTTCAACCTTTCCACAAAGATTTTCGCTTCTTATTCAACTCCTATTACAACGGAATAAGCAAACAATTCGCGAGAGAACAAAGAGGATTATTAACAAGGCCCTCACTAGTAGAAGTCATAGATTACCATCTGAATGTCAATGGACGAATATTAACTCTGCTCAAAAATGAAACTTTACCCATTGGCCCTCTGATTGAGTTAGGCATAAACCATGAGCAACAGCATCAAGAACTCCTCCTGATGGACATCAAGCATTTGCTATCTCATAACCCGCTAACGCTTTCCTATGACAGAAACACTTTGGAAGCAACGACTCATATTTCATCAACTTGGCAAGATTACCCGAAAGGGCTGTTTGAAATAGGTGTCGCCGATAATAAATTTCATTTTGATAATGAAGGCCCTCGGCACCTAACACACGTCAACAGCTACTCATTACATTCAGACCTCATCACGAAAAACCAATATCACGAATTTATCGACGACGGTGGATACGCTGAGGCGAGTTTGTGGTTAGCTGATGGTTGGTCGTTCATTAAGAGCAACCGACTCCAAGCTCCTTTGTACTGGACTAAAGTTGATGACGAATGGTTCGAATTCACGCTACAAGGGTTATCTAGATTCAAAGGAGATGAGCCGATATGTCACATTAGTTATTATGAGGCTGATGCCTACGCTTCATGGCGAAGGGCCCGCTTACCTACGGAGGCGGAATGGGAAATTGCCGCTGGCAGCATGCCAACGTCACTGAATAATTTATATGACTCACGATGGCAATGGACACAATCTGCCTATAACCCATATCCTGGATTTTCCATAACAAAGGGCGCGATCGGCGAATATAACGGGAAATTTATGAGCAACCAAATTGTCTTGCGTGGGGGTGCGGCGATTAGTCCCAACGGCCACACCAGATGCACTTACCGAAATTTTTTCTATCCACATCAGAGATGGATGTATAGCGGTATTCGACTTGCTAGAGACCTGACATGACCGATTTTTTTGAAAAATAATGGAATCAGATCGCTTAAAGAACAAGAGTTAGTTTTTTTCTCCTACCGGTGCTACATTAATAGCGAAGATATCGTTCAATACTTGAACTGGGGAGATTTATATGAAAACTGCTGACCTTCAACTGTGCTATATGAGCGCAACCGACGCCCTCGAAAACTTCAAATTAAAAAAAATCTCGCCGAGTGAGCTGACTAAAGCACTTGTTAAACGCTGCAAGGAAGTAAACCCTTCCCTTAACGCTATTACTGAAAGCCATTTTCAAGAAGCGACAGAAGCGGCCAAAAAAGCAGATAAGAAATACTTTAATTTAAAATCATCTCGGCTTAGAGCGTTGGAAGGAATCCCGATTGCCATTAAGGATTTTCACTCTATAAAAGGGCATAGAACAACATACGGATCTAAGGCTTTCGAGCATCACAAAGCGGACAACACTGCTCCAACTGTCGAAAGGCTATTTAAGGCAGGGGCGAACTTACTCATTCGGACGACCACGCCTGAATTTGCATACTCTGGAATCACGCGCAGTCCTTTATGGGGAACCACCAAAAATCCTTGGAACCTGAATTGCACTCCTGGCGGATCCTCCGGGGGTGCTGCTGCAGCTATCGTGGCCGGAATGACGACACTGGCTGATGGAACTGATGGAGGAGGCTCTTGCCGTATCCCGGCGGCTTTCTCAGGCTGTGTAGGTTACAAACCTCCCTACGGAAGAAATCCAGGCGATAGGGAGCATCCTTTGGAGACATTGCTAGTTTACGGACCGATAACCCGAAGTGTAAACGATGCCGCCCTAATGCAGAACGTAACAACCGGCCGTCACGTTGCAGACATGGCGTCTCTAACCGAAAATTATCAATTACCTTCTAAACACTCTTCGGTGAAAGGCATGAAAATCGCTTTATCAATCGACCTAGGCTACTATGAAATTGCTTCAGACGTAGAAAAAAATACTAGAAACATGGCGACCGCGCTTAGAAGACTAGGTGCCAAGGTGGACGAAGTTGACGTGGGCTGGAATTGGGGTGTTCTGGATACTTGGTATACTCGCTGGGAAGGCGCTTTTGCAGGTTTAGTCGGCGACTTGCTGCCTCGATGGAAATATGACATGACTCCCTATTGCGCCAAAATCCTTGAAAAAGGGTTAGAACATAGCGCTGTTCGATTGTATAAAACAAATGCGGGGCGTGCGCAGCAATGGGATACTTTAGCACCCATATTAGAAAAATATGATGCGCTCATCTGCCCTACCCTAGCAGTATCCTCTCTCCCTCATACCCATGATGAGGATGGCGATGACTTTAAGATAAATGGGAAGCATGTAAATAACTACCTCGGTTGGACACTGACATATCCATTCAACAATTTGAATTGGTGTCCCGTTATGAGCTTACCGAGCGGTTTTGGTGATACTGGCATGCCAACTGGCCTACAAATCTGTGGTCGTACATTTGACGATGCTACAGTTTTCCGGATAGCGAGCGCGCTGGAGAAAGCAAGGCCATGGGACAACATCCGACCATCTATCTAGTGCGGATAATACTTGCAACAGAAGCCTTCAACTGGCAGATTACTTCCTTTAAAAAAAAGATGAATAGACCATGATAAGTTTCAATCCATTCATGTATTGCACGGTAGGAAGGCGAGCTGAACTTGAAAAAGGAATGGCAGGGAAAGATCCCATTCTATATCAAAGAATGCTCGACGAAATCGCTGAATATGTTTCTTTTGCTGACGACGCAGGGTATGCCGGTTGGGGCCACCCAGAGCACCATCTCCAAATAGAAGGTTGTGAAGCCTCTAACGATCCTACCCTCATGGGTATGTGGATCGGCATGCACAGCAAAAAGCTTAAAGTGATCACTTGTGGCTTTGTATCAACTGTACACAACCCTATTCGAACCGCAGAAGCGGTCTCCACAATGGACAATATGCTGAAAGGTCGTTTTTCTTTCGGACTGGTAAGGGGCTATCAAAGTAGGTGGGTTGAAAACCTAAAAATACGAGCAGATGTTGGTCCAGTTGGACCATGGAACAAAAACGGGCCCGAAGATGAAGCTAACAGAGAATACTTCAGCGAATACGTGGACCTCGTCGTGACTGCCCTGACAAATGACACTTTTGCCCATAAAGGCAAGTACTGGGAATTCCCACCAGAGGGACTAGTTAATCCTCATCCACATTCAGTCTATACTGAGTTAGGACAAGGAGTTGCAGATGACATGCGAATTAACGAGATAGGCATCGCCCCTCGCCCGTTCCAATCGCCACATCCGCAGATTTACGGAGGCTTTTCCGCTTCCATGCGTACGGCTCGATTCTGGTCTAAATACCGCGGCAAACCTATTGTCATGGCATCAGATCTCAACTTTCTTAAAGCCCTTTGGGAAGCGTACCGAGAAGAAGCCGAACAAAAATACAATTATACTCCTGAACCGGGAAGCGAAGCGGCCTGGGGCGGACTAATGATATGCGCTGAAACGGACTCCAAAGCCGCAGAGCTAGCACATGATATGAAATGGTTTTGGGGAAAATGGGCTGTGCCATTTGGCCAGCCTTTTCCTGAACTGCTTTTCGGGTCACCAGACACTTTAACAAGGCGTATCGAAGAAGCCAGTAAAGTAGTCCCTATCAATGAAATGTTTCTAATTATTCCCCAAGGACTCCATACCCGAGATCAAGTGTTAAAGTCATTAGAACTATTTAGTAGAAAAGTTATACCAAATTTTAATTCAACCACTTTGAGTTAGAGCCAATATGTAGATACACTACTAAGTTATGAGAACCAACACCTTGCAGGGGATATTATGAACGTAGGATCACTCGCTCTCTTTCAGAGCTTCGGATACGATGCTTCCGTCACTGACTCTCAAGTTTATAAAGAAGAGCTGCGTCTTGCCGAACAGTTAGAAGATCTAGGTTACGACTGGCATTGTGCCGTCGAACATCATTTCGAAGACTATTCGTTCTGCCCAGACAACACAGTTTACCTCAGTCACATTGCCGCAAAAACCAGTACCCTTAAGCTGGGAACAACTGCTGTAATCCTTCCCTGGAACGACCCTCTTCGGGTGGCCGAAAAAATAGCGCTGCTAGATGAATTGTCAGATGGGCGTGTAATCTTTGGTATGGGACGCGGTTTGTCACGCAGAGAATATGGTCAGTTTGGCTTGGACATGGATGATTCAAGATCCCGCTTTGATGAAGCTGCTCCGATGATTTTAGCAGCGCTGGAAAAAGGCTATATCGAGGGCCCTGGGCCTCATTTTAAACAGCCTAAGGCCGTTATCAGGCCTAAACCGACACGAAGTTTTAAAAACAGGATAACGCAAGTCGCCATGTCACCCGACTCAGCTCTGGAAGCGGCTACCCATGGTGCCCAAGTAATGATTTTCAATCAAAAAGATATATCTGAACACAATAAAGACCTCGAACCCTACAGAGCACGGTTCTTAGACTTACAGGGTCGTCCAGCTCCATCACCCCTCATGGCCACGCTATCAGTCTGCCATAGAGACGAAGATAAAGCCGCTGAGCTCGCCAGGAAGCATATAGCAGGCTATCTAGTCACAGTAATGCACCACTACGAGCTAGCTGGCGAGCACTTCAAAAATGCTAAGGGTTATGAAGCTTATGGAGAAGCAGTAGATATGCTTCAAGACATAGGACTAGAAGGCCTTGCTGAAAGCTACATGAACGCGCAAGCTTGGGGTACACCCCAACAAATGTTAGACAAACTTGAGTCATGGCACAAAGGCATAGGCGACTTTGACATCCTCTTCGGATTCCGGCATGCCGGAATCCCTTATGAGGCTGCTGAAAATTCCATGCGGCTAGTAGCGCAAGAAGTGATCCCCCAACTGCGCGAGATGGTGGGATCCAGCAAAGCTGCTTAATTTTACACAAACAAGGATTTTCTAATGACAATTGTTGCCGGGAAAAATGCGATTGACCTAGGTATAGTCGTCAAAGATATCAATGCTAGTTTGGCATTCTATTGTGAGGTTCTAGGGCTAAAAAAAGTACAAGAAATGCCATTGTGGATAGGTACTATGCACCGACTAGCTTTCGGTGATAGCTTCATAAAGCTAATCGACCCCAAAGAAACCCCACCAGCCACGACTAAAGGATTAGCCTCGTCTCTTGGTTTTCGCTATCTCACACTTCAAATTAAAAACATCGATGATATATGCGAGAAATGTGCAGAGCTTGGCATTTCTTTTGAAATAAAAAAAACTGAGCTGCTGCCCGGCGTCACCATCGCAATGGTTAACGATCCGGATGGAAATACCGTGGAGTTCGTGCAGCGCGATTAAAGGCTGATAGCGTTTACTCAAAAATCGCTGGTCGTTTTTCCATAGCAGACGCTACGGCCTCTCGTTGGTTTACGCTACCTAAAAGCATCTTTTGAATTGTCGCTTCCAATACCAATCCTTCTTTCCGTGGACTCCGCCAAGAATCATTAAACAATCTCTTACATCCTTTAATAGCATCTGGCGAACGGCTAGCAATGTCATTTGCCAAAGTTCTCGAACTATCCAAAGAGTCCTTTTCTATCCTAGTTATCACTCCCAGCCGAGCGGCTTCAGCACTACCGAATTGTCGAGCAGTGAGGACAAGCTCCAGTGCTTGGTCCTTACGTAGCACCCCAGGCAAAGTCTGGGTTATACCCATATCAGGAATCAAGCCATAATGGGCTTCCATAATAGAAAATTGAGCATTAGGACTAGCGATTCGAAGGTCACAGCCCATCATTATTTGAAAACCACCACCAAATGCCGCCCCGTCAACGGCCGCGATGACTGGGAAGTCTGCTCGCTGCCAAACCATAGCTACTCGCTGAACCAGGTTTTCTGTCTGGCTTGTATCACTAATTAATGCTTTAACCACTGCCTCTCCGTCCTCTCCCCCTTCGAGGATCTTTGACATCAAAGTGAAATCCAAACCTGAACAAAAACTCGGTCCCGCGCCATACAAAATAGCCACGCGAATACCTCCGTCTTCCTGTAGTTTCATGCCAGCATGAGCGATAGCATGAAACATCCCTAGCGTCAGAGAATTATGCTTCTCCGGTCGGTTCAGGCACACTTCCGCCACACCATTTTTTATCTTCGTCACCACTAGCCCGCTACTCATAGCATGTGTCTCCTTAATATCTGTTCGTGCTAATCCGCCATCTCAACATATCAATTCTATCGTTTCCAAAAAACATTTCCGAATGATTAAGGAACATCGTGGGACTTCCATAACCATTTCTTGAAATCAACTCATCAGTAGTCTGTCGCAACTTATCTTTATAAACATCTGACCTTATTTTCCTAAAAAAGTTGTTTGTCTCTAATCCAACTTCCTCGACAATCGACTTTAGAACCAGATCAGACGAGATATCCTGAAGGTCAGTCCAATAACGCCGAAATGTCGCGCGAGCGTACTGGACCAATAAACCCTCTTCCAATGCGACAAATGCGCCTCTCATCGCTCTTACACTGTTCACGGGGAACGGCTTGGGTTTCCCTATTGTGACGGAACGCCTACTGGCCCAGTCTTGGAGATCTTTGGCATGATAACTAACTTTTGCGGGCACCGGATTTTCACGAGAAAAATATACACTAGGGTTGACTGTATTGAATAGCCCACCGACTAAAACAGGCTTCCAAATCATGTCCACGTCTAGCTCGGCTGCGACTGATTGTATTCCTTCAAAAGCCAAATAAGTCCAAGGGCTTGAACAATCAAAGAAGAATTCAATGATGCTTTTCATTTTTTATCTCCATTAAACAATCATATTCTTCGGTTTTAATTCTTTTCACATCTATGCTTTCTCACACCAAGACCACTGCTCTTCCCACAACACGTCTATCATAAATTTCATCAAATGCATCAATTAATTTTTCAAACTTATAACAGCTGTTCACATAAGGAATTAATAGACCTGATTCAGCCATGTGTAACAGCTGTCTCATAGCCTCCGCTCCTTGTTCAGGATGCAACCTACCAAATTCTCCGGCTCTTACACCTATCACCGAATACTGTTTTATCAACGCGTGGTTAGCTCGAACTGCACCTACCTGCCCGCTTGCAAAGCCAATCACAAGAACGCGGCCTAAAGACGCGATACATTTTAACGACTCTTCAAAAACAACTCCGCCAATCGGATCATAAATCACATCGGCACCTCTTCCTGACGTAATTTCGTTAACACGGTCCTTAAAACTCCCACCCGCATAATCTAAAACGTGATCTGCACCAGTTTTTTGTAGCACTTCACATTTCTTCCTCCCTGTCGCCAGCGCGATAACTATAGCGCCATAAGCTTTTGCCAATTGAACAGCAGCCAGCCCCACTCCACCGCCTGCACCATGGACCAATACTGTTTCCATGGCTCTCAAGCTTCCTCGAGACACTAAACCTATATAAGCAGTTTTGTATGCGACGAGAAAAGCGGCACCCTTTACGAAATCGAAAGGTGATGGGAGTTTAAAAACATCCTGTTGATCAACTAAAACTTTAGTGGCTGCCGCCCCATGCCTCACACTTCCAATAACTTGATCTCCAACAGCAAAATGTCTGACATTTTTCCCTATGGAAGATACGACACCCGAAAACTCAGCGCATGGAGTAAAAGGTAACTTTGGCTTGAGTTGATAATTTCCTTGCGTCATCAACATGTCTGGAAACCCAGGAGAAAAAGCCTTAATTGAAACAACCAACTGCGCCGGGCTTGGATCCGAGACGGAAAATTCCTCAATGGTAAGATCATGGTAATCACCAACCTTTGAGCAACTCCAACCTTGATAAACATCACTATGAGTCATTATGCTGTCATTATTACCTAATAATGATTGGATTCCACCATGAATATATCTTCTCTCACTACAAAAAAAATTGCTGCTCTATTAATTGAAGCTAAGCAAAGTATCGGCGTAGCCGAGTCATCTACGGGTGGCCTCATATCTGCAAGTCTCCTTGCTATCCCAGGGGCATCTGCTTACTTTAACGGTGGCGCAATTATCTACACCATGCGTGCAAGGAGAAAACTCTTACAAATAGACAAGGAAAAACTAAACGCACAAACGCCCTTAACAGATGACTATGTTACCTTATGCGCCGAACAGATAAAAAAGCAACTGAAATCAACTTGGGGCTTAGCTGAGTTGGGAGCAACAGGTCCAGCGGGGACTCCTTACGGACATCCTCCGGGAATTTGTGTTCTCGCGGTTGTCGGACCCAAAACCGTGACTAGACGTATAGAAACTTGCAAGGCAGATAGAGAACAAAACATGATTATCTTTCGAGATGAAGCTCTAAGCATGCTCTTGGAAGCACTGGCATAAGCGACTAACCAAGAAGTCTCATTAAGTGGAAGGTCATCTAAGTCTCAACAATTTCTGGCTAAAAAAATGGGCCTCTAATGCTATCGGCTTTCATGAAGACTATATTCACCCGCTCTTGAAGCAATACTGGAATACTATTGGCTCTGCCTCGCACAGCAATGTATTAGTCCCGCTATGTGGCAAGTCGAAAGACTTGCTGTACTTGAGAGACCAAGGACACAATGTACTTGGAATCGAGATCAGCGAAATCGCTATAGTCGCTTTCTTCGACGAAAACAAAATTAAATATAAAAGAAGTCGGCATCATAATTATCACGTGCTTTACGCCAACAACTTGACCATATACTGCTCTGATATGCTGTGTTTCCCGAAAGATATCCTTCCTAAAATAGATGTGATATATGATCGCGCAGCGCTTATTGCACTGTCCAAAGAACAGCGCCTTATTTATGCGGATTGGCTCACTGCCATTACAGGACACGGATGTCAATCGCTTGTGATCACTTTAGTTTATGATGAGGACAAATTATCGCCGCCTCCTTATCTCGTAAATAGTGTGGAACTTTCTGCTCTTTACCGAGATAATTGGAATATTACTCATTTAGGTCAACACGCCGCCGTTGCGAAAGGCCATGAGGCGGCGGAAAAAGTCTACTTATTACTTAGGAAATAATTCAATGCATGAAAACGACAAGAAAAATGCAGTTCAGAGAGGAAAATTCGATCCAAACACTGTTTTCTCGAGAATTTTGACTGGGGAACTTCCGGCAGAAATTTTATTTCAAAATGATGTCGTAACCGCTTTTATGGACATACAACCCATAACTACTGGACACGTATTAGTGATCCCCAATGAGCGTGCAACGACCCTAGCAAATCTCCCTACAACCACAGGAGCTGAAATATTCAAAGTAGGACAATGCATTGCTTCTGCTATTAGAAAAAGTGAATTGCACTGCGAAGGGATCAATCTGTTTCTTGCAGATGGCGTCGCCGCCGGTCAAACAGTCTTTCACGTGCACCTACATGTGTTCCCGCGCTATGAAAACGACGGGTTTAAATGGAGTTTGCCTGATCGGTATTATTCCCCGCCTAAGCGATCAGAGCTGGCCTCTGCTCGCGACGCCATTAGCACGCACCTCAATTTGTAATTGCTCACCATTAGTTACTGGAGGTTTTTGCCTTTAATAAAACGACATCACGAGGTTGTGTCGACTCTGGCAGTACCAAAATTTAATCTAATGAGCAGAAAGCCTATCAGTCCCATGTTCAATACATTCCAGCCAACACTATGAATAAATGCAGCCTCATAAGACCCAGTGAAATCGTAAATCACACCACCTGCCCAACCTCCAAAGGCCATCCCTATCACAGTCGCTAAAATAATGATGCTCAACCGTCGTCCTGCTTCCGCTTCAGGGAAAAATTCCCTAACAATGAGCGCATAACAAGGCACAATGCCTCCTTGGAATAGACCAAACATTATAGAAACTGCATAGATCGAAGGAAGTGTATCCGCTCCTAAATAGCACGCCAAAGCGAAACATTGCAAAGATGTACTAATAAGTAATGTTGCCAGGCCACCTATACGATCAGATAACCAACCAAATCCCAAACGGGAAATGACTCCGCAGGCCAACATTACTGATAACATCTCCGCACCTTTGCCAGGCCCATATCCTCGATCGCCACATAGTGCGACGATATGAACCTGGGGCAGAGCCATTGCAACACAACAGGCTATGCCGGCCACACATAATATCAGCATAAGACTCCGAGAACTAAGCCCAAGACGGATCGAACCACCCATACTGCCTTCTGAATTCTCGACCATTCCAAAATTATCAATTCGACGACGCAGCACGAGCAACAAGGGGATCATCAACGTTGTGCTCAACAAACCAACAACGATGTAGGCATGACGCCATCCGGAATCGATGATCATCATTTGAATTAACGGCGGCCACACGGTTCCCGCCAAGTAATTGCCACAAGCGCATATCGCAATCGCCAAACCTCGACGATGCAAGAACCACTTAGAAATATCCGCCAGTAAAGGGGTGAACACCATTGCTAGACCGAATACGCCTATCTGAAAGTGCGCAAGATTCAAAAGCAGTAGACTAGTGCTCAAAGCGGCTTGCAAGTATGACAATCCTAGCGCTATCGAACCAAACAACAGCATTTTTATCAACCCGTAGCGCGCAGCAAGTTTTGCAGCCAGCAAACCGCCGAACCCAAAACCCATCATCATCATTGTGTAAGGAAAGGACGCCGTTCCTCGCAATATATCAAAATCACTTTGAAACGCAGGTAGGGCTACCACCACGGCATACATACCACCGCTGCCAATCGTGCCTAGACCTAAGCTCGCGAGCAGTCTAAACCATGCATAGGTAGACTCAACACGGGAGGCTTTCAAACATTAACCCTCACTCTAAATCAGTGTCCGCATCAGTCGCTAGTGCCCCCAAATAGCTCAGGTGCTTCATTTTTTACTTTAGCATCGTCAGTCCAATAACGCTTTGCCCAGATCCCTTGATAAGGTTCGTCGCCGACAGGCATTCGCCATGTACGCACCTCAGCATCTTTAAGCACTATCGAGCACAATGCACGTGGTTGATCATCAGTACCATCCACATATTCATTCCATTCATCGATATATCTGGCAGCGATACGTCGATATCGATCGCGCCAAGCGTCATCGTTACCTACTTCAAACTCTATGTTAGCTTGTCCTCGTACAACGACCTTTCTGTAAGGTACTGGCGCTTCATCCGCGCTTAGTGCTATACGATTATCGTGTCGAATGTTTTTCAACCACTCCGAGTGTTGCCTAGGAGTAAACCAAATCCTACCCTCCTCGTGAACGAACCAAATAGGAGTCACTAGTGGAGCACCGGTTTGATCAACCGTCGCAATGTTCATAATGATTTTCGGCAACGCCAAAAAATCATCTCGCTCTTCGTTTGTTAATTTAGGCATCCTTTATCTCCCGCGAAAATAGGTGTTGCAAAAGTACCGCATGTTTCTACGATGGTAAGCACATAGATTAACATTTTGCTGTTGAGAGGGTCTAATACCTTTAACAAGAGTTAATTAAGTGTATTCAATATATCTAGAACATCTTCCTGTAGGGCACGATTGCACGCTGCCACTACACGTCCGCCAGACATAACAGGCCGCCCTTCCCAGTCGCTAACGACACCACCGGCTGCTTCCACAATAGGAATAACGGGCGCTATGTCATAAAACTGTAAATCTGCCTCAATTACTAGATCTGCGAATCCAGATGCCATCAAGCAATAGCCATAACAATCAGCTCCAAAACGGGTTAACTTGGCCTGCGACGAGACACGATTGAAAGCATCTAGCTCAATACCAGTCTGGAACATGTCAGGAGTTGTTGAGAAAAGCGTAGCCTCAGCCAGATGGATCGTCCCACGGCATTTCAGTGAGGTCACGCCTTCAGGCCTTATCAATTGAGAGAGAACACCGCCCCCTACAAAGCAGTCACCTACTAGAGGCTGGCTCATCATCCCGTAGCAAGGAACGCCATTACGAAGCAAACCTATTAAAGTACCCCATGTGGGCATACCCGAAATAAATGACCGTGTCCCATCAATCGGATCGATAATCCATGACCATTCAGACGAGCCTTCAGTCACCCCATATTCTTCACCTTCAATTCCATGAGTGGGGTATCTTGCTTCAATAACCGATCGAATTCTTCTTTCGGTAGTTCTATCAGCCTCTGTCACTGGATCAAAACAACCGCTGCCCGCTTTATTTTCAATCGCAAGAGAAGACCTAAATGCGGGTAAGGTTTCTTGTGCGGCCACCACAGCTAACTCCCTGAGAAACAGCCGTATTTCGCCATCAAAGCTTGCATCCATTAAGCGTTCCCTTTGTGTCTAGGCTTGGTGAGAGCCAAATGATGACATTACCGTGATATATTTAGTACCAGAAAAAAATGCATTCGCTGCGAACCGAAGATAACGTTATTATGGTGATTATCGCTTTAGACTAATCATACAGTAAGTTGGCTTAAAACATGACTCAAACATTAAACTCTATTTACGGGAAAACTATACTCGCGCGCCCTGCAGTGACGCTCTTTTTCCTATCCCTTATTCTGGTAGGATTTTCAATGGGTCTTAGCGATTTCAAAATCGATGCCAGCACAGATGCCCTCTTGCTTGAAAGTGATAAAGACTTAAGGTCTTTCCGCGAAATGAGCATGCGTTACAAAACTAAAGAATTCCTGTTTATTGCTGTCACCCCGAAAAAAGATATCTTATCCAAAGAAAATATCGACTTTATCACTAGACTCAGAGACGACCTCGCTGCAGTACCAAATGTTCTTGACGTAATTTCAATGCTCGATGTCCCTCTAGTAACAAACAAGCCTGGTACGCTTGCACAGGCGGCTACTAATTTCCAGACATTACGACTCGCTACAGTTGATTTAGAAAAAGCTCGAATAGAACTAACTGAAAGTCCAGTCTATAAAGACCTCATCGCAAGTGCTGATGGAACTGTGACTGCCATACAATTATTTTTGAACCCTCATCCTCTACTCCCCAGATTGAGAAAGGTACGGGATGATCTGCTTTATCAAAAGCATAGCGAGCTCGGGCTGACTGATGAACAAGTGATAGAGCTCTCAGCAATCGAGCCAAATTACCAGCAAGCTAAATTCGAGGCTGAGGAAAATGCACATAATGCTATTGCTGATATTCGAGACATCCTCCAGCGATACGAGCAGGAAGGCACCGCAAAGCTTTATCTAGGCGGACTCCCAATGATTACCGATGACTTGATTAGCTTTATCACTAGAGATCTCATCACCTTTGGCTCTGGCGTTTTTATATTTTTAATTATCATGCTGAGTGTCATATTTCGAGAAGTGCGCTGGGTTGTCCTACCTTTCGCAAGTTGTATTTACTCCGGAACGCTAATGCTCGGGCTTCTAGGTTTGCTCGGATGGAAAGTAACTATAATCTCATCAAATTTTCTGGCTCTAATGCTGATTATCACCATGTCTATGAATATACATCTGGTGGTTCGCTATCGAGAGCTTTACAGAGATTATCCGGAAGCTTCTCAACGAGACCTAGTTCGGCTAACTGTCCAAAATATGGCTAGACCGTGCTTTTACACTGCCATAACGACCATCATAGCTTTCGGATCACTAGTCATCAGCGGAATCAGACCCGTGATTGATTTTGGTTTGATGATGACAGTAGGTCTCATCGTTGTCTTTTTAACCTCTTTCACTCTTTTCCCGACATTGTTACTTCTCACAAAAAAAACCACTCTAAAAAGAGAAGACAGCAATAGCTATCCTCTAACTGCCGTCTTAGGTCGTTTTACTGAAAATCATGGAAGAGCTGTATTGGTTGTTTCGTTCTGTGTCGGTCTAGTTGGCCTCACGGGAATGCAAAAGCTCGAGGTAGAAAACAGCTTCATATCTTATTTTCATGAAGATACGGAAATCTATCAGGGACTAAAGCTGATCGATGAAAAGCTAGGCGGCACAACCCCCCTTGACATCATATTGAAATTTCCGGAAACCATACCTGAAATAGATTTTGGCTTCGAAGAAGACGACCTTGCAGCCTTATTTGGCGATATTTCAGACCAAGGAGATAAGGCGGACTCTTGGTTCACCACTCATAAAGTAGACCGTATAAAGGCAGTGCACGATTATCTCGATAACCGGCCCGAAATTGGAAAAGTCCTATCGTTAGCCTCAGGAATTCGCGTGGCAGAGCAATTAAATGATGGAAACGAATTCACTCCATTTGAACTCAATATTTTGTACAAGCGTATCCCAGCCCCAGTCAGAGCCACTTCCATCGATCCCTACATCTCAATATATGATGACGAAGCGCGTGTCTCAGCGAGAATTTTCGACTCCATGCCAAATTTGAGGAGAAATGAGCTGCTCAAAGAAATCCAAAGCGACTTAGAAACCGTACTAGGTTTAACACCAGAAGAATATAAAATAACTGGTTTATTAGTGCTTTACAACAATGTATTGCAAACTTTGTTTAACTCTCAAATTTTGACGTTGGGTGCCGTTATGCTTGGAATTATGGGTATGCTGCTTATACTCTTCTGGTCAGTCAAAGTCGCCATGGTTGGGATCCTACCTAATGCCTTAGCTGCAACAGCTATTTTAGGCCTCATGGGATGGATGGCCATCCCACTCGACGTCATGACAATCACTATCGCCGCTATAACAGTAGGTATAGCGGTCGATGATTGCATACATTATCTTTATCGTTACAAAACCGAACTACCAACTATGAAAGACCCTATCAAAACTATGCATTACTGCCACGACAACATTGCTAGAGCTGCGTTCTACACCACACTTACCATCACCATTGGGTTTTCAATTCTACTTTGGTCCAACTTCATACCGACAATCCTCTTTGGGGTGTTAACCGCGATTGCAATGATCGTGGCGCTACTGGCGGCGCTTACTTTAATGCCGAAGTTAATTTTGATGCTCAAGCCATTTCCAAGCGATTAGGTACCAGCAATTCGAACCTTACTTTGAAACTCTATGCCTTGGAAACTAGCCCAATAAGTTAGCTTGCTAAAGTTCTGTTTGATCGGTCGACACAAGAACCTGAGCTCTTCGGTATACGAAGATGCCATTCTCCCTTTAGGCGATGTATCAATAGGTCTGTATATAGATATACGTAGACCTGTTAATTATACCAGTGCTAGTATTGAGCCTGATGGGCTAAGGTTGTAAATTATTGATAGAGTCTATCTAATGCCATAGTAGCTATAAGCTTATTGGTAAACACACAGCAATCTTAACTACATGTGGAGAAATCGAATGAAGACAACAAAAAAACTCATCACACGTGCGTGGATAACCAGCCTATTTTTTTTCTTGGCCTCATTAATATCCGCTCCTCTTCATAGTGATGAAACCTGTATGTCTCCTTACATGGCAAAAATTGTTGGACAAGAAGACTACGTCTACGTTTGGACTCTAGGGGTCGTAGGGCTTGGAGATGAACAAGATAAGCTAATAACTATTGACGTTAACCCTTCTTCCGGTAGTTATGGTGAGATAATCGCATCGTTATCTGTTGGTGGACGAAATGAAGCACATCACTCGGGCCTCACAGACGACCGACATTATTTATGGGCAGCAGGATTAGATACTAATAAGATTTTTATCTTCGATGTAGCTAGCGACCCGGCACGACCAAGCCTACATAAAATCATTGAAGACTTCCCAGAAGCAACAGGTGGCATCGTAGGTCCGCACACCACCTATGCGCTGCCTGGCCGCATGCTAGTCACGGGGTTGTCGAATTCCAGAGACCACGGGGGCGAAACGGGAATGGCAGAGTACACCAACGATGGGTCGTATATTGAAACTTACTGGATGCCGAAAAACGGAGCACTCAATGGCGCTACTAAAACTGGTAAATATGCGGACGGATACGGATACGACGTTCGAGCTATTCCACATAGAAATGCACTAATAACTAGCTCGTTCACTGGTTGGAACAACTATATGATGGATCTAGGCAAAATGATGGCAGATCCTCAGGCTATGCAGCAGTTCGGAAATACCGTGGTCGTATGGGATCTGCATACAAGAAAACCAAAAACCATACTAGATGTTCCCGGAGCCCCTCTAGAAATAAGATGTGCTTGGGACACCTCTCGAAATTATTGCTTCACGACCACGGCACTAACATCAAAGATCTGGCTAATTTATGAGGAAGAAAACCAGTGGAAATCAAAGGAAATAGCCGATATTGGTGATGCCAGTAAGATTCCTCTGCCTGTAGATATATCTATCTCTGCTGACGACCAGCTACTCTGGGTAAATACTTGGAATGATGGTGAGACGCGCTTATACGACGTTTCAAACCCTCACTCACCAAAGCAAATTTTTAATAAAAAGATCGGCGATCAAGTTAATATGGTTTCTCAGAGCTGGGATGGAAAGCGCTTCTACTACACGTCCTCTTTACTAGGTAATTGGGATAAAAAAGATGGAACCAAAGGAGATGTTCAGTATTTTAAAGCTTTCACATGGGACGGCACCAAGCTGAGCGAAAGTTTTAGCATTGATTTTATCGAAGCCAAGCTCGGTCGCCCTCACCAAATGAGATTTGGCGCGAGAGCTCTTTATGTGAACTTGTACTCTGGGCAAGATGACGCGAGGGTGGCAGTGTCACGCTGAAGTGTTTGGGTAAATAATTGCTATGCGTCGCTTAACTAGCATCTTGATCCTATGCGCGTTCCATGCTGTAACGCTAGCTGCCCACGGACACGGAGCAGTATCAGACGTTCCAAAAGCCACGGTGCTAGCGCCAGGATACAAAACGCTCTCATATCCTGCACCACAAGCGGGTAGTTACAGTCTACCTAACATATCTGATGCCTTTGATGCACCGTATTTAAGCTCCCTCGGTGAAAAAGGAACATTGCATGATCTCATGAATGAGAAAGTGACAATCTTAAGTTTCATATATACAAAGTGTGAAGACATAAACGGCTGTCCTTTGGCAGCTTTTGTAATGAGCCAAATCCAGAAGCAAATCAAGCGCCCTGAAGCAGTTCAATTTATAAGTTATAGCTTTGATATAAAAAACGATACGCCGCATGTCCTAGAGAATTATGCACAATCCTTTCGAGCTGATGGGGCGAGGTGGGAGTTCTTAACAGCTCCAAACTCTAAACAACTGGGAAAACTACTACAGCACTATAACCAAACTGTACAAATCTCAGAGGAAGGCACCTACTCTCATATGTTGAGAGTCTTTCTGATAGATGACAAAAAAAAAATACGTAACATTTACAGTACTGCATTTTTGCATGCCGATACTATAACTAATGATATTGAAACATTGCTAAGCGAGGACGATGCTGCCGTCCCTACTCAAACGAAGAGGCTTCTCATCTCCTTCGCAAAAGGACCTTCGAATCAGAAATATTTACCCACAACAGGCCTTCCGAACAAGCGACGTTATAATTCAGAGGGATCCCTCGAAGAGCTAGAGGAACTTGGAAGACAGTTGTTCTTCGATAGAAGACTGTCTCATAACGGGACCTTGTCTTGCGGTATGTGCCATATACCTCAGCAAGGCTTTACCTCGAATCAACTCGCTACCGCCGTAGGTATAGAAGGACGGACAGTAAAAAGAAATGCGCCAACTCTACTCAATGTCTCATACCTAGCCTCGTTATTCCATGATTCTCGAGAGAGTAGTCTAGAACAACAAATATGGGGTCCGCTGCTAGCCCACAATGAAATGGCAAACCCCTCGATAGACTTCGTAATAACAAGCATAGAAGCTAACCCGCATTATAAAATAGCGTTCAGTAAGCTGTTTGAAGAAGGAATTACCATGAGAACAATTGGTAAAGCTATCGCTGCATACGAACACACGCTCGTCGCAGCAAATAGTCGCTTCGACCGTCATATGTTCGCGGGAGAGAATAACGTACTCACTAAGCAAGAAAAAAACGGACACAAAATTTTTACGGGAAAAGGACGATGCTCTAGTTGCCACCTTATTCACTCTGATGCCGCATTGTTTACTGATGAGCTACTCCATAACACAGGAGTGGGTTATCAGAAGGCAATGACAAACAGTGACTCTTTTGTTACAGCCAAGATAGCGCGCGGTGTAGACCTTAGCTACGATATAACTTATGTATCTCCCTCCGCTGAAGCGCCTCCCAGCGACCTAGGCAGATATGAAATAACGCAAGACCCTCTCGATAGATGGAAATTCCGAACGCCAACTTTGAGGAATATTGAGCTTACGGCCCCTTACATGCACGACGGGTCTTTAGGGACTCTTAGAGAAGTGGTCGATTTTTACAACAAAGGGGGATTCTCTAATCCGTTACTAGATCCTCTCATACAACCTCTATCGCTAACGGATACTGAGGAACAACATCTTGTAGCTTTCCTTAGAAGCTTGACGAGCACACATATAAGCAGCATCGTTAACAGAGCTATTCAGACAACAAATCATTCACAATCTTTAACGAACAATGAATAATATAAATATTTACATAATATCTTCCCCTAATATGGAGAGCCGATGTGTCGTTACATAGAAATAAAATCTGGGCAAAGCTCTACTTGATCATTTTGACTGTAACTTTGTTTTTCTTTTGTGTGCCCAGCTTTTCAGCCTCAACACAATCTCCAGTAGCCTATTTCATAAATCTTCAAGACCGCGACAAAATACCCACTACGTTTATAGTTCAATTTGGACTGAAGGGAATGGGAATAGCGCCCGCTGGTATCGATTACCCCAATACAGGACACCACCACCTGCTAATAGATTATGAAGGCATGCCTAATTTACAAAACCCTCTTGGGGCTAACGACAGCATTAAACACTATGGGAAAGGTCAAACCGAAGCATTATTAACGCTAAGCCTAGGAACTCATACGCTGCAACTTATACTCGGAGATCATAGGCACGTACCTTTAAATCCTCTGGTGAGCTCTGAAAAGATCACGATAGAGGTTTCGCAAGATATAAACTAACACGTCAGTAAAAATACTACTGATACATTCTAGTGAAATTCGCGACAGATTCCATCACAGCATCGAATGCATCTACATGGGGCGAATGCCCACACTCTAAGACCTCATGATGGCGGACTAAGCTAACGACTGTTTGTCGAATTTTCTCGACATGCCAATTAGTGTTATACGGGTCATCAACTCCCCTGAACATTAACAGAGGAATATTTATGCCGGGTAGATATTTTTCAATGTTCCAGTCAGCAAACAACGGGTTTACCCATGCCCCACTCCACCCTAGGAACGCACAATCCGTGTTTTCTCCATGATATTTTTTTAACTGCCCTCGCAATCCACCTGACCGATACAACGCGACAGCTTCCTCAATCTGCTCTACGCACTTCTGCTCCGCGACCAAGTGAGGAGCCAGCAATATGAGTCCTTTCAAGTTGGGCTGCGGATTAGAACCCGCGTAAATTATACCTATAGATGCACCATCGCTATGGCCCAATAGAAAATGCTCCTCTATATTCATTTTTTCGAGAACAAACGGAAGAACTTCCAGAGCTTCTCTAGTGTGAAAGTTTAGAGGGCGAGGCAACTCTATCGCGCTTGAACCTCCGTAGCCTGAACGAGAGTATGCGAAAACACTTAGCCCTGTTTCTTGGGCTAGCCTTTCCGGAAAATCCTTCCACATTGAAACGCAACCTAACCCTTCGTGCAACAATACTATTGTAGAACGAGTAGATTTTTTTTTGATGAATTTGTACTCTAGCTCAACATCATCGACAGAAAGGAAAGCCAACGCGATCTGTTCCTCAATTACCAAGAAGTCCCTCGGCCGAAGCCCATTCGAGTCCCTCCGCCATCGCCATCTCGAACTTATCAAACATTTCATTGATCTGATCAGAAGTAATAATCAAGGGCGGGCAAAAAGCTAAGGCATCCCCGATCGCACGGATGATAAGGCCATGTTCTTGCGACAACTTTGCGATTTTTGCACCCATTTGGCCCGGTACTCGAAATCCTGATTTGCTCGTCTTATCAGCAACCAACTCAACGGCCCCTATCAATCCAGTGCCCCTAGATTCTCCTACCAAAGGATGGTCGGTTAATCGTCCCAAACGCTCTTGAAATTGTGAGGAGAGTCCTGCCGCTTTTTCAAATAATTTATCCCTTTCATATATTTCGAGGGTCTTAAGGCCTACTGCACAAGCTACAGGATGGCCGCTATAAGTATATCCATGACCAAATGCTCCCATTTCAGGGGAGGCATCCAAAAATGCGTCATACATCTCGTCCTTAACCACAACTGCACTAAGCGGTTGATAGGCGGATGTTAGCGCCTTGGCAAGAGAAATTGAATCAGGCACCAAATTGTAAGTGTCCGCTCCAAAAGGTTTTCCCGTACGACCAAAACCGCAAATGACTTCGTCGTCTATAAAAAGTATATCGTGTTTTTTTAGAATCACCTGAATCTTGTCAAAGTAAGTTTTGGGAGGAAGAATCACTCCGCCCGCCCCCATTATCGGCTCTGCTATAAAAGCCGCAATAGTATCCGCACCCTCAGACTGAATCAGTCTCTCTAGGCTAACGGCCATACGAGTTGCAAACTCCTCCTCGCTTTCCCCATCCTGTCCATAACGCCAAAAGTGTGGAAAGTCCGTATGAAGAAAACGCCCGTTAGCAAGGGGTAAATCAAAACCAACATGAGACTGTGGGGTTCCTGTAAGGCTTCCGGCTGCCAAGGTAATCCCATGATAGCCTTTGATCCGGCTAATGATTTTCTTTTTTTCAGGACGCTCAGTGACATTATTGTAATACCATGCCAATTTTATTTGCGTATCATTCGCATCAGATCCTGAATTACCGAAAAACACTTTTGCATTTTTTAACGGAAGCATTTCCTTGAGCTTCTCCGCAAGAAGAATGCCAGGCTCATGACCTTTTCCTGTAAAAGTATGGGCGTATGAAAGTTTCTTGATTTGATCATATGCGACCTGTGCCAGCTCTTCATTGCCGTATCCTAGTGCTGTACACCATAATCCGGCAACGCCTTCAATATATTGTTTCCCAGAGTAGTCGTAGATATAAATTCCTTCAGCATGATCCATGATCATAGGACCAAACTCGTGCAACTGGCTTAAATGTGTCTGACCATGGAACACGCTTTGCAAATCTCGGTCCGCTAAATTACTCAACTGACTACTCATTCACGATCTCCTTTCTTAGTCATTTAAAACTCTATTACGCTAAAAGAATTTGGCATATAAAATTCTGACAAACGTATAATTAACCCACATACATGATATTTGCTACAAATAGTAATTCATATTATCTTAGACCGATAGTCCGCCCCACGAATCGACTGCTACCTGAACTTTTATGAACTTCATGTACTTCCTTAATTTTCAACATACTGCTCGCTGGAATATCGGCGAGTTTCCGCGTTTGCAAAGACACATGAAGCAATAAAAACTCCGCTTCCGCAACGGCATAGTCTTTCTCGGCATGACACATTTGTTGATAAATATGGATCCGTCTCTCGTCGAAATCCAATAGTACCGTATTCATGCGGATAGGATCTCCGCGGAACAGTTCATTTTCATAATCAAGACTTGAACTCCCCACAAATATGCTTCCTTCGCCCTCCGCAGTATAACCCCAGCCTAACCCTAAGTAGTCGAATAGCGGACAGCTACCCTCGTCAAAAGCTGAGACATAATGAGCCATATTCATATGGCCATTCAGATCAAGCCATTCGTCCCTGACAAAAGAGCTTCCAGGATATGGCGAAGGGATCGTTTGTTCAGGAAATAATTCCATATCTAACTCGATAGAAATAAATCATAAGAGAGACTAGGATAGAGTCTAACCATTTTGTGACAAAGACAAAGCTTGATCTATATCCCATAGAATATCGTCCAGTGTCTCAAGCCCCACTGAAATCCTAACCATATCGGGAGAGATACCCGCAGACAACTGTTGCTCTTCAGACATCTGCCGATGCGTCGTCGATGCGGGATGGATAACTAGGGTTTTAGCATCTCCAATATTAGCTAAATGGCTTAAAAACTGTACCGATTCAATGAACTTGGCCCCAGCCGCGGCGCCTCCTTTAACTCCAAAAGCCAGCACACCGCTAGCCCCTTTTGGCATATATTTTTCTTTCAAAGAATAATACTTGTCAGTTTGCAATCCTGGATACTTGACCCAATTAATAAGTTCATGTCCTTCTAAAAACTTCGCTACAGCCAGCGCATTCACACAATGCCGCTCCATACGAACAGGCAAGGTCTCAATCCCTTGTAGCAGAAGGAAGCTATTAAAAGGACTTAAAGTAGGGCCTAATATACGCAACTGTTCTAGCCGTGCCCTCATCGTATAACCGAAATCGCCAAAGGTCTCATAAAACCTCACACCATGATATCCCTCAGAGGGCTCTGTCATACCTGGAAAATTCCCGTTGTCCCAAGGAAACTTTCCAGATTCAACAATAACACCCCCGATAGTCGTCCCATGACCACCTAGGAACTTTGTTGCCGAATGTATAGCGATGTCGGCACCCCATTCAAATGGACGACAGATATAGGGAGTTGGAAAAGTGTTGTCAACCATTAAAGGTATTCCAAAAGAATGCGCGATATCAGATACCACTGCGATATCTAATACATTCATTGTAGGGTTACCGATGGTCTCTCCATAAACAACCTTAGTATTCGGCTTTATGGCGGAGACCATATCTTCCATATTATCAGGGTCAACAAGCGTCACATCGATTCCCATACGCTTAAAATTAAAATCAAAGAGGGAGTGAGTTCCTCCATATAGCGTCTTCACTGCCACCACATGATCACCAGCCTCACACAAGGTAAGTAATGCAATTGTTGAAGCGGCCATACCAGAGCTTACAGCCAATGCAGCAGTACCTGCCTCAAGTGAAGCAATACGCTCCTCAAACACAGCATTGGTTGGGTTGCTGAGCCGACTATAGATATTACCAAAAGTCTGCAAATTAAATAAACTAGCAGCATGATCCGGATCGTCAAATACAAATGAGGACGTCTGATAGATAGGTACAGCTCTGGCACCCGTAGCTTCATCAGGGATATGTCCAGCATGGAGGCACAAAGTTTCTATTCCAAATTCACGATCCACTTAGTCAAGACATCCTTTCTTTTTTTGCTCTAATGTGGGGGTGATTGATGTCGCCTGGAACTTATAACTCCAGTATTGACTCCACAATAATTTAGGCCTCCAAACAATCGTGCGTGCTCTATCTTTACACATCGATCGACGATAACGTCCAATCCTCGATCAACCGCGTTTTGGGCTGATTTCAGATCTATTATCCCTAGCTGCATCCACATACATTTACCATTAATGGCTAAGGCATCTTCTAGGATCCCAGGAATCTCTTCAACTTGTCTAAAGCAGTCGACGATATCAATTTCAATGGGAATGTCGCGCAAGCTTGCGTAACACTTTTCTCCCAACACTTCGGTATAATTCGGATTAACTGGAATAATCTTGTAACCATGACTTTGCATATATTTCGCAGCAAAATTACTCGGTCGCTCCCAGCTTTTTGAAAGGCCCACTATAGCTATTGTGCGGGCGCTGCCTAAAATCTTTCTCAACAACTTAAAGTCACCTCGTGCGTCCTCAGCGTTCACGAACTAATCCCGCACTAATCTCTTGAACGCTCCTACAGCCAGACAACGCCATATCCCTGGCAAATTCTTCACGTAAAATCAACAAAGCCTTAGCGACACCTTTCTCCCCGCCTGCACCCAATCCAAACAAATAGGGTCTTCCAATCATGCATGCGGTCGCACCTAGCGCCAAAGCTTTTAGTACATCCGTTCCACGGCGAATTCCTCCATCTACAATGATTTCAACACGATCGCCAACAGCTGAAACAACTTCGGGCAACAGCATTATCGGGGAGATCGTATGATCAAGCTGGCGTCCCCCGTGATTAGATAAAATAACAGCCGTGGCCCCCATATCAGCGGCCTTGATAGCGTCTTCCACACAAGAAATCCCTTTGAGCGCAAATGGACCATCCCATTCTTTCAGTATTTCCGCAGCACTGTCCCAACTCATAGTCGGATCAAACTGTTCATTCAAATACTCAACTAATGTTGTTACTTCCTCGCCAGATACTGGGGCTTTATGGATCACATTAGCCAACTGGAATTCACCCGATAAAAGGTATTTAATCGACCAGATGGGATGTAGAAAAAATGAAAGCCAGCTGGATAAAGTAAGTTTAGGCGGAACCGCCATACCAGAATAAAGGTCTCTTTCTCGATTACCGGCAACCGGAACATCGATGGTCAAACAAAGTCCTTTATATCCAGCCGCACGAGATCGCTCAATCAACTCGGAAACCAGTGCTCTGTCTTTGAATGCGTATAACTGAAACCATTTAGCGCCATCCGTATGGTCAGCAACCTCTTCTATGGAGTACGTACTCATCGTGGAAAGCGAATAAACAGTTCCTGCTTCAGAGGCGGCTGCAGAAACAGCAAGTTCCCCCTCATTGTTGAATAGTCGCGACATACCTGTTGGGGCACACACAATTGGAAAGGCAACTTTTTCGCCCATGACAGTAGTCGACGTATCAACGTTTTCAACATTCACCAAATAGCGTGGTAGTAAATCGTATCGGCTGAAGTCAGCTTGGTTACGCCCCAAGGTCACTTCATTATCCGCAGCCCCATCCATATAATCAAACATAGGTTTTGGAACTCTTAGACGTGCATACCAGCGTAGATCTGAGATATTATGGCTGTGGCTAACACACCAAGCTGAGATTATCTCATCGACTTTTTTAAGCCATTTGGGGATCATAACCACCTATCCTTACATATTAGTAATCCACACAATAACAGATCCTATCCTCAGTAAGAAATTGCAGCCGCTACCAAACGAGCTTACGCTGATTCTAAGTCAAGATTGGCAATATCTGCCGAACCATTTTGAATCGCCGTTAAGAGCGCTCTAGTGAACGGCATAACTTGGGTGGAGTAAAAAACAGCACTAGTTATTTTTTCCAAATAAAACGGTTCACACTCACTGTCTTTCAATTTTACGGCGCTTAAAGCTGCGGATTTTGCCATCATCCATCCACCACAAGTAATGCCAGCTAGTTGCAAATAGCTCGAGGCTGCGGCAGACGGAAGTTGAGGATCGTTAGCGTTGGATAACAACCAAGCTACCGCGGTTTTCAGATCATCCACTGATGCTGCCAGCGCACTTTTAATCTTTTTCATCCCTACTATTGATTCATCCAAGCTATTTACACTGATCAACATGTCTGCAATCAACTCTTCCATCCCTCTCCCGCCATCTCCCAACGTCTTGCGCCCCACTAAATCCCCTGCTTGAATACCAGTGGTACCCTCGTAGATAGTAGTGATTCTAGCATCCCTTTGGTATTGTGCAGCTCCTGTCTCCTCTACAAAGCCCATACCACCATGCACCTGAACTCCTAGTGACGTCAGCTCTTGGGCCACTTCAGTGCACCACCCTTTAACTATTGGCGTTAACAAGTCACCCCGCCTTCTAGACTGTGCCCTCTGTTTCTCATCATTGTGACGCTCCGTCAAGTCATACTCAAAGGCACATACATAAGTTAGAGCCCGCATCGCTTCAATTTTTGACTTCATAGTCATCAACATACGTTTAACATCAGGGTGCCGAATAATCGTGCCCCCTCCCAACGGTTGACCTTGCACCCGAGTGGTGGCGTAGCTATGCGCTAGTTGAAACGAAGCCTCTGATATCGCCATTCCTTCTCGGCCTACGGCATGCCGAGCCGCATTCATCATAGTGAACATGTACATCAAACCACTATTCTCTTCACCCACCAGATAACCTATAGCTCCAGCGCTTTCCCCGTAGGACATCACCGCAGTCGGGCTAGCGTGGATTCCTAATTTATGTTCGAGAGAGATACACTTAACATCATTGCGGTCTCCTAAAGACCCACTTTCGTTTACAATGAATTTCGGCACTACAAACAGCGAAATCCCTTTCACACCTTCCGGCGCATCAGGTGTTCTAGCCAAGACCAGATGAATAATGTTTTCAGTAAGGTCATGCTCACCATAAGTTATGTAAATTTTTTGGCCCTTTATCCGGTAGTAAGTCCCTTCAGGAACAGCCTTCGTCCGAACAGCGCCCAAATCTGAACCAGCTTGAGGCTCAGTGAGATTCATCGTGCCTGCCCAATCTCCTGACACGAGCTTCTCGAGGTATGTGGATTTAAGTGTATCGTCACCATGCGAATGGATCGCCTCGATCGCCCCGTTAGTTAATAGCGGGCAAAGAGAAAATGACATGTTGGCAGAGTCCCACATTTCATATACGGCGGTAGCAATGACTTTTGGAAAGCCTTGCCCTCCGTATTCGAGGCTCATAGCGAGACTACACCATCCGGAATCTTTGAAAGAGGTATAAGCTTCTTGCCAGCCTTTTGGAGTCACCACTTCGTCTCCATTCAGCCTACTGCCCTCTATGTCGCCAATTCTATTAAGCGGCGCCAAAACATCTTTGGCAAACTTGCTAGCTTCTTCTAAAACAGCGTTACTTAAATCCAAACTAATGTCATCTGTACCTGCCAACGCACAGATTTGATCAAATCCAATTAATTCGTTCAACACAAATTGCATGTCGCGCAGCGGCGCCGAATAGTCCAACATCATTTTTCTCCAGCGATATAACGCATATATGTGTCCAATACTTCTTGGGCTCAAGTCAAGGAATAACTTAAGCGGTATGAAGTAATGCCATTACTATTATATCATACAGAGAGGGAGTCTTGCCGCAAAAGATACGTCATGACCCCGGCTTGGCGCGTTGGGTTATTAGCGTTAAGTCGTTGATAGTAGGCTAATGCCCACACTGGAAAATAATGACTATAGCCATGGTAGCAAAGATAGAAAACTCTTGGGAATCCAGTTCCAGTGTACACTTTCTCATCCCATTCAGCGTTACCATTTTGCTTTTCTAACAAGTAACTCACGCCTCTAGTCACTTGGACGGTTCCTATACGACCTACTGACATCAACCCTAACAATGCCCATGCAGTCTGAGAGGGTGTGCTAATCCCTATACCTGCCATATTATGGTCATCATAACTATTGCAAGACTCTCCCCAACCACCATCTTCATTTTGGGCTGCTTCTAACCATCTGACCGCTTTCTGCACATAAGGCTTTTCTTTTTCTTCACCTATCGCTCCTATCGCCGCGAGCACACTCCACGTACCGTAGACATAGTTAACACCCCATCTTCCATACCACGAGCCGTTGGACTCTTGGATGGCTTTCAGAAAAGTCAACCCTCTAGCTATAGGCGCGTATTTTCGGTCATGGCCTAGCATCGCAAGCATCTCGATACACCGAGCTGTCAGATCCGCCGTACTAGGGTCGACAAGTGCACCATGATCCGCAAAAGGAATCTTATTGAGATACTCAGCATTATTATCCACATCAAAAGCAGCCCAGCCACCGTCAGGATTCTGCATCCCCAAAATCCAATCAACTCCTTGATTCATACGCTTTCGATATGCGCTGTTATCGTACGCTCCAGCCCTCAGAAGAGCCATAAGCACCATACTGGTGTCATCCACATCCGGGTACTTATCATTCTCATACTGAAATGCCCATCCCCCTGGACTTAAGCCCGGTGTCTTTTGACACCAATCGCCGTTCGTGAAAATTTGATGGTCAAACAACCACTTAATAGAGCTAATCATTCTAGGTTCATCTAAAGCCACATCAGCTTCCGTTAAGGCACTTAACGCTAAACAAGTATCCCAAACAGGAGACACACAGGGCTGACAGTAGGCCTCTTCGTCACCTTCCAGTATAAGGGCATCGATAGCCGTCAAAGTTCTTACAAGATCAGGATCTCCATCCGTCGCTCCCTGCAACTTGAGAGAGATTACTGCATTGACCATTGCCGGAAAAATAGCCCCGATTCCACCAACACCAGAACAATGTTCACGGGTCCATCGTTCGGCTCGAGCAATAGCCCGATTCCTTATGAGTTCCGGTATATATGGGTCAATCTTTTTCAGTATCCTGTCGAGCATAACAAAACAACTTTTGACCGGTTGACGAAAGTTTATTTTGTCAAGAGTCCGAAAGTTTTTCGGGTCTAAAATAAATAATTCTGAAACCCCCATATCTTTAGCCACCGAGACAATAGGGCGTTTAGCAAAAATTATTAAAAGTGGGACTATCACGCATCGCGACCAATAAGAAACTTTGCCCAGGTTGAAAAACCACCATTTAGGCAGGAACATCATTTCTACGGGCATTGCGGGCACTGTGCGCCAAGGAAGCTGGTTAAACAAGGCAAGAGTAATCCGTGTGAACACGTTAACCTTTTCTGCGCCACCATTTGTTAATGCCCAATTCCGAGCGCTAACCATGTGCACGTCGTCAGCAGAATGTCCTGCTAATTTTAGCGCAAAGTAGGCCTTTACCGTAGCACTCATATCCCCAGGTCCATCCTCATAAAGGGACCAGCTACCATTAATGTTTTGCCTACGACAAATATACCTCCCAATTTTTTCTGCCAACTCCTCATCAGAGCGGCCAAGAAAGTGCTGCATCAAAATATATTCAGAAGGGATAGTTGAATCTGCTTCCAACTCGAAGCACCAATGGTCACCCAAGCAACGTTCCAACAGTGCCTTCTTCGAGGAATCCAATAACTCTGAAACACCGCGGCCATTGGCCGTTTGCTGTTTTAAAACTTTCTTTTGCGCAACAGACATTTCGTATTTCCTGTCAACATCCCGAGTATAAATCTAAGACACTTAATTATTATTCACATTTTTGCAACAATAGTATGTTAGAGCCTGTATTTTATGGATTCTACCATGAGATGCAACAGTTTTTCTTATTAAATCAGTAAGATTTGGAGCATTTTTGATGTGGAAAAGAACATTTATTATTGTGGTAAAAAGTACAACCCGCAACCTCCGCGACACAAGTTAACGTATTAAACGCCGGGTGATAGGGTGAAAAGCATCAGCGGCTTTTATAAGCGAGTTTGCAGTCAACTGCGGCACACCAAAGACCTCAGCCCTAACACCATATTTAGATTTAACTTTAGATAGCAATAAATCAAAATCCCCATCACCTGAAAGTAAAACAATAGTATCTAGGTTTTCACTATCCTCAAGAACATCAATTGCCAGACCTACATCCCAATCACCCTTAGCTGAGCCGTCTGCACGCTGGATAAAAGGACGAAGCTTAACTTCAAACCCTATGTGCCTTAGAGCGGACTGGAATCTATGCTGCGTATCTGAGTGACGTTCAGTCGCATATGCTTTCGCAATAACTATCCTGCCTTGTTCGCTAACCTGCCGCCAAAACTCTCTATAGTTGAATTGACCACTAAAGGCCTCTCGCGTCGTGTAATAAATATTTTGTACGTCGACATAAATACCAACTCTCTTTAAGCCAACATCGATGCTCACAAAAAAACATCGCCTCCATTTGGACTCAAACACTGTCCTTGAAAATGACCCGCAGCAGAACTGGCCAAAAACAAGTATGCGCCAACGATATCATCCACATCCGCAATTTTTCCATTTGGAATTTGTATACGGATGGCTTCAAGCGTTTCTTTAGGGACGTTGTTTAGCATTGGCGTCATGGTAGCTCCAGGCGCTACGCAATTAGCAGTTACTTTACGATCACCGATTTCTAACGCTAGACTTCTGGTAAACGACAGTATTGCCCCTTTAGCCGCTGTATAATGACTGAACCCTGGCGCACCTTTATAAGCCAATTGGGAAGCCGTATTTATTATTCGACCATAATTACTTTCGTACATGAGAGGAAGTGCCCTGCGAGTGCACAAAAAAACACCTCTTAGATGCACTCCTATCGTATGCTCCCAGTCCATTAAAGATGTATCTTCTACCAGAGAAGCTTTTGCAACACCCGCATTGTTGACGAGGATATCTAAATTAGAAAATTGCCTTAGAACCTCCGTAAACATACTCTCCACATCACTCTCAGAACTGACATCTCCCTTAACGATAATTCCTTCACCTCCTAAGGAGACAATTTCTTTTAACACCGACTCCGCATTAAACTTGTCTTTCTCGTAAGGATAGTTAATCGCGACAAAAGCCCCCAAAGCGGCGAAAGCTTTCACCACACCTCGCCCAATCCCTGAGCACGATCCCGTAACTAACACAGTCTTGTTTTTGAATTCACTAGTCGAAACCACGGACCCTATCAACTCCCCTGAACAACAATTACCTGAAAAAGTAACCTTATCTTAATAAAAAGGAAAAGCCTAATGCAGAATTCATCTCAGCCAATGCACTGCGCTAACCGTCAGAAACTACTTAAGCCATTCAACACTTACTCTAGATATAAATCTGGTATAAAATATTATCATCGATGCCTGCGACGATTCTTTCGACGATCTTAAGACGAAAGAGCAATCACCTTACATGAATAAGCCTGGGTGGCGGAATTGGTAGACGCAACGGACTTAAAATCCGTCGGCTTAACGGCCGTGCCGGTTCGATTCCGGCCCTAGGCACCATTTGTAATTTTTTACGTCAACGGTCGCTAGTCTTTCGGACCAGAATGTAGACCAACCTTTACGCACTCTGCCACTGCAGAGTAGACACCGTCTTTCCAATCTGGTAACTCAATCCCGAATGATGCTTTTATCTTGTCTGTGTTTAGGCGAGAATTTAAAGGACGAATCGCCTTAGTCAGAAACTTATCACTAGACACGGGATATATCTTGTTAACTGTCATCTCCATATCAGAATTCACCCGCAAAGCGCAATCGATGAGATACTTAGCGTATTCATACCAAGAGACATACCCATGGGCAGCAAGGTGATATAAACCAAATCTTTGATTCCCAGCGAGCATCATTTGCACGATTTGGCCCGTGACCTCCGCAATAAGGTCCGCAGATGTTGGCGCCCCGATCTGGTCATCCACCACCTCTACACGATTCTTTTCATTAGCAAGCCGCAGCATCGTTTTAATAAAATTTTGGCCGCGAGTAGAATAAACCCAGCTAGTTCTTATGATTAAATAGCGACGTGTGTGTAAAGCGACACTTCTTTCACCAGCCAATTTGGTTTTACCATATACACTGAGAGCGTCTGGCGCATCTGATTCTTTCCAAGCCAAACTCCCTTCTCCATTAAAAACATAATCGGTAGAATAATGTACTAACAGAGAGCCCCTTTTTTCTGATTCCTTAGCAAGATGTTCGGGAGCTATGGCGTTAAGCTCTGTCGCAAGCTCAACCTCCTGTTCAGCCTTATCAACGGCAGTATAGGCTGCCGCGTTTATAATCACATTCGGCTCTAACACTCTTATCGTGTCCGAAATACCAACGAGATTGCTCAAATCTCCACAGTATTCCCGGCTGTTTCTATGCAAGGGGATCACGTTACAACTTTTCGCCAGGGCACGATTTAGCTCGTACCCTATCTGACCGTGAGCGCCAAATAGCAAACACGTCGGCTTAAGCCCTTGAGAAGACAGACGATTCATAGGCTCAACTCAATCCATCCTCTATCAGACGACTAACCTTTTCGTGACTCGGCTCAAAAACGAGTCCTTTTTCTGTGATGAGCGCCGTCACCAACTCGGCGGGGGTTATATCAAATGATGGGTTTCGAGTCCGAACCCCTTCAGCGGCCCAGTTACAACCTCCAAACCCCCTCACCTCATCACCCGCTCGTTCTTCAATTGGAATGTCAGCACCGGTTGGCACTGAAAGGTCTATAGTCGAAAGAGAACAGGCTACGTAAAATGGAATTTTGTGTCTACGCGCCAACACCGCGACCATATAAGTCCCTATTTTATTAGCGACATCACCGTTGGCCGCCACGCGATCAGCTCCAACTACTACAGCGTCGATTTCTCCTTTACTCATCATGTAACCGGACATGTTGTCGGTAATTAAAGTGCAAGGAATTCCTTCCTGAACCATTTCCCAAGCGGTCAACCGAGCCCCCTGTAAAAACGGCCGCGTTTCATCAGCTATCACAGAAATCTCTTTTCCCATGCCAACAGCAGTCCGTAAAACGCCTAAGGCGGTCCCGTGCCCAACCGTTGCCAAGGCACCCGCATTACAGTGAGTTAGGACCGTGGCGACATCAGGTAGTAGCTTAGCTCCAATTTCACCCATCCGGCGGTTAACCCGAACATCCTCATCACCCAACTCTTGCGCTAACGAAAGGAGTGCAGATGATACTTGCTTCATATCGTTGGTAGTCATTAGGTCCAGCCACCTCTCCTTCATTCGTTTAAGAGCCCAACTCAAATTCACCGCTGTAGGTCGACTAGAACCTAATTGCTCAAATGCTAATTCCATTTTGGAAGTAAAAATGGTTGGCTCACAGTCCTCGTGACGCTGGGCCTCGAGCGCTATGCCATATGCAGCCGCAACGCCAATAGCAGGGGCTCCCCTCACGGTCATATTTTTTATTGCCTTCGCAACATCTAGTGCGCACCAGCAGCTAACGTAATTGAAAGCCGACGGTAGGATACGCTGATCTATCATTTCCAAACGGTTTTCAACCCATCGTAATGTTTCTATTTTCAGTGCCATAATCGAACAGCCTTTATCTTCTTTAAATTATCTATACCAACAAAATAGTATCGCAACAATGCAAGAAGAAATTGTTTTAATCTCGCAGTGGGAGACTGTTTATATAATGTTGGCCGTTAATCGCTAACAATTAATTGAACTAGATCAAGCCAAACTAATCGTTCCGAACCCCGTAATTTTTAAATTTCTCCAAAACTTCTCTCATTTCTGTCTTCGACAACAGTATCGGCGTTCCTTTTTGGGCCGCCAACAGATAGTGTTTGCACAATGTTTCTACCTCTATCGACAACGCTAATGCTTTCGAGGGAGTTTCTCCAATCACAATCATTCCGTGATTTGACATCAAACACGCTTTCCTTCCGCGCAAAGCTTCCAGCACATTATCAGACAGGTCTTGGCTGCCGAATAGCGCATATGGAGAACATTTAATAGAGTCACCTCCCGCAACTGCAACCATGTAATGAAATGCAGGAACGTCCTCACGAAAACACGAGAGCGCCGCCGCATAGTCCGAGTGTGCATGTATGACAACGCTCACCTGTGGATAGGCTTTCAGGATATCTTTATGGAAACGCCATTCGCTGGAAGGGTTGCCAGAGCCTAAGACTTTACCTTCTAGATCCATCTCTACAATGGACTCTGTTGTGAGTTCGGGGTTACATATGCCCGACGGAGTTACTATGAAACCATGCTGTGACCTTATCGAACAATTGCCCGAAGTACCGCGATTGAGGCTTAGTCTATCTAGCTCCAGAGTTAATTCAATCAGGGACTCTCTGAGTTCTATTGCCGTGTATTTGTCAAGACTTTCGGCGCTCATTTCTTAAGCACTCGCCCTGCAACAGCATCTAGTCCCCGAAGCAGTGCTGGATCTCTGACCTCTGGTGCTGTAATCAAAGCATGTTCTAAAGCCACCTTACAGCCACATGCTCGCAAAGACACTTCAGCTGCCACCACAGGCGTTACAGCCTTAATTAACGTTCTCGCAAGAGACGCATTTTGCAGCAAGACTTCAACGACTTTATCGACAGTGACTGCTTCATGATCAGCACGCCAACAATCATAATCCGTGACCATTGCAACACTGGCATAGCAGAGCTCTGCCTCTCTCGCCAACTTTGCCTCAGGCATATTAGTCATGCCAACAACATCGCAATCCCAAGATCGGTAGAGCTGGGACTCGGCAAAACTTGAAAATTGCGGCCCTTCCATAGCGAGGTAAGTACCTCCTCGAACATATTTTATATTCGCGTGCTTCGCTGCAATTTCAAGACAGGTCCCAAGTACATTGCATACAGGTTGCGCCATTGATACATGAGCCACGCAACCCGGACCAAAAAAGGATTTTTCACGTGCAAAAGTTCGATCAATAAACTGGTCGACAATGACAAAAGTCCCGGGAGTAAGATCTTCCCTGAGGGAACCGACAGCACTCACTGAAATAAGGTCGGTCACCCCTGCACGCTTAAGACAGTCTATATTGGCTCGATAGTTAACATGCGAAGGAGAAATCTTGTGCCCTCGTCCATGTCTGGGAAGAAAGACTACGTCTTGTCCATCTAGATCACCATGCAGCAACTCATCAGAAGCCTCCCCAAATGAAGATTCAATTTTTTTCCACTGACTACCACCTAATCCGTCTATCTCATAGACACCGCTTCCGCCTAAAATTCCGAGTACCGTTTTACGTTTAGTCATTTAGACACGTCCCTCCAATCATGTGCACTTTTCATAAACCCTATTGAGGGGCTCACCAAACTTGCAGAATTCTACATGGTCATTCAATAGTTAAATCAACAAACGATGTATTCACGCACCGCATCTAGTAGATTGCTAGCAACTTTTTGAGCAGGCTTTGCTGAGCTCAAACAATTTTTCCCATAACCCGTTAAGACCAGGACTGTGGAGACGCCAGCATTTTCACCTGTTTGAACGTCGGTAAGTTTATCACCGATCAACCATGATTTATCGAGCTCAATATCGTAATCGACACAAGCTTGATTGATCATCCCTATCTTGGGCTTTCGGCATGTACACTCTCTTGTATCGCCATACTCAGGATGATGTTCGCAATAATAGAATTCGTCGATCGTGCCGCCCTGCAACTGAAGTTCCCTACTAACATAAGCATGCAGCTTATCGACATCGTCTCTAGTATATTTCCCACGAGCAATACCTGATTGGTTGCTGACTATGATCACAAGGAAGCCATTGGTATTAAGCAGTTTTATAGCTTCTACAACACCAGGTATCCATTTCCAATCAGTCGCTTTATATAGATAACTTACCTCGAAATTGACCGTTCCATCTCGGTCCAAAAAAATTGCTGCTTTGCTCATTTATTTCGTGGCTTATTGCTTAGTACTTACTATTAGATTCTAGCTAAACATTTCTACTTCAACGCATTCGCACAAAGAATGAGCCAGTACTATATGCAGTTCTTGTATTGCCGCAGTCGACTCGCCCGAAGCAATTATACAATAATCAGCCAAGCTCTGTGCTTTACCTCCATCACGCCCTGTAAATAAAATAGAGGGGATAGACAATTCTATACATTGTTCTAGGGCTCTGAGTATATTAGGAGAATTACCCGAAGTGGTAATCGCCAAAAAAATGTCCCCTAGTCTCATTTTCCCAGCTATCTGTCGGGCAAAAATTTCATCGTAACCATAATCATTGCCAATGGCTGTTAAGGTCGAACTGTCAACCGTCAATGCCTCCGCCGCAAGCGGCGCACGTTCTCGACCAAGCCTACTCACGAATTCTGCGGCGAGATGTTGGGCATCTGCAGCAGACCCGCCATTCCCAGCTATGTATATTCTCCCGCCACTTTTATACAAATCAACAACGCGCTTGACCGCATTATTGAAATTATCTAATTGTTGCTCTAATAGAAGAAACTCCTGCTTAGCTTGAATTGACGCTTCGAAATTTCTTATTAGCAAATTTCTATAATTTATCATTGCGACATACTAAACCTAAATCTTTTCAGTGTCTCCGGTGACAGTTAGCGCTTCGGTACTGCTTTTAAGGCAACTCAGCATCTGAAAAGCTGGTCCCTGCAGAATCCTTCGCGGATAGAATTGGAGTTACATTCCCATTTCTCCATCCCAAATCAAGCTCGGGATCGTCCCAAGTAATACATCTCTCACCCGACACCATGTAGTAATCGGACGTTTTGTATACCAATTCAGCGTATTCAGAAACAGTGAAAAAACCATGCCCAAACCCTTCCGGAATCCAAAACTGACGCTTATTTTCTCCAGAAAGCTCCAAGGCATAATGTTTGCCAAAAGTACTCGAAGAGCGACGAAGGTCAACCGCAACGCTAGTCACGGTCCCAGCAACAACACGAACCAACTTGGCTTGTGGACGTTTCGTCTGGTAATGCAAGCCTCGTAAAACATTCTTAATCGAGCGACTATGGTTGTCTTGGACAAACTCAATTTCTCGGCCAAGAGCAGCATCAAATTTCTTTTTATTGAAACTTTCAAAAAAAAACCCTCGTTCGTCCTCGTGAACTGTAGGTTCTATAACTAGCAAATTATTAATGTTAGTTGGTACAACTTTCATGGTTATCTCTTATCCTCAACCATTTTCAAAAGGTACTCTCCATATCCATTCCCAACCAGCCGCATAGCTAGTTTCGTCAGCTGCTCTGCGCTTATATAACCACGGTGGTAAGCAATTTCCTCTGGGCAACACACTTTAAGTCCTTGTCGGTTCTCAATAGCCTGAATAAAAGTGCTCGCCTCTATTAAACTATCGTGAGTTCCAGTGTCTAACCAAGCATTTCCTCGGCCAAGGATCTCAACAGTTAATTGGGCCTGTGACAAGTAAACATTGTTCACTTCGGTTATCTCGAGCTCACCTCTAGCCGACGGCTTGAGGCTAGCAGCGATGTCACAAACTTGCTCATCATAAAAATATAAACCGGTAACAGCATAACGACTCTTAGGAAATTGCGGCTTCTCTTCTAAAGAATCAACCCTGCCTTTTTTATCAAAAGACACAACTCCATAGCGTTCTGGATTAGCAACACGATATCCAAACACTGTTGCACCGAGAACAGATTTTTGCGCATCGGCCAACTTAAGTTCTAAATCATTTCCATAAAAAATATTATCTCCTAAAATCAATACACTTGGGTCGCCATCTACGAACTGTCTGCCAATGATGAAAGCTTGGGCTAGCCCATCTGGAGAAGGCTGCTCTACATAACGTAAATTGATTCCCCAGGCAGCGCCATCACCTAACAACTCTGAGAATATTGGCAGATCTCGCGGAGTGCAAATAATTAAAATATCTCTAATGCCTGCCAACATTAGCGTGCTTAAAGGGTAGTAAATCATTGGCTTGTCGTAAACAGGTAGAAGATGCTTAGAAACAGTCTTTGTAACGGGATAAAGCCGAGATCCTGTCCCTCCTGCAAGGACGATTCCTTTACGACGCACATCATTGCTATTTTTCTTCATCGAGATTTCCTATGACCGCCCGAAACAACCTTTTCAACCCAATTCAAATTAGCCAAGTACCAATCTATCGTCATTTCAATCCCCGTCTCTAGCGATCTCCGCGGCTGCCAACCTAGCTCACGTGTGATCTTGGTAATGTCAACCGCATAACGTCTATCATGCCCAGGCCGATCATCTACAGAAGTGATGAGATCAGAGTAACGTTTGCCATCACTCCGAGGTTTTTTCTCATTTAGTATATCGCAAACTAGACTCATCAAATCTAAGTTTGTTTTTTCGCTCCGCCCTCCTATGTTATAGACCTCACCTATTTCACCCTTGCTTAGAACAAGTTTGATAGCCGCACAGTGATCACCAACAAACAGCCAATCTCGGATCTGTTGCCCATCACCATACAATGGGATGAAATCTAGGGATAATGCTTTACAAATAACCAATGGAATCAGTTTTTCAGGAAACTGGAATGGACCGTAGTTGTTGGAGCAATTCGTAGTCATTACCGGCAATCCGTAGGTCTGGTAATAGGCCCTAACAAGGTGGTCTGCAGATGCTTTGCTTGCACTGTAAGGGCTGTTCGGCGAATAGCAGTGGCTTTCAGTAAATGGGGCGTCGTTGACTTTTAACGTTCCATATACCTCGTCTGTAGAAACATGAAGGAATCTAAACCGAGTCCTCTCCTCAGCGCTCATAGAATTCAGATAACTCCGACTGCACTCTAGGAGTTGAAATGTCCCCACAACATTGGTTTGTATAAAAGCGGCTGGTTGGGCTATAGAACGATCTACATGCGATTCTGCAGCGAAATTAATAATTGCCCTCGGGCGAAAAACCGTCAGTAGATCCGCGACCTTACCAGCATCACAAATATCTCCCTGTTCAAAAATATACAATTCGTTCCCCAAAAGAGACTCTAGATTGCTAATGTTCCCTGCGTAGGTAAGGGCATCTAGATTAACAACCTTCTCGTTCTCAGTAGCCATCCACTCTAGAATAAAATTGGAGCCGATAAATCCCGCCCCACCTGTCACAAGTATAGTCACTACAAATTAAACCTTTTCATTCATAACCGTCCCCGAACATTCGAGGCACAAACTCACACCAAGAAACACACTGTGTATATTTTTAGAAACATATCGTACTAGTATAAACTCAGTAGCTTTGCGTGGGGCAATATTTTCATAGCTACTACACATTAGAGCCCCTCAAGCCAGCTCAGTAAAAAAGCATTCAGCTCTTCTGGCTTTTCTTGGGCCATCCAATGCCCGGACTGGACAACCTTTTCTGTCAACTGAGTGCAGGTGGCTCTCATAGTATCCGTCAGTCCTCTTTCCATCGTGTAGCAAATGTAGTCATTCTCTGCATGGACAAAAAGAACAGGCATATGCAGTGTGCGCTGTGCAGGAGGCAGCTTGTCATCGTACACACGATTCCTTTCGTGGTTCATATACCAGGAGTTGGCGCCAAAAAATCCGGTTCGATTTAAAGCTTCGACATACTCCTGTGCCTCCTCCTCGCTAAGCACATCCGAATCAATAGGCATATCAGGAGGGACACCATGCGGTGGGAACCACCCTCCTCGTTCCCTAATGCTCGCTGAGAAAACCGGCTGATCTATTCCTCCGCCCGTTGTTTTGCGAAATAAAGCCTTCACCATCTTGTAGGGATCAGATTCCATTTCCTTTTGAGCCAATTTAAAATTTTCCAAATAAAAATACTGATAGTCCCATTGCCCTTTTGGATACTTAGCAATAGGATAAATGCTTCTGTCAACATGCTTGACTAACTCTTCAACCCCTCGTTCAAAACCTAAAGGAACGCATAAATTTGCGATCGCCCGCACTTTTTGAGGATGATGCAACGCCATGTTCCAAACAACGGGGGAGCCCCAGTCATGTCCTACCCATACTCCTTTATCATTCCCCAAATGTTCTAGTAACTCGAGCATGTCGGTTACTATCTCGGATTGAGTAAAAGCAGGATGACTATCGTATAAACTAGAACGGCCATAGCCTCTCATATCAGGTGCTATAACTCGCCAACCCAATTGTCCAAAAAACTCAATCTGATGACGCCAACTGAATGATAATTCGGGCCACCCATGAACAAATATCAACAAAGGACCATCAAGTGGTCCACTAGATAAGTAAAAGGTCGAATGGCGTTTTGAACTAAAACGGTTTTCTTTTATCGCCATAAAGCGCTGCTCTCATATTGTCTATGAAAACAGTAACACACAGCCACCAATTTTAACGCTAAATTAAGAGCTGGCACCCACACCAATGCATGAGAGAGACAAAGAAAAGCATCGAACTAACATTATTTCTCGACGGAATCTGTCCGCTATGTGCAAAAAAAATATTGCACCTTAAAAAAATACGATCACAATGAAAAAGTCCGATTCTAAGATATAGACATGTCTTGTTTTGAAGCGAAGTTCCCTTTGTTAAAATTATACGAGGCTCGAACAATCATCTATGGCCAATTGTTGAATGGCACAATCACTGCAGGTATGAACGTCACACTCATGGCATAGAGTCTCATTGATCGCCATAGTTCTAGATCCTTATGGTTGCCAAACCACCTTTAGTGAGGCCACTGACCGACTGGGGCTATCGTATATTTGCGAGGCACAAATCCTCTATTGCCAAGCTTGCCATCCGAAAATAAATCGCTATTTGTTATACCCTCCACTACCAATTCTCCCCAAATGGGCGCACTTCAACATTAAATGACCACGCAGACCGAGGTTGGTGGGCAATTTGATAGGTTGTCTCAGCAATATCATCAGGCTGTATAAAATAATCCGTTGATTTATCGGGGAACCATTCTCGCGTCCATTCGAGATCGATCACAGCATCAATCAACACATAAGCAACATGAACGCCCTTGGGACCCAACTCTCTAGCCATGGACTCCGCGAAGATACGTTGTGCTGCTTTAGTTGGCGCAAACCCGGCAAAATTTGCTTTACCTCTCAAGGCTGATGTATTCCCACTCGCAATAATGGCTCCTTTCCCAGCGGCAACCATAGCTGGAGCCAATAGCCGACTTAAGTAGCAAAAACCCATTACGTTTGTTTGAAAATTAGCATTCAACTGTGCTGGATCTATTTCCATGAAATTACCAAAAACCGCGCCAACCGCATTATGTATGAATATTTCTGGCTGTCCCATTTCTCGAACGATAGTGCCAACAGTTTGGGTAACAGCTATTTCATCGGCGACATCGCAAACATAACCTTTTGCCTTCTCTATCTCATGCTCTAAAGATACTAACCTTTCACGATCCCTAGCAATCATAGCTACCCGATAACCTCCTTCGACAAACCGTTTCGCGAGAGAGGAACCAGTCCCTGGACCAACACCAGTAATTAAACATATTTTCTCTGTCATTATCTGCCTTCTCCAAGTGACGAAACGCTATAGAGTCGTTTGATTTTTTTCGGGCTCATCTTAGGAAATTTTAAGTTCGGATAAGTGTGCACTACAGTAGCAGTATTCGCTAAAAGATCTATCGATGCAGCGTAATAAGGTTTGGGCATTGACACTTCTACTGAGGCTCTCGTTGAATTAATCGGACCCTCCCATTTATAAACGTTATAAAGAACTTTCCAAAATTGGTCAGAACGATCGATAACTAAAGCCGCAACCACCGTATATGTCTGCTTATCAATAAAAAGAAATCTTTTTTTATATGGATGATCAGGAAGAATAGACTCTAACTCAAGAGCATAACAGTTTCGCAATTGCCAACGATCGTAAGGAACTCGGCTATAAGGACCAAAAGTTTTCGGGGTAACATGCTCGGAATTACTGACAGCTAAAACCTTTCTTTCCCCTAACAGTCTCCATTTGTAATCCAAAATCCGACCTGAAAAAGCTTCTACGTCATCTAACGTAAAATTAGATCCCATTACTGGGTCCGCTCGCTCCCTCGCTGAGTACCGACGAATGCGTCGTTCAGTGGGAGAGTAGATGTTAACTTGATCATCCGCATGCTGATCCAGCTTACGCTCCACTAAAAACCGAGTGCCCGCCACGTTGTGCGGTGAAGTGAACTCGTAAAATTCTTTCAAAAACGTTGTTTCCGCGGCTTCTATATTTACCTTATAATTTTGACTGGCTAGCATCGAAACATTGTTTAAATAGACCTTCCGGTAGTCGAAATTAAGTAGTCGGTCAATGGAACCCTGTCCCAGCAAACCAAGCCCAATATCTACCGGCGCGTCATTCTGTTTCGCACCCAAATAAATCAAATTAACTCCCCGCGTATCTGGGCCATAATGTTGCCATCGATGATTATGATTCCAACCGATCATAAAGCCAGCCACATCAGGGCTCGCGACTTTAATTCGCTCGTCACTAAATGGCTGACCCGCTGAGTAGTTTTCGAGAGAACCGTCTGGCCCGATACGCGCCTCCCCAGCATGCTTAACCGTCGCCAGAGCAAACGATTTATACGGCAAAAAACTTTGAGTCTCTTGGATAACAACCTCAACACCAGGAAATGACAATTCTTCGAACAACCCGGGAACAATCCAAGGCCTTAATTTACCAAGTCCATCGTAAGTGATCACCGAGCCTGTCGAAGGTGGGTCAAGCATTGGCTGAAGCTCAATCCATCTCTCTATATCTTCAAGGACAGTTTCTGCCAACACAGAGTAGGAAAAAGTCATTAAAAACACCAGCAAGCCAGTTACTCTTTTATAAGTTATTCTTCCCTCCTCCGAAAATGAAAGGTTTTCTAAATACAATTGTTCATCTTCACCTAATGAAGACACGCTAAATCGCCTTTTAATTTTCTTTTCAGTCATCTCTGGAAACTCCAAATTTTTATTGATATTTACTAAAGTTGCCGTATTGCTAATTAGATCAATTACCCCGTCTAAATGAGGCTGAGGCATTGATTTCGTAACATCTATGGTAGTGCCCTCAGCAGCATCTTTCCATTTAGTAAGTTGTGTAGAGGACTTTCCACAACTGATCATTTTGATTTTTAACCAGCGACGCTGCCATGGCAATACTTAATTTAGAACAACTGTTTTCCTAAAAAGCGAAAAGTAGTACTAAAACAGCTTTGGTTCACGTTTAGTCGAGTAGAGGGCCATTTAAATGTTTGTTTATCCATAAACATAATACGCTTTTTATAAGGATGGGCTTCCCAGATAGAGGTCACTTCAAGCACATAACAGTCTCGAAGTTGCCATCGATCATCAGGCACTCGACTGTATGGTCCGAAACTCTGAGGCCAATCGTTACCGCTGTCGCTGACAGCCAAAACTTTCTTTTGCCCAAGCAGCTTCCACTTGTAATCAAGCACACGTCCAGAAAACCCTTCGATATCATCTAGGGTGGCATTAGAGCCCATGAAACTATCCGCTCTCTCTTTAGCCGAAAATGGTCTTACACGCCTCTCTGAAGGTAGATAAGTATTAACCTGATCAGCGGCATGGGGATCTAGCATCCTCTCTATGACAAATTTGGTTCCCGCTACATTGTGAGGAGACAAAAATCCAAAGTATTCTTTAAAATAACGTGTGTCAGCATCTCGCCCTTTCATTCGGTAATTCTGTTTCTCAAGCATGGCTAGATTATTCAAATATACTCGGTGATACTCGAAAGTTAGAGCTCTATCCAGTGTTCCTCCTCCGATAAGGCCTAGTTTTGTATCAAGTGGGCCGGACCCACGGCGTCGAGCCTAAATACATCACAGTCGGACCAACAGCCTTCCAACCATAACGTTGCCAGCGCTTGACTCTATTCCACCCAACCATGTATCCGGCTACATCAGCATCTGCCTCCATTATTTGTTCATGTGAGAAAGGTTTCCCTGCCGAGTAGTTTTCTAGTGCGCCGTCCGCAGCAATCGTCGCCTCCCCAACATGTCGCCCGGAAGCATCGACAAAAGATTGATGTAACACGTAATGTTGAGTTTTTTGTATCTTTACACGCGTTCCAGAGAATGACATTTCTTGAAACAAGCCTGGGGCCATCCATGGCTTTAGCTTATCTATGGTCTCGAAATCAAATTCACTTCCTTCTACGGGAGGATCAAGCATGGGCTCTGTGGCGATCCATTTCATGGCGTCCGCAGGAGTTACCGCCCCGTAGGAGAAACTTAAAAAAACATACTTGACAAAATCCACCACAAAACTAACTTCATTGACCTCTCCAAATCCCATTTATTAATGTTACAAAGTTTTTAGATTGGTTTTATTCTCTATTTCTCGCGCACAACCAAATTTTTTGGTCTAAATCTCTATAACAGATAATAAAGTTACTATCCAAGATTAACGAGAACAAACGTTCTTCCCCGGCCGTACATCGGCAATTAAACCCTTAGAATTCTGGTATCTCAGAAAGCAATACAGGCATAATTTCACTTAATGAATCTAGGAAATAAGTTAGCCGTAGTTAGCTATCAAACTCTCCCTTCAATCTAGCCATCCCCCTAAGCCATCGGTCATAATCGCCTGTTTTACGTCGCATATACCCTAAAACCTCTGGATGCGGCAAAATGAGAAACTCTTCTCGATCCATTGCAGTAACCACGCATGCCGCAAGCTCCTCGGGCTCGAGCATACCATCAATACTCGCCACACTTTGATAATCTCCGGCGGTCATTGCTGTTCTCACCGCTTGCGGACACAAGACAGAAACTTTTACGCCCGACGGTCCATATGTCGCAGCTAGGTATTCAGCAAACGCAACCGCACCGTGCTTTGTCACAGAGTAGGTCGCCGACTTTATATGCATAAGCAAACCCGCTGCAGAGCTAGTGTTGACAAGATAGCCGCTCCCACGTTTAGCCATCACAGGAGCTACAGCTCTAGCTGCATAAACATGGGCCATAACGTGAATATTCCAGTTTAGCTGCCAGTCATCATCGCTCGTCTCTTCACCGCCCAGTCTGAAAACACCCGCATTAGAGACAAAAACATCGATCGGTCCGCAACGATCTTCAACGAAAGAGACTAAGTTTTTAATGTCGTCTTCTCGAGTCACGTCACATTGAAAACCGACGACTCCAAGCTCTTTTGCAACAAGTGATACTCTATCTCCGTCCAAGTCGGCAATAACAATATTTGATGCGCCATTCGTCGAAAATACTTTCGCCAAGCCTGTGCCTATCCCTCCTGCACCGCCAGTAATAACAGCCGTTTTACCCAGCAACTTCATTGTATAGCCACTCCTGTAAGGAACATCGTTATAATAAAGTCATATGAAAAATTAATATCCCTATATTCTAAATATCTTGTTAATTGTATCAGGTATAATATTTTAAACTTGCCATCGAGGATTAAAGCGCTCCGCATTACCTTATCTTCGGGGAAACACGTAATTAATCTACATGAAAGTAAACCGGAAGCTAATTAACATGTCTGACGCTAGAAACCTCGTTGTCATGCAAAGGGTTTGGCAGGGAGGTTCAGGAGTAGTTACTCTGCTTCTACTCACTCATTACTTAAATCCTACCATGCAGGGCTGGTATTACGGCTTTTTGAGTCTTGCGGCGTTGTATGTTGTTTTCGACCACGGCCTATCTCAGGTTCTAATCCAAAGAGCAGCACACGCGATCCCGGCAGGCAACATTAAACGTCACAATAGCCTTACACAAAAAGAACAAGAGACGCTCGAGCAACTTTGTGCCCACTCTTTTAGACAGTACAGCAAAGTTGCTCTCGGATTTTTTACCGTGATCGTGCTGTTTGGAATCCATTTTTTTGGCAAGGCGGAAATCCCAGTATTTTCTTGGCAAGCTCCCTGGATCGCCCTTACTGTAGCTACCAGCTTAACGCTCTTAGTGCACCCTTTTCTGTCTATCATAGAAGGGGGAGGACAACTAAAAGAAGTTTACAAAATCCGCCTAATACAGTCCGTAACAGGCTCAATACTTTGTTGGTTTGGTCTAGCAAATGGTCTCCATTTGTGGGCGACTGTAGCGCTGCCGGCCGCTATGGTCTGCGTGCAACTTCCCTGGCTATGGATGAAATGGCGGCACTTGCTTCGTAACGTGCTTAAACCCTCAGTCAAAGCTTTCAGTTGGAACAACGAAGTTTGGCCTCT
>Ga0114993_10000266_pt1 | contig 60790 bp, 56 predicted proteins | sample ArcticOcean_MG_C_FD_87042 | JGI IMG/M metagenome (GOLD analysis project Ga0114993, IMG submission 87042) | Marine microbial communities from western Arctic Ocean - ArcticOcean_MG_CB2_150 | ecosystem: Environmental > Aquatic > Marine > Oceanic | place: Arctic Ocean: Canada Basin | collected... | reverse complement strand
ATTATATCCAGAAGTCATTACTTCACAAAATAATTTGGGGATCAATATTAGTGTCGATAATCCTGATTCAGTCGGTGTCGATAGAATTATGAACGTTTTAGCGGCAAAGAAGATATATGGGAAAACCCCTCTAATAGTGATCGATCTTGGTACAGCAACAACTATTGATGTTATGAACAAAAAAGGAGATTTCGTTGGTGGTATAATATGCCCAGGACTCAATTTATCATCAACTGCATTATCATCAACTGCGGAGCAGTTACCAAAGATTAAATTGGAATTCCCGCCACAAATTATAGGAAAAAATACGGTACATGCAATGCAATCAGGTTTAATGAATGGCCATCTGAATATGATCCAAGGTTTTATTATTGGTATTGCAAATGAATTAAAAGCAGAGCCGAAAATCGTGATGACTGGCGGCCTCTCAAATGTATTTAAAAATAACACTTCATTAATTGCACATATACAGGAAGATTTAACACTAATTGGAATAAAAAGTGCTTGGGATTTCTTATTCCAATCCAAAGATGCGTGAAACTGGAAGATGGAAATGAACTATACTGAGCCTATAGAAACCCTACTGTAAAGGGAGTGAGATGAAGAATTCAGACATATTAACCGGAAAAAGAATTGTACTAGGAGTTACAGGTAGTATAGCTTGCTACAAGGCTGTGGATTTGTCTTCAAAGTTAACACAGCTCGGGGCTCTCGTTGATGTAATTTTGACTCAATCAGCTCAAGAATTCGTTTCTCCCTTAACTTTTCGGTCTTTAACTCATAGATCAGTGATCACTGATCTATTTGACCCTGAATCAGAAAATCCTGTGGAACATATAGCTCTAGCAAAGGAAGCAGATGCAATTTTAGTAGCTCCTGCGACAGCAAATATCATCGCGAAAATTTCTCATGGGTTCGCAGATGAAACTCTAAGTGCAACCATACTAGCAACAGAATCTCCGATTCTACTTGCACCAGCTATGGAAAATCAGATGTGGAAAAATACTGTAACAGAATCTAATATTAAGAAATTGACTTCAAGAGGCATGGCCATAGTTGGACCTTCAAATGGGCGATTGGCTTCTGGTGGATTTGGAGAAGGCCGATTAGCTCCTGTCGAAGACATTATCGAAAACCTTATAAATATATTATCTCACGAAAAAGATCTATCGGGTAAACATATAGTAGTATCGGCTGGCGGCACACAAGAACCTTTAGATCCTGTGAGAGTCATCACAAATCATTCATCAGGAAAACAAGGTTATGCAATTGCTCAAGCGGCGCTAGATCGAGGTGCAAGGGTCACTCTTGTAACAGCTCCAACATCTCTTACATTTCCTTCTGGTGCAAAGGTTATCAGCATAAAAACTGCTAGAGAAATGCTATCTGCCATTACAGACGCCATTAATGATAAAGGCGATGTTCTTATTATGGCAGCAGCTGTTGCGGATTGGGAAAGTCAGAACACTGCAAATGAGAAAATTAAGAAGAAAGTCAATCAAGAAACAATGACAATCCAATTAAAAAAAACCCCTGATATCTTGAAGAGTATTTCAAGTTTACCAATAATCAAGATTGGGTTTGCAGCTGAAACTGAAGACTTACTGTCTAATGCAAGATCAAAACTAAAAGAAAAAGCTTTAGATATGATAGTAGCGAATGATGTTTCTTCAAGTGATGCTGGGTTTGGTGTAAATAATAATAGAGTCACTATACTGAATAAAAACGGAGATACAATAAAATTGCCCTTACTAAGCAAGCTTGACGTGGCGCATAATATTATCGATGCTCTTTTAAAAATCAGTTAGAACTAAAAATTATTCATATGATATTTCTTGCTTGGAGCTCGCAAAATGGACAAACAAACAACATTACCTATAAGCATTATTATCCTTGCAGCAGGTTCATCCACACGTATGGGAACCCCTAAGCAAAATTTAAACTGGTATGGAATGCCTTTAATAGTCTATCAAGTAGAACAAGCCTTAAACTCAAGAGCAAAAGAAGTCGTAGTAATTCTAGGCAACCAAATTGACGAAAATAAGAAAATATTAACTACACATCTGGGACCAAAACTAAATAATATCCACTTGATTGAGAACTCTGAATGGGGATCAGGGAAAACCACATCTGTTAAGCTGGGTATCCGTAATATATCCGAAGATAGTACAGACGTAATGCTATGGGCATCTGATTCGCCAAGACCCACGGTACTCCTAGATGATTTAATGGCTAATCATATTGGAAATAATAATCTGATAACTTATCCATGGCATAAAGATAAGGAAGGACATCCAGGCGTATTCTCACTATCTCTACGACAAGATTTATTGTCAATCCAAGAAAAAAGTAAAGGTCTCAGAGAGATAGTTAAAAAATACGAAGAAAACGTAGTTAAATTACAAATGTTTGACCCCATATCTGTCGTTAATCTGAATACCATGGCAGAGTACACTAAAGCATTATTATTAACTGGACAACCAGAATTATAGAACAAGCATTAAGCACTTCATTCTACCTTGACCCTCAAGGGCACTGGTCGATACAATCTATTTAATATTTCAATTCTTCAATATTTACAGAGATGGTGATGACTCCAAAAAATAACGAGATACCCCAGGAATCTATGCCTTCTATATATGATCCACAAGAGATTGAAGAGAAAAGGTATTCCTGGTGGGAAGAAAAAGGCTATTTCAAGCCACATCGAAACAATCAAGCTAATCAACCCACTTTCACAATAATGATGCCACCACCCAATGTCACCGGCCAATTACATCTTGGACATGCTTTAACAGCAACAATAGAAGACACACTTATTAGATGGCACCGTATGCTTGGGGATGAAACTCTATGGTTACCTGGAACTGATCATGCCGGTATAGCAACTCAATATATTGTCGAGCAAGCGATACAAAAAGAAGGCCTTGATCGTAGGGAAATTGGGCGCGAAGAATTCTTAAAACGTGTTTGGCTTTGGGTTGAAGAATATGGCGATAAAATACAAAAACAGCACCGCAGACTTGGTGTATCAGCTGACTGGTCCAGAGAAACTTTCACCCTCGATGAAAAACCCTCTTTAGCCGTACGTACAACTTTCAAAAACCTATTTGACAAAAAACTTATTTACCGCGGAGATCGAATTATAAACTGGTGCCCAAAAGACTTGACCGCATTATCTGATTTAGAAATTGAATATGAAGACTCTGAAGGAAGCTTATGGCATATCAAATACCCTCTATTAAACAAACCTAATGTCTCAATCATAGTTGCAACAACTAGGCCAGAAACTTTATTAGGAGATGTCGCTGTAGCAGTTAATCCAAAAGATGTAAGGTACAAAGATTTAATTGGTGAGTATATTAAGCTGCCGTTAACTAATCGAACTATACCCATTATTGCAGATGAATATGTAGATATTAAATTTGGAACTGGTGCTCTAAAGATTACTCCTGCTCATGATCCTAACGACTTTGAAATTGGTAAAAGGCATAACTTCCCTCCTCTAAATGTAATGAACCCTAACGGAACAATGAACGAATCTGCAGGATCTTACTCAGGCATGGATAGATTTAAGGCACGTACCTCAATCGTTTCAGATCTAAAAGATCTGGATCTTCTGGAAAAAATAGAGCCCTATGATAACAGAGTTGGACATTGCTATCGGTGTAATGAGATTGTTGAGCCACGAGCTAGCATCCAATGGTTTGTTGACATCCAACCTCTAGCAAAACCAGCAATTCAGGCAGTAAAAGATGATCAGATTTCTATTGTTCCTGAGCGATTCACACAAATTTATATGAATTGGATGGAGAATATTCGTGATTGGTGCATTTCAAGGCAGCTATGGTGGGGGCACAGAATCCCTGTTTGGTACTGCACAAAATGTGATGGTAACCAATTAACAGTTACCCTAAATTCTCTTGAAGAGGAGACTCCTTCTACTACGAGAAAGGAATTTCTCTTCTCTGAGTTAATTGAAAAAGGGCTACCCTATGACCAAATTTTAACTGATGCAGAACGTATAAACCCCTCTGAAGAAGCATCCCCTATTGTTGAAACAGAAAAACCAATAGGCTGCCCTATATGTGGAGAATCAAACTTAGTACAAGATCCAGATGTCCTCGATACTTGGTTTTCTTCAGGACTTTGGCCTCATTCTACATTGGGATGGCCTGAAAAAGGGTCTGACTTAAATCGGTATTACCCAACCTCTGTATTGGAAACTGGTTATGATATTCTGTTTTTTTGGGTAGCACGTATGATTATGTTAGGGATAGAAAATACTGGCGATGTACCTTTTAAAACCGTTTACCTACATGGGTTAGTAAGAGACGCAAATAAACAAAAAATGTCTAAAACAAAAGGAAATGTAATAGACCCCATCGAAACTATTTCAGAATATGGTACAGACGCCCTACGCATGGCCCTAACGATTAGTACAGCACCTGGTAATGATTTAGCACTACCAAAATCAAGGTTAGAAGCTGGCCGTAATTTTGCAAACAAACTTTGGAATGGAGCTAGGTTCGTAATACAAACCATAGAGAAAGACCCTTCGCTAACACACCCTCAAGTACCATCGATAGGTAATTTAGAGGACCGGTGGATAAGTAGTAGGCTGCAAACAATCACCCAAACAACACAGAAAATGTTAGAATCTTTTCAAATTGGACAAGCCGAACAGGCATTGCGGGATTTTCTCTGGGATGAATTCTTTGATTGGTATCTAGAGCTCGCAAAAATTAGGATCAGAGAAGGAGATGAATCTTCTAAATATTATCTGGTAACCGTTTTAGAGCAATCGCTTCGCCTGCTGCATCCTTTTATGCCATATGTCACCGAAGAAATATGGCAAAATTTAATCCGCACTGTACCAGAAGTTTCAAGAGATCAAGACTCAATCATGGTAAGCAAGTACCCTGAAGTAGATTTATCGCTTATTGACCTCGAATCTGAATTAAAAATGACAAAGATTTTCGAAATTATCAAAACCATCAGAAATATCCGTGCTGAACTAAACATAACACCTTCCCGTGAAATTGAGGTATTCATATTATGTGAAGAAGATAAAGATTTCATATTTGCAGAGAGCTCAAGCATTAAATCCCTAGCACGGTTATCAAATTTAAATATACTATCAAAGGAAGATCCTCAGCCTGAATCAAAAACATCTGTAACCACAATATTAGATAAAGTATCGGTTATAGTACCTTTTATGGATTTGCTTGATCCAGAATTGGAAATTACCAGGCTATCAGAAGAAATTACAAGTTTAGATAAAAGGATAACCAGTATTTCTCAGCGCCTATCGAATGATTCTTTTAAAAACAAAGCACCTCAGAATGTGATTGATAAAGAGAGTGAACGACTTAAAGAGTCAAAAGAGAAAATAGAAGCGCTGAAAGAGCAAAGGGAGAAATTCTTATAACCTCCCTTTTAAAGAGCTTTTTTATCCTCCAGCAGCACCAAGATTACGATAGCCTTTCTCTTGAAGTTCAACGAGGACCATTCTCAAATTCAAAGGGTGAACCCAAGCCACTTTAGCATTGCCTTCTTCTCTGATAATTTTCCCACCTTTAGATTCTATGGATGAAATGGTCGAATCAATGTCATCAACTTCCAAACACATCATATACAGGCCTTCTCCTTGAGGGTTACGCTCGTTTTTTCTCTCTTCCATCATTCTGGCTAAAGCGGTATCAGGATTAGCAGGAGTCATGATCTCCATTACAGGATCTCCATCTACTCCTAGCATTTGGGCTGTAACTCCAAACTGATTTGTACTAACAGAATTCAAAGGCTCCAATCCAAACATTTCACACCATGTTTTAACACCATCTGCTAAGTCTGCAACCATTACTGCATTATATTTTATATTTGTGCCCATCTGTCTAATCCTTCCAGTACATTAATTTCCTGATTGCCTATATATCCCAAATATTTTATTTTCCGTTATTTTCCTTTTTCCTCTTTAGTGCACCTTCAGGGTCCCACACTACATCGTCAAGAACTCCCACATAAGGCAGATTCCTGTACAGCCCTTCATAATCTAATCCATACCCCACTACGTATTCCAAAGGGATTTCAAATGCAACATAATCTACGTCGAGCTCTACTTTTTGTGCTTCTTTTTTATGTAACAATGTACAAACTTCGATACTCGCAGGATTATATGTATTCAGTTCTTTAATAATGGCTTCAACTGTAAAACCGTTGTCTACGATATCTTCCACAATTAAAACTGCATTTCCATCAATATGGGAGCCCAGTTTATTACGGATCTTGATCTTATATTCTCCGTTTTCTATATATCTAGAAACTCCGACAAAATCAACATACATCTCAAGATCTATTTCACGTATTAAATCAGCTATGAAGGTAACTGAGCCATTCAGCACGCCTAAGCAGACTATTTTTTTGCCTGCATAGTTATCTGTTATGGTTTTACCAAGTTCTATTACTTTAGCGCGTATTTGTCCTTCGGATAACAAAACCCGATTAACACCTTTAGAAGATATATTGGAGGGAACTATAAATGAATCCATCCACTAAGAGTAAAACAAAAGCTTAGTATATTCCAGAGAAAAATTCTGTTTAACTAGCTTAATACCACTAAATCAATGATACTTAGTACTTCATATTCAGAAAGCGGAATAATTTAATGGATGACACTATGATTGGAGCTGTGTTTGCAGTTCTGGCGGCAACTTCTTGGGCATCTGGTGCAATTTTTGCTCGAATAGGTATGCAGCATATGGGATCTACTACCGGTACACTTTTCTCATTAATCACCGGTTTTTTTGCGATTCTATTAATAGCATTGATCACAGACTATAACGCATTATTGAACGTCACTGGGGCAATAATTCCATGGTTTATATTACTAGCTTTTATCCAATTCCCACTGGGTAGATTTTTAAATTTTAACGGAATCAAATTAGCTGGAGTAGCACCAGCAACAGCTATTCTAGGATCCACACCCGTATTTTCTGCTGTCTTTGCGCTTTTTTTTCTTGGAGAAGTAATTACACCTCTAATTGGAATAGGTATCCTATGTGTAGTCGGTGGATTAGCTATAGTTTTATATGAAAGGAAAGTATAATATGCCGACTAATAACAAAAAACAAGTGTATATAGGCCTAGCCTCAGCTGTTGCCGCAGCTGCAGCTTACGGTGCTACTCAGACTATAGCTCGTTCTGTTGTAACAGGAGTTGCATCACCAGCCGTTAGTGCAACTTGGACAATATTTTTCGGCGTGCTCTTTCTTTTTATAATGTCCATCAAAAATCTTAAAACAGATATTAAAGCCCCTAGATCCGCTTTCTTAATGATGGCTTTGGCCGGGATTTGTTCATCATTTGGAGTATTTTTCATGTTCACAGCTCTGTCCAAAGCTCCCGTGACCATAGCATCGCCTATCGGAGCAATAAACCCGCTAATTGCTATGGCGTTGACGCATTTATTTTTACAAAAAATGGAAAGAGTAACATTAAGAATGGTGGGAGGCTCTATATTAGTCCTCATTGGAGTTACCATTGTAATCATCGGAAGAGCATAAAAATTTAAGATAAATCGCATCTAAACAAGTTCTCAATCAACCAAGTACAACCTTGTAATTTTGTTCAATAGGCGAAGAGTCCTTTTACTAGCAATATCTTGACAAATCATATAAACCTAAATAGAGTTACTAACGATGAACTACCAAACATTTAAATACTATTTTATGTACGCAGATGGAATTTGCACTGCGGAGGTATTTAGTCGAAGTCGCTAATATATAATTAAGATTCAACAAAACCCTTTCGCAAGAACGAGAGGGTTTTTTAGTTTAAGGAGTGTAAGAATGATTGTCGTAATGGATAAAAATGCAACTCAAGTACAACACGACAAAGTAATAGACCAAATCGAAAAATTAGGATATCAAGCAGATATTGAAAAAGGTCAATTTACAAATGTGATTGCTGTAATCGGAGATACGAGATCTGGAGGAGCTTCTTCAATAGAATCTATAGATGGAGTAGAGAAAGTTATACCTATTATGAAACCGTACAAACATGTAAGCCGCGAATTCCGAAAAGAGGACACGATAATAGAGTTACCCAATGGAACAACAATTGGCGGGAACAAGATTGCTATGATGGTTGGACCTTGCGCAGTAGAAGATCAAGAACAAGTAAACTTGATGGCAAAAGCCGATAAAGATCTTGGTTTTGATATATTGCGTGGTGGTGCATTCAAGCCACGAACTTCCCCTTACGCTTTTCAAGGTTTAGGTGTCGAAGGTTTACGTATGTTAAGACAAGCAGCTGATGAACACGGACTCATGGTAATAACAGAAGTTATGTCCGAATCAGATGTTGAAGCCTGTGAGCAATATGCAGACATTCTGCAAATAGGTGCAAGAACAATGCATACTTTCCGTCTTCTAAAAGAAGTGGGCAAAACTCGAAAGCCCGTACTTCTTAAAAGAGGATTTCATGCGACTATCAAAGAATGGTTACTAAGTGCAGAATACATAATAAGCGAAGGTAATTGGAACGTTATATTATGTGAACGTGGGATTAGGACTTTTGATGATGAGTTTTCAAGAAATGTTCTTGATCTTACAGCCATCCAAATATTAAAAAGAGAGTCCCATCTACCAGTAGTAGTAGATCCAAGCCACGGAACTGGTCAAAGAGACCTAGTGATACCGATGTCTAAGGCTGCTATAGCGGCTGGAGCAGATGGATTGATCATTGAGGCTCACCCCGACCCAACCAAAGCATTATCAGATGGACCTCAGTCATTAGCAATTGAGCAACTGCCATTTTTAAAATCTGAACTAAGTGAAATAACGAAAGCCATGGGAAGAACAATATAATATAAGTAGCGTGAATAGAACCAAAAAGGTTACTATATTAATCGAGGCAGGATGGCTGAGCGGTCAAAAGCACCAGGCTGTAAACCTGGCGCCCTGAGGGCTACGGGGGTTCGAGTCCCTCTCCTGCCACTCTTTAGGCTTTCAAAAAGTATCTATTATTAAAGGGATCCAGTCGATGAGTGAAGAAACACGAGACCCAGTTTCACGTCCCCAGGTAAACGAAATTTTAAAGTCGCTTTCTATTGAAGACCTCCTTAGACGAGGTTTACTAGAGGACATAATTGTAAAAGATGATCTTATTCGTGCTCTAGCCACAGACAATAAATTAACAATATATCAAGGTTACGACCCAACAAGTTCAAGTTTACATCTGGGTCACTATTTATCATTAAGAATTTTAAGATGGTTCCAGTTACAAGGCCATAAAGTCATCTTCTTAATGGGAGACTTCACAGCTCAGATTGGAGATCCTTCGGGCCAAACTTTAGAAAGAAAACAGCTTTCTCAAGAATCCGTCTTGGAAAATACTATTTTCTGGGAAAATCAGATATCAAAAGTTTTAGATCTTCAGGGTGATAATCCTATCGAAATCGCCTATAACAGTACATGGTTAAACAAGATGGATCTTAGCGATTTTATAAAACTCTCATCTCAGATTACTGTTCAAAGACTTATCGAACGAGATATGTTCAAAAAGAGAATTCAAGATCAAAAACCCCTACATGTTCATGAAACCCTTTACCCTCTTTTACAGGGATATGATTCTGTCGCAATGAAGGTTGATATAGAACTCGGAGGAAGAGATCAATTATTTAATATGATGATAGGAAGAGATTTTGTCCGAAGCCACTTAAATAAGACTAAGCATGTATTATTAACCCCTCTAATTCCAGGACTGGACGGTCGTAAGATGAGTAAAACATATGGTAACACTGTGGATCTTACCGAAATACCTTCTGAAATGTTTTTTAAGTTAACTCAAATCAATGATGAATTATTACCTTTATTCTTTAATGTTTTCTCTGATAAATCAGAGAAGGATATCAATATAATACGCAATAAACTTTCCCGAGGTGAGAACCTCCAATCTGCAAGAGCTGATTTTGCTTATGAAGTAGTTCAAGTTTTCCATGGAACCGCAGACGCTAACATCGCAAGAGAAGAATTCGATCGCGTCATTAATCAGGGAAAACCCAGGACGCAGCTTCAGGCCATGAACTTACCTTCTGGCAAGGATGATGGGACACTTCTAGACATCTTAATGTCTTCAGACCTTTTAGAAAGCCGTGGCGAGGCAAGAAGAATTATAAACCAAGGAGGGGTCGAAATTGATGATAAAAAATATTTAGATCCTAACGAAACAATTAATTTCTCAACAATCCATGGATCCACCCTAAAAATTGGTAAACGAGGGTATCTAAAAATAGTGAAAAGCAAAACGGACTAAATTAAATGAAAAATACCGAAAAAAAACTACTGACAGTTGGCTTCCTACAACCTGAAGCAACGTTCACGCACCTAGCCGCACAAGAGTATTTCGGAAATAAGGCTACCTACTTACCCTTAGAAACTCACTCAATATGTGAAGCATTAAGTAAACTCACTATAGATTATGGTGTATTACCTATAGAAAATCTATCCGAAGGAACTGTAGGAACTACAATGGACTCAGTATTAGAAAATGAAGATATTAGTGTTACGGGAGAAATTATACTACCTATTCACCATCACCTTTTATCCAAAGATCCCTTAACAAGAATTACAAGAATATACTCTCACCAACAAGCTCTAAGTCAATCCCAAACCCATTTAAATCAATTACAGCAAGAACTGGGACACAAAATAGAACTCGTACATGAAGCAAGTACTGCTCGCGGAGCAGAAAGAGCCTCACAAGACACCGAACCCGGCGCTGCTGCTTTGGCAACCGATATAGCTGCGAAAAAATACGGGTTAAAGATCGTAAGAGAAAATATGGAAGACAAAAAAGATAACGCAACAAGATTCTGGATCTTGAGCAAGAATAAACAAATGCTAAAATCTGGCAACGATAAAACAGCCTTTTCGTTCGATGTAACTAATAGCCCAGGAGCTCTTGTATCAGTCCTTCACCTTTTTTCAGAGCGAGGGTTAAGCGCAACAATGCTACAATCAAGACCATCTAAATTAGACCATTCTGAAGGTATTTGGGAGTATACTTTTTTCGTTGAATTCTTAGGTCATATTGACGAAAACAACCTATCCGAAGTGTTCACTATTCTTCAAAATGGTAACAACCCAGTTTGCAAAAGAATTCGAATTTTAGGAAGTTATCCTAGATTTCCATCACAAAACTAGAAGCCATAGACCAAGCATTCTTTAGAATGGAAAACTTTTTTAAATACCTTCCCGGCATATTGCTTTGCCTCTTCATCGGAACATTAGTAAAAACTATTTCTTCCGCGCACCTATTGGTAGGTTTTGACCAACTTTTATTGGCTCTTCTCCTCGGAATTACTTTCAGAAATCTTTTTCCTCGATCGAATTGGTACATTCCAGGAGGCAAACTTTGCGAAAAATACATTCTGGAACTCAGTATTATGATATTGGGAGCTACTATATTCTTCCCAAGCATATCAATACTAAATACAGGGTTATTATTTTTAGTAATAAGCGGCATCTTCGGAGGGTTAATACTCGCATTCTTAGTAGGGAAACTATTTCTAAATATGGATATGAAATTAGTGACGTTAGTCGGTGTAAGTAATTCCATATGCGGTAATGCCGCTGCTGCAACTATTGCGCCAATCATAGGTGCAAGCTCAACACAATTAGCTTCAGTAATAAGTATAAGTAGCCTCCTAGGAGCAGCACAAATTATCTTATTACCTATATTTTTTAGATTTGCTGGGTTATCAGAATATCATTATGGGGTAATAACAGGCATGACAGTATATTCAGTTTCTCAAGTTTATGCCGCAAGTATAGCTGTCAGCCCTCAAGCTGCTTCAATAGCTACCATAGTTAAATTATCGAGAGTCATCTTCATAGGGCCAGTAGTTTTAGGTGCTCAAATAATGAATTTCCTAACCAGCCCAAAATCTAAATTCAAGAGAGATCACGACCCTATATTAACTATGATCAACCGGTATATACCGTGGTTTTTAATTGGCTTCTTTGTATTAGGTTTTTTAAGATCTATAGAAATTATCAATATAGAAACTGCACATAAAATCACAAACGTATCAGATTATACTTTCATAATAGCAATGGTTGGAGTTGGATTAAGTGTTGAATTAACCCAACTTTTCCGAGTCGGGCCGAAATTAGGCACTCTAATACTTTGTGTTTCTATATTTATGCTAGGGGTCAGTTCTATCGGTGGATTATTTCTTATTTAAAAACATATAAGCCCCTCTTTTCTTTGTTTAAAGAGGGGCTTATATTTATTCCAATTTAACCTTCTTTTGAAAGTCTAAGGCCTATTGTAATACCCCAAATAATAGTTACCAGATATCCAAGACCAGATATCTGGCTCGCAATATTAAGTAATGAAGAGTCTAACGCTCCAGCAACATTTAGGCCTACCAGTCCTAAAGACGTTACTGCAACAATCAAAGCAAAAGATTTATTGAAATCAGCTCTGGTTGAAACTGCTAAAGCTAAGGCTGTAAATCCTATACCCGAGAGTACGCCTCCACCTGTGTTTAACCCAACTGCTGTTGCATAAATAGATCCTGCTACAGCCGTCGCCGATCCTCCAGCGATAACGAGGCCGTTAATTGAAGATACTACCCACATTATAATTCCCATAAATATGAATAACTGTCCTAGTCTAGCTATTGCTTCACCAGAACCACCTTTCAATGATTCACTTAAAACAGACAACCCAAACATAAAAGCAATTAATCCTATAATTACCATCGCTGATGACAAAGTAGCCACCGATGAATTCTGAAGTGCAACTCCAATAGAAGCTTGAGCATCAGCTGGGTCTACAATTCCGCCAATTAATCCTCCCCCTGGTCTCAGGAAAAAACCTACTAATGCTGCAGTTGGACCCGCAATTAGAGAAAGTCCACCTAGTTTATTAACTGATATAGAACCCATGTTATTCCTCCTATGTAAAACCTATTAATATTATGTCAATCCTACCAGGTTTTAAAATCATTTCAAATTTGAGTTAGTCCTACTCATTTTCTGTGGCAATTATCTAATGGCTCGAAGCAAGATACCCAATAGCACAACTATAGGTCCAAGAAAAAATATAGTATTTTGTGCAGTTATATATCTAGAAGATAATCTCCTTAAAGTTAAAGATGACTTCACTATATATTTATTACTCAAACCAATTACTTGAAGATAATCTTTTTCAGGATTAACCCTTCTCTTTCGAGCAACTTGTAAAGCAATTAAGAACATTAAAAAAGACATCAATATTTTGATAGCGAGAGTAATCACATATGATTGGCCTATTTGAACATCTAAATTATCCAAAGTTAAAATTGCTCCGGTAAATATTAAAATCCACATTGATAATTCAACTAACTGGGAAAAAGATTTACCAAAGAATTTCCTTAACTCTGAATATTCTTCGGTCAAATTAGATACTGGTCTGATTACTAAAAAAAAGAAAATATTCCCGCCAATCCAAGTAATAGTAGACATTACATGCATCCATGTAATCACGATTATTATTACTTCAGTAAAATTCAATCTGATCCTACCCAATGCTCAAATATAGATAAACACTTGCCATGCTCTCTCATATTTTGTTTGTTGCCAGAAAGTATGTCCTCTTCTAAAGTCGATTCAGTTAATTGGTCGAATGCACATACCGGCATTCCAATGACATTTAATGGGCATCCTTCAATTTTCTCTACAGGATTGAATACTAGATCCTGGATCCCATATCCACCTGCTTTATCGAAAGGTGCTTCAGTCAAAATATATTCTTCTATCGCATCATCAGAATATTCACGCATCAAAATCTCTGTTGTCACAAATCTAGTCTTAATAGTCTTTAAATTCGGATCTGTATATGCAATACCCGTTATAACCTTATGCCATTCCCCCCTTAACAGGAGCAGCATCCTTCGTGCCTCATCAATATCTTGAGGTTTACCCATGATTTCATCATTAGGGCCTACAACAATTGTATCGGCGCCAAGAACAGGTATTTTGGATTCATCTAAAAAAGAAGATGCCTTAGCAGCAGCAAGGTTCTGAGCATAGTCCTCAGGAGAGATTGTCTTAGGTAATTGGTCTGCAATTGCCTCTTCATCAACGTCTGGTCTTAAAACAGCTAAAGGTTCTTTGTATTTTGATAAGATTTCAATTCGGCGAATTGAAGTTGAGGCTAGGATATAGTCATGTGAATCACCACGAGTTAATGTTGTCACTGATTCTATATGAGAAGTTTGAGGGAACATGTCAAGAGGAATTATTTTTCCTAGCCTGAACCCGCCAAAAATAAAATACCTTAAATCACGAGATAACGTCTCAGGATCACACGAAACATATACAATTTTCTTGGGTTTATTCTTTATTAAGGCAGAGATCACATCTTTTTCACATCCGGATCTAGGTGGATCCAGTATCACATGATCTACAATATAATCATCTTTAGACAAGATGTTTTCTGTTTTCCCTTCAATAATAGTAATATTTCCCAAGAACGATAGATTTAGTTGAGCATCTTGAATAGCTGAATTAGATTCTTCGACGGCCAAGACTTCTCTGTAATATGGTGATAATAAACCAGCAAACACACCAACCCCTGCGTAAGCATCCAATAAGATCTCATTACCTAATGGGTTAAGTTCTTTTCTTACTATACTAATCATTTTTTCAGCTTGCTTAGTATTGACTTGAAAAAATGAAGGAGCCGAAATTTTAAACTGTAGCCCGAGAATTTTTTCTAAATGGTCCTTCTGCCCGGTTTGCCATTTTAGTTTTTCCTGCTTCTCAGAAATATCCGGTTGTACAATGTAGCTTTCAGTATTTGCACCCACTCTAATAGATAATTGGCTAGTATCTGCCAAAGAAAGGCCTTCCATATCTCGCTTAATCTCATTGATCTTTAAATCTACAATTTTACATTCTTCAATTGGTTCAAATCTATGCGTGATCCAATTAGTAAATCCAACTTTACCTTGGTTTCTAACAGTAAATCTTGCATTATTCCTGTAATGCCAAGATGAGGGTGAAGGAAGTGTCTCTGTCACAGGGGGGGTAACAAGATTAGCTAATCTTTCAAGTGATTCTACAACAATGTTCTTCTTAAGAAAAAGCTGCCGGTCATACTTGATATGCTGTAACTGGCAACCTCCGCAAACACCAAAATGAGCACACTGAGGATCTGTTCGATACTGTGATTTATTTTCCACTGAGATAAGTTTCCCATATAAAGCACCATCCTTTTCCCCTAAAACTTCGACAATCGCCTTCTCTCCTGGAATTCCAAAAGCAACGTTGATTAATTTTCCTTCTTTGGTATACCCAACTGCATCTCCCGCTTTATTGAATGTGTGGGGAATAATGCTCAAATGCTCACCTTGACCATCGACACTAATCTTCGATGCGAACTCAGGAGTGAATCGCCTATTTTTTTTTCGAGATGATTTCATACATCCAGATTACTGGTAGTTACGTCTTGCATCAACTTTTTCATAAAATAGTAAAATATAGAACAATCTGAACTCATTGAAATAGGATTAAATTCTAAAATAGATTATGATATTTAAGTCGGGTAAGCAATCTATTAGTAACAAAACATTAGCTCATAAAATATAAATGAATAACTTAAAGCCTAAAACAGTTCACCTCACTCTTGGTTTTAATGACGCAAGAGATTATTTGAGAAATTTATTAGAACCACTTGTCTCAAATATCTCAGAAACACCTATTCAAAGCGGAACACAATTAATTTTAGAAACAAGCTTAGGAAAAAGAACAATTAATATATATTTTTCTAGAAAAAAACCCGGCGTACGCATCGTGTTTAACAACCCTATCCTTGAAGATTATCCAACTATAGAAAATAATCTGATCAGTCATATAAAAATGTCAGAGCCCCATACCAATATGAACTCACCAGTATCCAATAATATAAAAACTCAGTCACCTAATAATAAAATCAAAAGCTTCAAAGGGCAGTTAAGAATCGGATCTGATGAAACAGGAAAAGGCGATTACTTTGGCCCCTTGATAATATGGGCAGTATTTATCGACAATGAGTCAGAAGCAAAACTCAACGACCTTCTAGAAACAAATACATATGGTATTCGAGATAGCAAACAATTTACGAACACAGAAAATGAACATATGGCCGGAAAGATATCTGAGCTTTGCCCCTTCACAAAAAAATTCGCCTACAGCGCATCTGAATACAACTCGACTCACAGCAAACGATTATCGAATTTAAACAAAATGCTGGGATTTGCTCATTCAAGTGCTATAGAAAATCTACTCGACCTTTTAGAAGAAAGCTCTGTTATCCAATCAGCAGTTAACTTACCTATAATTGTTGATCAATTTGACCGTAAGGTAATGGAGGTTAATCACTTAGCTCGCGACAAGTTCCCGCGATTCAATAAAACAAATCTAATACAGGCGCCCAAAGCCGACTCTTCCGACATTGCGGTTGCTGCCGCTTCAATATTATCGAGAGCAAATTTTTTACAAGAAATGAAACAACTATCAAACGAGGTAGGTTTTAATTTATCTCGAGGAGCAGGTCAGCAAGTAGATATTGATGGCCGAAGAATCCTTATGGATAAAGGGGAAATTTGGCTGCAAAAAAATGCAAAATTAGACTTTAAAAACAGTACAAGAATTTTCAACAAGAAAATGAAAGGGTTAGATTAATGATCATAGGATTAATATCAGATACTCATATTCCTGAAACAAAGCTTCCACTACCTGAAAAAATTCTCAGTATTTTCCGAGATCGAAAAGTGGAGTTGATTCTCCATGCCGGTGATATTTATGACCCGTCTTGCCTAGACTGGCTAGAAAAGGCTGCGCCTGTTTTAGCATGTGAAGGAAATGGTGATTTCTTCAGGAAAATCAAAGATCCTAGAATCGAACCAACAAGGGTAATGGAATTTGAAGGATTCAAAATTGGACTAACTCATGGCTTGGCTATACCTGAATATCCACCACGCCGCACAATAGAATCAGTCATGGAACACGAATTCAAGCAGCCAGTTGATATTATTGTTTTTGGTGATACTCATACAGAAGAAATAGTTAAAATAAAGAATGTTCTGTGTATTAATCCAGGAAGCCCTACCCTCCCACATAACTTAGATCATATAATTGGTACAATTGGGATCCTGGAAATCAATAAAGGCATTCCACCCGTGGTAAGGATTATTCACTTAGAATCTGAAGAGGAACTTGACATGGACAATCCCGTAAAATGGTGGAGCGTAAGATAGCCTTGATCATCACTAAAATCTACAAAAGAGGTGTCTGCAGGCTAGTTAGGCAGATTTCAGATGCTGAGTGGTTTGCGATAGAAGGAGTTCTTAATCTTCCGCCGCAAAAAGGTATTTTGATACCTAAGATGCTCTAATATGGATAATTTTAATAATAATCTAGTGTGGTTTTTTTCAATCAGTGTTTTTAGTTACTTGAGCGGTTCTATTTTATGGGCGATTATAATAGCAAAAATTAGCGGTAAAGACGTAAGAAAATTAGGAACTAAGAATCCGGGAATGGCAAATACCACTCGTGAATTAGGAACTAAATATGGGAGTTTCGTTTTAGTTGGAGATATTTCAACTGCTTTCTTCTCCTTATTTTTTATTAAATATTTACTTCAGAATGTTTTTGACGTTCATCCAATTGTTTTTTCTATTTTTACTGCAATTTTTTTAGTAGGAACATTTTTCCCGATTTTTCATTCTTTTAAGGGAGGTTCTGGATTGGCAAAATTATTGGGAATTCTATTGGTTTTAAATCCACTAGTTGTTTTTATAAATATTCCATTAGGCACACTACTTCTCTTTAAAATAAAAAATAGAGAGCTGAAATTTGCATGGTCTGGAGTTTGTGTTGTTATTACTACGATGATAGTAAGTTATTCTTTTAACTATAGTTATAATATTGTTGGATTACAGTATGATTTTCCCGATTTTTGGGGACTGATATGCATTGTGTTTTCAGCTTTGCTTGTTTTTATCCGATCAGAGTATCAATATGATTTATTTCTTGTGAAAAGTTTGAAACGGCTTAGAAGGGGGTGAGTCATGGAAATAAAGGATTGTATTGATCAGTTAGTTAAAGGAAAATCTTTGAGCCAAAAGCAGATGGTAGACGCAGCTGAGTCAATAATGAACGGATCTGCAACAAATGCCCAGACAGCTGCATTCTTAGTAGCCCTTCGAATGAAGGGAGAAACCTCGGACGAAATATCTGGTTTAGCAATTGTCATGAGAGAAAAATCATTGCACCCTCAAATCAGCGATTCAATTAATTTATTAGACACTTGTGGCACAGGAGGCGATGGCTCTGGAACTTTTAACGTTTCCACGGCTTCCGCGATAGTTGCAGCTTCAGCCGGAATTAGAGTGGCAAAACACGGAGGTAGAGCCATTTCATCAAAATGTGGATCTGGTGATTTACTCGAATCAGTGGGAGTGAAAATTGATCTAGGGCCAGAAGGAGTAGCTGAGTGTGTAAATAAAATTGGTATAGGTTTTATGTACGCTTTCATATTTCATCCTGCGATGCGTTTAACAAATGACACACGTCGTGAAATAGGAATACGAACTATATTCAATATTGTAGGGCCTCTAACTAATCCTGCAAATGCTGGACATCAATTAGTAGGAGTCCCTAGCCCTGATCTGGTTCCAGTCATAACAGATGCTCTGCAATATCTGGGGACAAAAAAAGCGATAGTTGTGCATGGGGAAGGCCCTATGGATGAAATTAGCCTATCTGGCACATCTATTATGGGTATATATACCGATGGAACTCCTACCAAAATCATTGAAATTGATCCTCAAGACTATGGGCTTAAATTAGTAAAAATGGAACAAATCCAATCTGAAACCGTAGAATCAAGTAAGAGAATATTAATCGAAACCTTAAAGGGAGCAAAGGGGCCATATAGAGATTTCGTCTTGATAAACTCTGCTGCAGCATTGCTAGCTGCCGAAAACGTCGAAAACCTCTATGAAGGTGTGGAAAAAGCAAAACATATCTTAGACTCTGGAGAAGGGCTATCAAAACTTCAAGAATTTGCTAATTTAAGTCAATCCTTAGCCTAGTTTACAGTTCTGAAATAAAAATTTAAAACATGAACACTACAACTAATTTTTTTCTGTACTCCAACTCTCTGCCGGTTGGTGGAAAAAATTGGTTCTATTCAGCTGGTTCTTGATTTTACTCTTTGTGTTTAGATACATACTGTATAATTAAATGAGTTAGATAGGGTTATTGAGAACATTCTGATGAAAGAAAGGAAATCTGTTTGTCTACACAAGATCATACTTTTTTTGAAAAGGCAGTTTCTCGGATTAGTCTATCCTCAGGAACTAGTGACTTATTACGTAAACCGTGGAGAGAGTTAACAGTAAGTTTACCAATTAGAATGGATAATGGAACTGTCAAGGTCTTTGAAGGTTATCGAATCCAACACAATGGTGCACGAGGTCCTTATAAAGGGGGAATTCGATACCATCCTGAAGCTAACAAAGAAGAAATTGCAACTCTAGCTTCATTAATGTCTTGGAAGACAGCTTTATTGAATTTACCTTTTGGTGGGGCAAAAGGGGGCATTCAATGTGATCCAACATCCCTTTCAGAGAATGAATTAAAAAGATTAACGCAAAGATACATACATAGCATCGAGCACATAATCGGTCCACAGCGAGATATTCCTGCACCCGACATGGGGACTTCAGAAAAAACAATGGGCTGGATGATGGACACTTATGGGCAGTTACACGGTTATCAACCTGCCTGTGTAACTGGTAAACCAATTGAACTTGGGGGAAGCCTGGGAAGAAACTCTGCCACTGGGAGAGGTGTGATTTATATATTAAACGAAGTAGCTAAAGATTTTAAATTAGAAAAAAAAGAAACGAGAGTTGCTATTCAGGGATTTGGTAACGTCGGAGCATGGGCAGCTCAGTTAGCCTATGAATCTGGCTATTCTGTAATAGCTGTTAGTGACGTTTTTGGCGGTACTTACAATCCCGAAGGTTTAAACATACCTGAACTTTTTAATCACTACGCCGAGAGTGGGAAAATACCTACATTTAAGCTGGGTACCTCGATCTCTAATAGTGAGCTCCTAACATTGAATACCGACATTCTAATACCTGCTGCAATAGAGAATAGTATAACTGAAACAAATGCCTCCGAAATTACAGCTGGGATAATCGTCGAAGCTGCAAACCATCCTATTACACCTCAAGCTGATGAAATTTTAGAATCCAGAAATATTACCGTAATTCCTGATATTCTTGCTAATGCCGGAGGTGTCACAGTGTCTTACTTTGAATGGACTCAAAATATACAACAATTCCAATGGGACGAGCAACGGATAAACCGAGAATTATTATCAAGAATGGTAGCCGCTTATACCCAAGTAAGAAAGAAATCTCTTGAAGAGGATATTTCATTAAGACAAGCTGCGTTCCAAATTGGAATAGGTAAGGTGGCTAAAGCAGTAGAATTAAGAGGTTTTGTTTAGATTCAAAATAAAAACATAGTTGCACCCTAGGTATCGCTTGTGCTCAAAACACTGCTTATATATAATCACCGTACCAAACCATTAAACATATTGGAGTATAGAAATTTTTTACGCTGTATTTGAAACCGGAGGAAAACAGTATAGGGTGTCACCTGGCCAAACTGTTGACGTTGAAAAACTGCCTGTAAGTGAAGGTGAAAACATTGAATTTGATAAAGTCTTACTAGTCCAAGATAATGATAATGTCACAGTCGGACAACCAACAGTTAAAGGTGCAAAAATAGTAGCACAAGTAGTAGCACAAAAGAAAGACAAGAAGATTGTGGTATTTAAATATAAGAACAAGACAAGATATCGCCGTAAACAAGGGCATCGACAACAACTCACGCAGTTATCTATTCAACAAATAATCACAGGTTAAATAATTATTGAGAGGGCGCTATTATGGCACATAAAAAAGGCGGAGGTACCAGCCGAAATGGTAGAGACAGTCAAGGTCAACGCCTTGGAGTTAAACACTACGACGGAGAAATAGTACGCGCAGGTAATATTATAGTGCGCCAAAGAGGTACTAGAATTTTTGAAGGTCTTAATGTTGGACGAGGTAGGGATTTCACGCTTTATTCAAAAATTGACGGGACTGTTAAATTTGAACAACAAACAAAAGCTAAAAAGAGAGTCAGCGTATACCCTTTAAGTTAAATCAATAAGAAACATTAGTGCTGCATACCAGTTAAGGACAAGTTAATGAAACCTAATATTCACCCAAAATATGGACAAACAGATGTGACGTGTGCTTGTGGTAACACTTGGATGACAGGATCCGTTCAAGAACATATAAGTGTAGATGTTTGTAATAAATGCCATCCTTTTTTTACTGGTCAACAACGAATTGTTGATACCTTGGGAAGGGTAGAGCGCATGCGTGCACGATATTCCCAAGATACAAAAACCTAGACACTCTTTCGTGTATTTCGGTTTATACACAGAAGTAGTAATACCGCATATTAGAATTTTGAAAATTATATATATTATTGGAACAACAAATGAGTTCACCTACTAGTAGCAATCCCAAAAATTATGGTGGGCAAGCTCTAATAGAAGGCGTATTAATACGAGGATTAAATGTCGTAAGTGTCGCAATTAGGCGACCTGATAATTCAATTTTTGTTACAACAGAAATACTCAAATCAAAATGGTTAAATAAACTTCGCCGTATACCAATTATCAGAGGGTCAATAGTTTTAGGGGAAATGCTAACAATTGGTACCCGTGCTCTCACCTTATCAGCAAAAATTGCTACAGAAGATGAGCCAGATGAAGAGCTATCATCAACAGCAATTGGTTTCTCCCTGCTAATTAGCTTAACAGTTAGTATAGGATTATTTTTTGTTACGCCTGCTGCTGTGACTAATATCATTGACTCTTTAATACTAACTAATAATGTAACAAGTAATATTATAGAAGGTTTTATACGTTTATCCCTATTCTTAGGTTATATCATCCTTATTGGCTTCAGTAGTGAAGTACGAAGAGTCTTCTCATACCATGGGGCCGAACATATGACCATTCATGCTTTCGAACATAATAGAGAGTTAACTACAAGTAACATTCGAGAGTATGGAACACCTCATCCACGTTGCGGTACCGCGTTTTTGCTGGTCGTTTTATTTATAGCAATTGTTTCTCACATATTTTGGACCCCACCAATCTTATGGGAAAGAGTGGCCTCACGAATAATAATGCTTCCACTAATAACTGGAATAAGTTACGAAATCATCCGCTGGAGTAGCAGCCACACTTCAAATAAACTTGTAAAAGCAATCATCGCACCAAATTTAATGCTCCAGTCTCTGACAACAAAGCAACCAGACGATCAACAAATAGAAGTAGCTGTTGCAGCATTAACGAGCGCTATCGAAGCCGATCGTAAATATAACGAACAAAATAATTAAATAACGATACACGCTTTTTTATTTATATCTAGACACTAATTCAGCAGCTACCTCTTCTAGAGATACTCCTTTTGATTCCAATAAAACTAAAAGGTGATATAAGAGATCCGCTGACTCTTGCTTAGTCTTGCTCTTAGAATTGCCTAAAGCTGCTAAAGCTGTCTCTCCAGCTTCTTCAATTACTTTCTGCCCAATTTTCTCTAAGCCTTCTCTCAACAATTCTGCGGTATAACTACCATCAGGCATTTCATCGTTTCGATTTGATATAGTAGAAGCTAATCTATCCAAAATTTCTCCAATAGATCCAACCCCTTTTTCGGCACTCTCCCATTCTTCTAAATTAAATTTTTCATAAAAGCATGTTTTCTGTCCCGTATGACATGCTGGACCTTGTGCTTCTACTTTCAAAAGAAGTGCATCGCCATCACAGTCAGGAGAAATCGCGACCATTTTCATTCTATTTCCAGAAGTTCCGCCTTTTAACCATAATTTTTCCCGTGAACGACTATAAAACCACACATCGTTTGATTCAAGTGTTCTAGACAAACTTTCTTTATTCATATAGCCAACCATCAATATTTCGCCATCTGTACTATCTTGCAATACAGCTGGGATAAGCCCATTTACGTCAAATTGTATCTTGGTAATTTCCAATTTATCATTCTCCTAGTTCACATTTATTGTATTTTAATAAGAAATATTTTGCTTTGAATTTATCACATCCAGTAATTGCAAAAGATCAGTGATCTCAGCATATGGCTGGTTTTCCTTGCCTAGAGACCAATCTAAGCCTTTACGATTTACCCAGACAGATGGTATCCCTAATTTTTGAGGCCCAATTATATCCTCAAGCGGCGAATCTCCAACATACAACACTTCATCAGGGTCTGCTCCAAAATATTCTAAAGCTTTTTCAAAAATATATGGATGTGGTTTATAAGATTCCACCCCTTCAGATGTCATAATTAGATCAAACGCTAGAGAATTATTCTTTATTGAATCCAATAGAAAGTCAGTATCGGCATTACTAATAATCCCTATTGGGAATTTTGATCTAACCTGTTTTAATACTTCTGGCACTTCCCGATAAATAGCTCTTTTTTTTAAATCTTCTAGAATCATTTCCACTGATAAGTTGGCAGAAATATTATCTACTCCAAATTCATTATAGGTAAGTTCAAAACATTTTTTCCAAGCTTCTTTATAAGAAAAGAATTCGTCTGATGATTTCCACCTGCCATTTTCATATCGTGTACGAGTATCACGAAATATTTGTTCATGTTTTCTCCATACAGTTATTAGATCATTTGGATTTACAGAGATTCTAAATTTATCTACGATATCTCTGAAAACCTCGTTAAGTTTTTCAGGCTCGTAATGAAACAAAGTGCCATATGCATCGAAAAACACTGCTTTTAATTTTCTTACTTTATGACGCAAATTTAAACTCCTAATAGCCGCACTTTAATTCCATTACTATGCAAGTATTGTTTTGTATCTTTGATCCTAAATTCACCATAATGAAAAATACTTGCTGCTAAAACAGCATCTGCAGACCCGATCTTGAAAGCATCTAAAAAGTCTTTGTGATTCCCTGCTCCTCCGCTAGCTACAACAGGCACAGGTACGTTTTCAGATATTACCTTATTCAGCTCTAGATCATAACCTGCTTTAGTTCCATCCATATCTATACTATTTACAACAATTTCACCAATACCTTGCATAGACGCATATTTTGCCCATTTAACCGCATCTATACCTGTATTCTCTCCACCCATATTTCCTGTCCTAATCCTTACTTCCCATCTGGAAGAATCATCTAAACCTAAATCCGGTTCTATTATGGGGTCTTTTTTTACTGATTCTATTGACTTGGCATCCATCCCCAAAACAATTGCCTGGCTGCCAAATAAATCTGCAGCTTCTTTTATTAAATCTGGATTCTCAACAGCAGCAGTATTAATGCTTACCTTATCCGCACCAGCATTCAACATATCTCTAACATCGTTAACTGTTCTAATTCCCCCTCCCACAGTAAACGGAATGTATATCTCTTCTGCTATATTTTTTACAATATCCAGCATAATATTACGTTTCTCTGAGGACGCCGTAATATCATAAAAGACTAATTCATCAGCCCCTTCTTCATCATAAAATTTAGCAAGCTCTACAGGATCACCAACGTCTCGGTGATCTTTAAACTTTATACCTTTCACAACACGTCCATTTTTAACATCTAGACAAGGTATAATCCTCTTAGAAAGTGCCATAAATTGCCTCCTACTCTAGATTTATTCTATCCAAGCAACGCATTTCTCACAAATATAATTTTACAGACACCTAACATCATATATAATAACCTCTATAAACCTGATTAACATTTAAGATGATATATTTCTAAACAAGGTAAGGATATTTAAACATATGACAAATTCAATACTAAACATCGATACAAAAAAGACTTTCGAGTTTTCTAAAATTTTATCCTCTGAAGATGTGGAGAGTTTTGCAATCGCTTCAGGAGATACTCAACCCTTACATCTAGACGATTCTCAAGCAAGTAAGACACGCTTTAAGAAACGAATAGCGCACGGAATATTGACGGCAGGGGTAATTTCTGCAGCTATAGGGACTCAAGTTGCTCCCGGACAAGTTGTAATTTACATGAATCAAAGCTTGAAGTTCTTAGGTCCAGTATATATTGGCGATACTGTAACAGCTAAGCTCAATGTCATCAGTATAAATACTCCCAGAAAAACGGTTACTTTAAAAGCTAGTGTAATTAATCAATCTGGCGACGAAATATTGTCAGGTCAATCAGAAGTAATGATTGAACCCTATGAAGACTAATTAGAATTCCCAATTCTCAAAGCATCGGGAAGGTTGACATCGCCCGTATACAAAGCCCTACCCACTATCACACCCTCAATATTAATCGAGGAAATATTCCGTATATCATCCAGCGAGCCGATACCTCCCGAAGCGATCAATGGAATATCACCTATAATTCCTGAGAATTCCTTCATTGAATTGATGTTGGGTCCTTCTAAAGTACCGTCTCTTGATATGTCAGTATGGATAAATCTAGTTGCACCTACTGAAACCAATTCACGTGCCAGTTCAAGGCTTTCAATGTTAGAGTTCTCTTCCCAACCTTGTATGAGAATCTGACCATTCAGCGAGTCAATACCACATATTACGGAGTCTCCATATTCAGATATCGCTCTAATAGCAGTATTACGATCTTTAATAATAATACTACCCAGGATAACCCTATCTACGCCTGCATCTAAGAGTTCTTCCACATTAGACAACGACCTTATCCCTCCCCCAACTTGAATAGGGATACTCGTAGATTCTGCTATTTTCTTAATTATCTCCAAATGATAAATAGATCCTTCCCTGGCTCCGTTTAAATCCACAAGATGGATCCTCTGAGCTCCATCTTGTTCCCAGTTTTTGGCGACTTTAACAGGGTCATCTGAAAATACTGTCTCTTCAGAATATTTACCTTTAAATAGTCTCACCACTTTTGAGTCAAGTAAGTCTATAGCTGGAATTATCTCAAAGCTCATGTAAGCTTCCCTTCTTTAGCAGATATAAAAAAGTTTTCATACAAAGAAACTCCCGTCCTGCTACTTTTTTCGGGATGGAATTGAGTTGCAATTAAGTTATTATAAGCAACAACGCTTGGAAACTTAATTCCATACGAAGTTTCTCCTACGATGTGATCTATATTTGACGGGTTGGCATAATAGCTATGTACAAAATAAAACTCAAAATCTTTCGGTATATCTTTAAAAGCAGGATGTTCTTTGACTAACCTTACGTTGTTCCAGCCCATGTGAGGAACTTTCAATTGGTCGGTAAATTTTAAATTATTGCCAGGTAGAATTCCTAAGCAATTGGTATTTCCCTCGTCTGAGTGGTCAAACAGCAGTTGTAAGCCCAAACATACTCCAAAAAAAGGCACACCTTCTTCTACTTTTTCTTTTAAAAATGTAGTGAGCCCGCTACCATCAATTTTTCCCATTGCAGGTCCTGCAACACCTTGGCCTGGAAACACTATTCCATCAATATCGGCTAAATCATGGTAGTCCTCTGTAAGCTTGACTTGAAACCCTATTAATTCTAAAGCTTTACCTACAGAACGAAGATTACCTGCACCATAATCAATCAATCCAATCTTCAATTGAGCCATTCATTAACTTTCAAATAAGCTAGTATCATTTCAGTAAATCGTTTTCTAATTTCCGATCCTCATACCTTGCTAATATAAATAATAAATCTGCCACTCTATTAATATAAGGTAATACTACTGATTCTTCTCTAATAAGATTACCTTCATCTAAAGAAACAATCCATCGCTCAGCTCGTCTAAGGATTGATCGGCTCAGATCGATAGCAGAAGAAGCTGAAGATCCGCCTGGTAATACAAAAAAAGGAGGCAACTCAAATTCAGACTGTAATTCATCAATAGTTTCTTCGGCCGACTTAATCATATCTTCAGTTATAGGAGAAAAATGTTTTAAGAATTTATTAAAGTGATCCTTATCAGTTGCAAGTTCAGCACCAGCAGTAAAAAGGTCTTTTTGGAGATTCAAAATTATTTCTTTAACCTGTGGGTCAGTTGAAGAAATTCGCGCCATACCCAAAGCTGAAACAGCTTCATCAATAGTGCCATAAGCCTCAGTCCTGAGGTCATTTTTCTTCACACGTCCACCATATAAAAGGCTTGTCTCACCTGAATCACCGTAGCGTGTATAAACTTTAGGCATTAATCATCCAATCTTTTATAGTCTATTGTATTATTCTAAACCACATAGGGAATAAAATCATAAGTCTCAGTCCCTATAGTACAAATTCCATATTTCTTGACAATCTCATTATCATATTTTATGATATTTCTTAAGTATATAATCTTATGAAGCAATCGATTTATACCGAGGTTTAAATAATGCGAAGTAGACAAGATCCTGTATTTTCTATAAGGATAGCTGCACGCCTAGTAGGTTTGCATGTACAAACATTAAGATATTACGAAAGAAACGGAGTGGTTAAACCTAAACGTTCTAGAGGAAATGTACGTTATTACAGTGAAGAAGATATTACGATGATAAACGATATTAAATCTCTGATAAATGACCTCGGAGTAAATCTAGCAGGGGTACAAATTGTTATGGAAATGAACAATGAAATAAAGAAAATGAAGGCTAAAATAGAATATTTAGAATCAAATCTAGAAAAGGCACTTCAGGAAAACAATATTCTCCAAGGCAACACACCGGAATAACTACTAAGCACATTTAAGGATTACTAAAATGATGAATCAAGAGCATTTTACAGAGAAAGCACAGGAAATATTATTATTATCACAGGAATATGTTCAGAAAATGAATCACACTCAATGGGATGTAGAGCATATATTATTAGCCATATTAGAAGAAGATTCAAATGTTGGAGTATCTACATTAGAAGTAATGGGAATAGATATTTTAATGTTAAAAAAGTTAATATTAGAATATCTAGAATCTACGCCAAAAGCATCAACTCCAACCTCGCAAATATTCATTACCCCAAGACTACAGACTCTGTTCAGGAACACTGCTGAAGAAGCCGAACGCATGAAGGACGAGTATATAGGTATTGAACACATTCTTATTGGAATGACTAAAGAACGCACTGGTGAAATAGCGCAATTGTTCACCCGGTTTAATATTTCTGCAGAGGATTTATACTCTGCACTTCAAGAAATTCGTGGTGACTCTAGGATCGAAGATCCCAGACCAGAAGAAAAATACAAGTCATTAGAAAAATATAGCGTAGACCTAACTGAATTAGCTCGTAATGGTAAATTAGACCCTGTAATTGGGCGTCAAAAGGAAATACAACGGGTAATGCAAATTCTAGTCAGACGGACCAAGAATAATCCAGTGATTATCGGCGAAGCTGGAGTTGGTAAGACTGCTATTGCTGAAGGCTTAGCAGAAAGAATTGTTGCTGGAGATGTGCCTACCTCTCTAAAAGAACACAAAGTGCTTGCTTTAGATATGGGATCTTTAGTAGCAGGTGCGAAATTTCGAGGAGAATTCGAAGAGCGACTGAAAAATGTTTTAGATGAAGTACGCAAAGCAAAAGGAGAAGTAATCCTATTCATTGATGAACTACATACAGTCGTAGGTGCAGGGGCGGCTGAAGGAGCTATAGACGCATCTAATATGTTAAAACCAGCTCTTGCCCGAGGAGAATTACAAACTGTGGGAGCCACAACTTTAGACGAATATAAAAAATATATTGAAAAAGATTCTGCTCTTGAACGGAGGTTCCAACCTGTCTATGTAGATGAACCTAGTACTGAAGAAGCGATTTTAATACTCCAAGGTATAGCTCCTAAGTATGAGGCGCATCATAAAGTAAGAATTACTGAAGATGCATTAAGAGCTGCTGTGACCTTAAGCTCACGGTATTTAACAGAAAGACATCTTCCTGACAAAGCAATAGATCTTATTGATGAAGCATCTTCGCGGTTGAGAATAGACGCAGAATCATTTCCCCAACCGCTAAAGGAAGCAGAACAGGTAATTAAGAAATTAAGAATACAAGAAGAGGCTGCATCACAACGAGGCCAGTTTGAACAAGCTGCTCAGTTAAAACAACGAAATATACAAAAGCAAACTGCATATGATACCCAACTCGAAAATTGGAAAAAAGAGAAGAAAATACGTGATGAAGTTGTAGAACAAGATATAGAAGAATTAGTCGCAGAATGGACTGGCATACCCGTTTCAAGGATGCTAGAAACTGAGTCAAAACGCCTAATGCGGATGGAAGATGATTTACATAAAAGGGTAATCGGTCAAGATTTAGCAGTTAAAGCATTATCTGATGCAATTCGTAGGGGGCGCGCAGGCCTGAAGGATCCTAAACGCCCAATTGGCAGTTTCATATTCTTAGGCCCTACTGGAGTAGGGAAAACAGAACTAGCTAAATCTTTAGCTGAATTCATGTTCGATGATGAGGATGCTCTCATACGTTTAGATATGTCTGAGTATGGTAATAAACATGAGGTGTCGAAGCTTATCGGTGCTCCACCAGGCTATGTAGGGTTTGAAGAGGGGGGGCAATTAACTGAATTAGTCCGAAGAAGGCCTTACAGGGTCATTTTATTTGATGAAATCGAAAAAGCCCACCCAGATTTATTTAATACTTTACTACAAATACTTGACGATGGACGGTTAACAGACGGCCAAGGTCACACAGTAGACTTTAGAAACACTGTGATCATTATGACCAGTAATTTAGGTACAGATATCCTCAGTAAAGAGAAATTAGGGCTGATCCCAAATCCTGAAAATGAACAGTATTCTGAATTATTAAAATCTGTAGATCAAGCGATGAAAAAGGCTTTTCGACCTGAATTCATCAATAGAATAGATGAAACAATCGTATTCCAGCCACTAGACCAAAGGGAAATCACAGCTATCGTAAATTTAATGATCGTAGAAATTCAACAACGGCTAGAAACACAGGAAATTCATTTGAAATTGTCTTCAAAAGCGATTGATTGGTTAGCAAAATCAGGTTTCGACCCAGTATTCGGAGCCCGGCCTTTGAGAAGATCCATACAGCGTAACATTGAAAATATACTTGCGACCGCGATCCTTTCTGGTACTTTTAGTTCCGGTGATACTATTTTAGTAAATGTTTCAAAAGAGAACCTCACATTTAAGAAAAAAATAATTAAATAGCTTAACTAAAGAATTTTTAAGCTCCTAAAATTTAAATAGCTATTAATTATGAATGAGAAATAATTTAGTACAGTATGTAATAGCCGGGAAATCCGAATATTAGCAATAGCTACAGGGGAGCAGAAGCCACGATCTTTAATTCCTCGCTTATACGCGCTTTTTCGCCTACAACCTTAAGTAAGCATGAGTCGCCGAAGACCAGAATCAAACATATAATGCCGTTAACAGAGAGGTGGGCCAAGAATGTTCTCACACTTACACACACATTCTGAATATAGCCTTCTAGATGGACTCTGTAAGATTGATGATCTTATAGAAGAAGCAAAAAGGATAGGAATTGAGTCTATTGCTTTAACAGACCATGGTTCGATGTCAGGTTCTGTTAAATTCTATAAAAAAGCGATTGCAGCCGGGATAAAACCTATAATAGGTGTGGAGGCATATGTCGCACCTAAAGGTAGGCATTCCAAACTCCCAGGCGATAATCAACCTTACCATCTAGTACTCTTAGCAAAAAATATTACTGGTTATCATAACCTACTAAAGCTAGTCACCATAAGCCATCTAGAAGGGTTTTATTACCGACCACGAATGGATAGAGAAATTCTAGAAAAATATAGTGATGGTATTATTGCCCTTTCTGGTTGCCTAGCTGGCGAAATACCTCGAGCTTTAGAAGCAGGACGTATTGAGGATGCCCGCGAAGCAGCTATATGGCATAAATCTACATTCGAAGACTATTATTTTGAAATTCAAAGGCATGCTGAATTAACTGAATTAGACGAAGTTAACAAGAAATTAGTAAGTTTATCAAAAGAACTTAACATACCTTTAGTTGCAACAAATGACCTTCATTATGTTCGAAAAGAAGATCAAGAGGCTCAAGACATCCTCCTGTGTATTCAAACAAACTCCATACTAGAAGACACTAACCGGATGAAGATGGATGGAGATTCCTATTACTTGAAATCTGAATCTGAAATGCGAGAACTTTTCAAAGACATACCTGAATCTATAGACAATGCATGGAAAATCGCAACCCAGTGCAACATAACTCTTGAATTTAATCGTCTAAGCTTGCCACAAATAGATCTACCGAGCGGGCAACAATCATTTGAATATCTGGAAACTCTCTGTAAAGAAGGTTTCAAAAAAAGATACTCAAGCGATAATAAAGAAGCACTTGATAGACTTGAATACGAACTGAAAGTGGTTAGGGAAATGGAATTCTCAGATTACTTCTTAGTTGTCTGGGATATCGCAAGGTATGCCAGGCAAAATAATATACTGATTGGAGTACGCGGAAGTGCAGCTGCTAGTTTGGTACTCTACTGCCTGAATATAACTGAAATAAACCCTCTCGACTATTCACTGGTATTCGAGCGTTTTCTAAACCTTGAACGGATTGAGTTACCCGATATTGACCTCGATATTGAAGACACTAGAAGAGATGAAATACTACAATATGTAATGCATCGTTTTGGAGAAGACCGAGTCGCTCAAATTATAACTTTTGGTACTCTAGGCCCGCGAGCTGCTATACGGGATGTAGGTAGGGTTCTAGGCATTCCATATTCTGAGGTTGACGAAATAGTACAAACTTTACCAACAAACCCAAACCTAAAAACTTTAGATTCTCTTCTCGAAAATAGTGAAGATCTTCGTAGGTCATACGAAAGAAAACCAAATGTAAAAAAGATTGTTGATACTGCTAAAAAATTAGAAGGTGTATCAAGGCATGCAAGTACTCATGCTGCCGGAGTAGTCATATCTAGAGAACCTTTATCGAATGTAGTACCTCTGCAAAGACCAACTAGAGCTGTTACAGATAATACAATTCCGATGACACAGTGGGATATGAATACTGTTGCTGAGGTCGGATTACTTAAACTTGATTTCCTCGGATTAAGTAATTTATCGATTCTTGCCCGAACCCGTGATTTGATAGAAAAAACATCAAACCAAAAGATTGATCTTTCAAAAATACCACTCGATGATAGCAAAACTTTTGACTTACTATGCTCTGGAGAGACGACCGGATTATTCCAACTAGAAAGTTCGGGTATGAGAAAATGGATCAAAGAGTTAAAACCAAGAACTATTCAAGAAATATCAGCAATGATAGCCCTGTATAGACCAGGCCCTATGGAGCATATTCCAAGATTCATTGACTCTAAGTTTGGTAGAAAACCAATAAGCCATCCGCACGATGATTTATCAGATCTGTTATCTGAAACATACGGAGTGATCGTATATCAAGATCAGGTGTTAAAAATAGTACAAAAATTTGCTGGCTATTCCCTAGGCCAAGCTGATATCTTTCGAAAAGCTATGGGCAAGAAGATCTCGTCAATAATGACAGAAGAAAGATCTGATTTTATCAAAGGCGCAGAAAAAAACGGCTACCAGGAGAAAGATGCAACTAATGTGTTTGATTTGATTGAACCCTTTGCAGGGTATGCTTTCAATAAGGCTCATAGTGTTAGTTACGCTTACATTGCTTACCAGACAGCATATTTCAAAGCTAATTACCCTATTGAGTATTTAACTTGCCTGTTAAATTCCAGTTTAGGAGATCAAGAGAGGATGGGAACCATAGCGGATGAATGCGCTTCCTTAAATATAGCAATTAGCCCACCAAGTGTTAGCTATAGTGAAGAAAAATTTTCTATTAACCTAGACAATAATTCCACGTCGTACATTCGAACTGGATTAACTGCCGTTAAAAATGTTGGGCCAAAAGCAGTAGAAAAAATAATCGCTGAAAGGAAGAAGGCAGGAGGCTATTCTTCTCTGGAAGATTTTACCCAAAGAGCAGACCTGAGACCACTTAAAAAAAGAGGATTAGAAAGCCTTATAAAGGCGGGTGCTTTAGATGATTTTGGTAACAGAGCCAGCCTAGAACAAGCCTCAGAAAAAATCCTCAGCATAGCAATTCAAATGAGTAACCAAAAAGATTCTAATCAATCATCGATGTTTGAGATGATGTCTGAATCAGAAAATATAGCAACTCCTCAAATAGATTTAAATAACTTGCCGGTTACAGATGAAGAAAAAGGAGCATGGGAAAAAGAGTTCATTGGGATCTATTTCACTCACAACCCTTTTGATCGACTTGATTCCTTAGGTTCTGATGGTTCTATTCCTATGGGGCAAGTAATGGCAAATGTTGGAAAAGAAGTTGAAGTAACAGGAATGATTATCTCCTCGAGAACTTTCACCATCAGAAATGGTCAGACAGCTATGAGTATAACTTTGCAAGATCGATCAGGCTCTGTGGAAGCAACAATATGGCCGGATCTACTAAAGTCGGCTACTGATTTAGTAAACATCAACCAACCAATTCGGGTAATCGGGAATGCCCGTGGCCAAGGTGATAGACTATCTATCTCCTGTACGCAAATCTATGATCCGCTAGCCCCTAAGCCTTTTAACTCCTCCCCTAATATCCAAAAGGACAGTTTTAAGGCGCCAAAACATTACTCTTCAACACCAAAAGAACCGTCTAGTTTGAGCCAATCTGAAAAGGAATTAAAAACATCATCTCCTTCTATACAGTCTGAGAAAAACAAGAATATACGTTTCAAGTTAATTCTTGAATTGCAAGAAACCGGGAACAAAGATTCTGACCTGCAGCTACTTAATCAGCTTATATCCGTAATGGAACGTTTCCCTGGGGAAGATACCGTCTTACTATCGATTATTACAGATGGTGAAAAAATAGCGCTAAACTTACCTACTCGTACAAAATACGGACCTGATCTTGCCTTGGAAATTACAAAAATCATTGGTAAAGGTCACTTGAGCGTGCAACAGATGTTACTTTAGATGACTAAATATATAAAAACATCTAATTTATAAATTCTTCCATATTTTCCGTTCACCTAAGGATCTTTTTGCTGGAGCAAAATTTTTGCGTGATTCAGTGCGTTTTCTTTGTTCCCCGGCATCATTATGACCTTCTAATCTTAACAACTCTTCCTTTACAGATAATCCTTGTCCAAAACCAGTTAAAGCCCCATCGCTACCAACTACTCGATGACAAGGTACTATTATAGTCAAGGGATTCGCTCCTACTGCTTGGCCAACCGGGCGAGCAGATTTTGGTCTACCAATACTACGAGCAAGGCTTCCATAAGTCACTAAAGTCCCATACGGAATTTGCTTTAAGGCGGTCCATACTTGTTTTTGAAAATTAGTATACCCAAAAAGGTCACTCTTATAATCAAAAGTAATATGCTCTCCATTTAAATATGAATCTAATTTAAAAGCTATTTCCTCTAATAAATCATCAGGACCTTTTAACCTGCCAAAGGATTCTTCGGCCTGCTTGATAAGCAAATCATGATTATCACCAGGTCCAATAACTGATTTTAAACCAATTGAACTCGATACAAAAATTACCCAGCCTAGCCTTGTCTCAATCAGATTTTTTCTTTCTGCCTTCATTCTCTGCCTCTAGAAATAATTCTTTTCAAAGGATTCTTTAATAATATTTTTAGAACTTCAACAACAATATTATACCAGTCAGATAAATCTATTTGGTTCTCAACATAAGGCTTATTATACATATGCTTCCCATAATTACGCCCAATTATCTTTACAGATTGGGCTGATTTATTTAAATATGTCGATAATCTTATAGTATAGTCTCTAGCTGTTTCTCCATCCCGAATTGAAACTCCAGCTATCCTTCCAATCCTAATAAGCCGCATGTAGGCTTTAGAAATTGTTTTCGGTTTAGACAAGATTGCGTACCAGACAAAAAGCAAACCTCCTGTGGTAAGAAATAAAATAATAGAAATAGCAAAAATATACAGCACATTAAGCCCAATAGTTCGTAAACTAACATTACTATTTATTTCTAATACAGGCTGATCTATTAATGCTCCTTCATCTTCAAATTGAAAATCTTTTAAACCTGCGATTTTTCTATCTTGTATTAAATCTGGCGTATTTTTAATTTGTCCATAAGCAAAAGCACCACCCGGAACATCAACATTATGTCCAGGGGTAGGTTCGAAGGGTATCCATCCATAGCCAGGGAAATATACTTCCGGCCACGCATGAGCTTCAGATTCTGTGACATTATACCTATTACTAACTCCATCATATTCTGAATTTATATACCCTACTGATAATCTACTGGGTATTGATAAGGACCTTAACATGACAGCCATAGCAGATGCGAAGTAATCACTATAACCTTTTTTCTGAACATAAAGAAAATACTCTATACCATCTTGACCTGGAGGAGGAGGCAATATTGACTGGGAGTATTGGTAGTTACTTCTTAGATAATCTCTAATAGCTATCGATTTAGAATAAGGATCAAGACTGTCTCCCACAATTCTTTTTGCTAAACTATTAACTCTCATGGAATAATTATCAGGTAAATCCATATAGTTATTGTTGATGTATTCTGGATATACTGTCGAAGCATTTTCTAATTCGCCTTGATCAATCTGCGGCACATAAATTTGAACCGTATATGATTCATTTGGTTGAATTACACGTTTGCTATCATATTTAACAAGGTCGAAATTATAACCTGCATTTTTTAATGTAGTTACAGAACCTGGCAAACTAGTTCTTACTATCTTTCCTGATGAAAAAACAATCTTAGTTGGAGAATTGACTTCAAAAATAACATTATAAATACACTCTGCACAATCTGTGAATTCAGTCTGCCCCAGCAGCTCTAAACTATTCATTTGTTTATTTTCAATATCTCCATTTGACCAACCCCATCTATTGTAGACATCATAATTTCTTGCACGCCAATAAAAAGGTTTATCAGATTTAACACTCATGACTGGATTGTCTGGTAATAGGATATTCCCTCGAAATGGTAACTCTCTTTCAAAAGAATACATCGACATGGCTCTTCGAGCGGGCAGAGAAGCAAATATTCTAGACAGTTTTCCCTCAAAAGATCCAAGGGGTGCTCTAAGATTATTCCATTGTTCACCCACTATCCTTGGACCGGGTCCTATAGATGGTGAAATAAACGCAGCCCAAATTATGAGGGTTGAAAATAAAACTCCAGAATAGATAAAACGGATCCGAAGGGATTTGGAAATTACTGTTCCTGTGTCAGTAAATTGTTTAGCCTTTCGCAAAAAAACAAACCACGAAAAAAGTAAACCAACAATAAATAAATAAGCAAACAACCAGGAAGATGAATCTTCTGGTAAATATGTTAAATTAGTGACTAAAACAAACCCGCTAGGAATCATGGAGTATATAGAATTACTTTTTATAACAAGAAAAATGGTTACATAGCACATAATCCAAACAATAAAAAGAATTATCAATACAAACGGGATGCGATCTGTACTCGCTCCGCCATTAATCAAAGCATCCCACCAGAGATGAAATCTTGAACCCAATGTTAATATTTGAGATTCAATGCTCGTGGTATCAAGAATTGACATTGTCATTAACCAAATATAGGATCCCGATAATGCAATAAAGATTAAATGTGGCCATAGGGTATAATTTCTTAATCCCGATAAGAGCAAAGCTCCTATACCTGCTATAACACAGGTTTCCCAATATCCTGGAAGCATCGGAACCCAATTAGATGAACGAATAGATCCTGAAACTAATAAAACAGCTGTAAAAGACAAACAAAATGTAACCATTAAATTAATTGATGGCCATTTGATATCTAATAAGAAATATTCCAAATATAAATCAAATCTACGAAGATCTTTCCTAATATAGGAAGATTTTTGGTTATCTTGATTTCGTTTATAGCGCATTTTTTACCAACATTTAATCATTCATCCGGAAAGGAGGCATGGGAGCCTTCAAGGAACTAGAGATATTTAGTGCCACATTTAAATCAGCATCTTCATTGACTATATATAATGGAATTCTATTACTGTTAAGTTCTTCTTTTTCATCAAAAGGTTGCTCTGCTAAAGTATTATAATCAATATAAATAACAGCACCCGGAGCATTTCTATATTCCAAATATTTTATTGCGCTCAGTGCTCCGTTCTTTGATGGAGTAACAATAATTAGTGCTGCCTGCTGATTAGGTTTTCCAATACCAGCTGTTAAAACATGCTCAATGGGGTACTTCCCTACAGCTCTTATTAATGCTAATTCATTAAATATACTTAATAGCTGTCTATCACCACTCCTCGGAGCCAAAACTTTCTCACTGTCTGACAATCCAATAAAACCAACCGAACTCCCTTTTTCTATAAAATATCTAGATACTGATGCTGCCACCATTATTGCCATCTCTTCTGTGCCGCCTATTCCTGATCCCGAATGAGCTCTCTTATCTAGATCTACAATTACCGAAACTTCATTTTCTATTTCATTTTCAAATTCCTTAGTCATTAAGCGATTAAATTTAGCAGTGCTCGGCCAATGAATTCTGCCTATACTATCGCTGGCATTATATTGACGTATCGAGATCACATTTGGAGATGTATTCATAGTCTCTTTATAGTCAAAAGCATCACTGGGAAAATCCACATTTGATAAAGAAAACTGTTCCAGCTCAACCGCTCTTGGATAAATAATAATTTTACCAGTATTCCGATGAATTAATTGAGAATCAAAAAGTGCAAACGGATCACTGGAAAAAAAACCCAGGTCTCCCCAATCGAATCGGCCTCTTGACTCAAGTAAAACTTCCAACGTAAACCAGTTTCTCCCTGATCGAGCCCAAAGGCCTACTAATAAAGGTTTTATTTTGGGCAAAGATCCCAATGAAACTATATGCAACCATGGGCGTGGTAAAAGCGAATCATTCTCAATCCAAATAATCTGCTTTGCAATATCACCTACTTGTCCTCTATCATCTTGTCTTTCAATACCAATTTTCAGGCCTCTTAAAGATAATTTATTCCAAATATAAGCAATAAAAAAAGAAAAGAATATGACCGCTGAAAATACGGACATCACATAAAATCCAGATGCTAAAGACAGTAAAAAACAAACTGTAAAGAGTACACTTAAACCTGTTTTCTGACCTGGCACAGAGCTATCTTATCCTTTCAACCATCCTCTTGGTACAGCACCAGGTACTGCAATATCTGCTGTGATCTGTCTGAGAATATCTGCAGCTGAAACACCTTGCATGCGAGCATTAGCATCTAATATTATTCGGTGACCTATAACCGGCTCAACTAAATCATTTATGTCATCAGGGAGCACATAATCTCTACCTTCTAATAATGCTTTAGCTTGTCCAGCTCTATATAGATTTAAAGTACCTCTAGGCGAAGATCCAATAAATATCTGAGGATGCTCTCTAGTCTTTTGAACAATTTTTAACGTATACTCTTTGACTAAATCATCAACATAAATTTCCTTAACCATTTGCTGCAAATCTAATAGTTCATTTATAGTACTCACAGCTTCTAATTGGTCAATAGGATGCTTTTTCCTATTCAAGTCCATAATGTCTAATTCAGTTTTATGTGAAGGATATCCGATATGTAATCTGAGGAAAAAACGATCCCTCTGTGCTTCAGGAAGTTGAAAAGTTCCTTCATGCTCTAAAGGATTCTGAGTTGCTATCAGGAAAAATGGATTAGGCAAAGTATGAGTAACTCCATCAACGGTCACTTGTGATTCTTCCATTGCTTCTAAAAGAGCTGATTGTGTCTTCGGAGTTCCTCGGTTAATTTCATCTGCTAAAACAATATTGGCCATTATAGGGCCTTCTCTGAATTGAAATTCGCTGGTTTTCTGGTTGTATAAATTGATCCCAACAATATCACTTGGTAGTAAATCAGGAACAAATTGGACCCTTTTAAATGAAGCGCCTAATGATATAGCTAAACTTCGAGCCAGCATCGTCTTCCCTACTCCAGGCAAATCTTCAATCAAAAGATGCCCTTCACCCATAATCGCTATTGTCGCTAATTCAGCAACATCTCGCTTCCCGATAATTACTTTACCTATATTATCTATAACCGATAAAGCATAATTACGAAGATTTTTAGACGTGTTATCCATTATAATTTACTCCTACAATCTAACTCTCAGAAAGATTTTCCCAAATTCATTACACATAAGAACAAAAAATAAAATGGGGTGACGGAGTACATTATAGATGGTAAACACAAGCTATCCAACAAAAAATGCTTTAATAATAGGCGGAGGCCTTGTTAATACAGGATATAATACTCATAAGGTGATTGAGGACTCTGATTTTATTATTGCTGCCGACGGAGGTTTAGATAACTGTATTCATCTCAATATAAACCCAGACCTAATTATTGGTGATTTAGACTCAGCTACAACCAGTTCTCTAGATTTAGCAAAAGATAATAATTGGACTATCCGCAAATTTTCACGAGATAAAAATGAAACTGATGGTGAACTTGCCATCCTAGCTGCTATAGATTATGGAGCCACAAATATCAATATTATTGGAGCGTTGAAAGGTAACGACAGGTTTGATCACCCTATAGGTAATATGTTCTTAATTTCATCTGATAGCTTCAAAGATCAAAATATAACTCTCGTCGAAGAAACCTATGAAATACGTGTTTTGAGAAAACACCAAATTCTAACTCTATCAGGTCAGCCAGGCGATATAGTATCGTTAATATCAATAAGTGATATTTCAAAAGGGATAATTACTTGGGGTTTAAAATATGATCTCTCTGGAGTGTCAATTCTTAGAGGGTCAACTCGAGGAATGAGTAATGAGCTGATATGGAGAAACATCGAAGTCTCCATATCTGATGGGATCTTAATGGTGTATTTAGAACATTCGCCTGTTTGAGAAATTGAGAGTCATTTTTAAATTATTATTATTGATGGCTTTGAATGTACTAGATTCAGCTGTTACTAAGTTTCCAAGGCAATAACTGAACCTTACTCATATCAATGTCCAAACTAACCTGATCACGATCTTCAAAAACAGGCATCTTCCATTCCATATTAATACGGGCTTTCAGTTTTAGGCCTTTTGTAGTTTGAAAAGAATACTCTACGTAACCCGGATAAAATACTCTGGTCTGAACCACAGCTTGCACTCCTTTCTTCTCAATACCATTCGGATTAACAGCATAGAAGGGAATCAACATGGTCGCCTTTTTTAATCTAGATTCCTTATTCAAAAGAAAGGATGAAAGCGGCCAATCACCTAGATCACTCTTCACCAAAGAGCTATTCTTATTTTCAACAACATCGCACCTTATCAGATTTGCCATACCCATGAATTCAGCTACGAAACTAGAATTAGGGCGCAGGAAAATATTTCGAGGGCTATCAATTTGAGCAATCCTCCCTTTATTAATGATAATAATCTTGTCCGCTATAGAAAAAGCCTCATTCTGATCATGCGTCACATAAATTATCGTGACACCTTTTTGACTAAATATTTCCTTCATTTCAACTAAAAGCTCTTGCCGTAATTTTTGATCGATTGCGCCCAGAGGTTCATCTAGCATAAGTAATCTGGGTGCTGGTGCAAGAGATCTAGCTAAAGCTACACGTTGTTTTTCCCCCCCAGATAAAGTGTTAATATCTCTATTCCTAAGACTATCTATCTTCAAAAGATCAAGGAGATTATTGACTCTATTCTCGATATCGTTGTGATCTAACTTAGCCATTTTTAAGCCGAACGCTATATTCCTAAAAACGTTCAAATGAGGAAACAATGCAACACCTTGCATCATAAGTCCGACATCTCGCTTATACTCTGGAATATTCTTTAGTGAGCGATTATCCAGTTCAATTGTCCCAGTATCCGGTCGATCCAATCCAGCCACTAGTCTAAGTAAAGTACTTTTCCCCGACCCACTTGGCCCTAAAATTGAAACATGTTCGCGTTCTCTAATAGTAAAAGAAATATCTTCCAATGCTACTATATCGCTATCAAACGATTTTGATAATTTTGACACCTTGAGAAACGATTCATTACTCAAAAGTCACCCCATCCTTTAAATCTTATTTTCTCGATCAATAAAAAACCAGATCCGGCTATAATCATTAATAGTGTACTTAATGCAACTGCATTGTCTAAATTATATTGACCAGGGCGACTTAAGTAGTGAAAAATCGCTACAGGAATCGTAGTATGTTCAGGTCTCGAAATGAGCAAACTTGCTCCAAATTCACCAATCGAAATAGCAAAAGCAAAAATACAACTAACAAGAATCGGCCTAGAAATAATTGGAAATTCGACACTCCAAAAAATTCGTTTTGGTGAAGCTCCAAGTACCTTAGCTGAGTCAATTAGCAAAGAATCTATCGAGTTCAATGATGGGAAAATAATTCTCATGACAAATGGATAGGCAATTAATACATGGGCAAGAACTAAAGGGACCCAAGTAGATCTTAAATCGAAAAAGTTAAAGCTTAAACTTAAAAGCAAAGCCAGTCCCAGTGTTATCGATGAAATACCCAGAGGTAACATATATACTGCATCCCAAATACTCCTGCTACTATATTGCTGAGCTCGTAAAATATAACTAATCACAAGACCCAAAGGAACAGACAGTAAAACAGTTAATGTTGCAAAACCAACAGAGTTGTATATTGAAACAACTGGGGAAACAAAAAATACCGAATCTTGTTGGTTAAAAAATATTGAAATGTAAGCCGTAAAATCCAGCTCTCCTTCGTTAATGACTGAGCTTACACCTAATGACAAAAAAGGTAAAAGAACGCACATCGCAACAAATGAAAGTACTATCATAATTGGCAAGCTATTGACCTGGATTCCTTTTGCTCTTGAAATATTATGGTTAACTAAACTGATTGACCTAGTAACACGATTCTGGATTTTTATATAAATGAGTAAAGTAGCAAAAATAATCACCATTTGAATCATAGATAACACAACAGCAGTTGGAATTTGGAAAAATCTGGTTGCCGAGTAATATATTTCAGTCTCTAAGTTTGAAAAGTTCCCACCTCCCAGAATTAAAATAATGCCAAAACTACAGAAGGAAAAAATAAATACAAGAGATGCTGCCGCTATCATAACTGGAAACAATATTGGAAAAGTTACGTGTATGAATGTACTAATAGGTGAAGATCCCAGTATTTTTGCCGCTCTTTCAATATCTGGGTCTAAGTTAGACCAAAAAGTGTAAAGAATTCTCAATACAATGCTAAATTCATAAATTATATGAGCCGCCAAAATCAAGTAAACGGTACCAAAAAGCTTATTTAGAGAAATGTCTAAATTGAATTTCTCAATTAAAAAACCACTGATAAAACCGTCATTCCCAAGAATTTGCATTAGCCCTAAAACTAAAATTATAGGAGGCATAATAAATGGAACTGTTAAACTAGCTAACAATACTGATTTTCCAGGGAATTTATAATTTACAAGAGCATAGCAGCAGGGAAATACTAGTATTAAAACTCCCAATGTTGAAATCAATGCCTGCCAGAAACTAAAAAATATCACGTCTAAATAGTAGCTATCGGAAAATACATTTAGCAGTATTCTGGGTAATGTAGAGATATTGCTAGAATAAATTTCTGTAAATAAATGTAGCAGAGGGTAATATAAAATCAGCAAGATAAAAAGAAGCGGTAAGGTTTTCGCAAACTTAAGTTTTTTTGACATAATATTAACGCATCACAAGATTCGTCCATTCTTCAATCAGTTTTTCAATATCACTACCCTTCCTATCCATTGATAACCCCCATATTGGAAAATCATCTCCCTTACTAATTTCAGGCTCAGGTGCATAGGAAAATATTTTAGGTAATGTAGCTTTTTTATTTACAGGGTAAACCCACATTCTTGTAATGAAATCTTCTTGGAACCTTTTTTGAATAACAAAATCAATAAACCTTTGAGCTAAAATTTCATTAGAACTGCCTTTTAGGATACCTATTAATTCAACCTGAAGAAACATATTATCAGAAGAAATCAATGCTGCCGTGGGAGCCGATTGAAGATCAATTTCTGAATAAAATATTTCTGCTGCAGGGCTTGTAGAGTAGCTAATTACAACAGGACGATCCCCACCATTCAAAGTAAAAGATGTATAGTATGTATTGGTCCACCCATCTGATATTTTAACTTCATTTATCATTAACTCTTGCCAATAATCTTTCCAAGTATATGGTCCCGTTTCCCCAAATCTATCAACAGTCAATAAGAGAAACGCAAGACCTGGAGAAGAAGTAGCTGGGTTCTGAACTGCAAATTTACCAACCCATTTTGGATCCACCATGTCAAGTAAATCAATAGGTGGTGACATATTATTATGATCAAGCCAATCCAGATCAAAATTAAGGGCTATATATCCATAATCAACAGGTGTAACTCTGTATTCCATATCCAATTGGTATTTAGATGGAATTTGATCAACTACAGGTGATCGGTATTTTACAAAAATATCTTCCTCTAAAGCACGAGCCAAAAAAGTATTATCCACTCCATATAAAAGATCGGCAATCGGAGCATCTTTAGTCAATATAGCTTTAGTTACAATTTCTCCAGCATCTCCACCTTTCTGAAAAATAAGATTTACATTATAAGCTTTTTCAAATTCTTCGATTACATCAATACCAATATCAAAACTGTCGTGAGTCAATACTATAAGGTCTTTTTGAGTTGATGTATTACCAGAACAAGAAACAAGGACCAAAAGCGATACCATAGAAATAAAGACTGGATATACAAATATTTTCATATATCTGCTGGGGTTAAATCTAGACATATAAAGTCCCTCCGCCGGAATTACCCAGACAGGTTCAAACGGTCGCCTTAAATAAATTAAGGCCTCTCAGCCAAGAAGACTCAGCTCCCGAAAATTACAAATACGTAAATATTTATACCAGCATAAATTATATAAGTAAATGATTTAAATAGTTGCTGGTATAATCTATCCACTAGTAGACTATAAACAACTAAACGAACTTTAATTATAAACATTATCGAAAGGCTTAACATATGACAGAAGATAGCTGGGCATTAAAGACCGGATTAGCCCGTATGCTTAAAGGAGGAGTCATAATGGACGTTGTTACTCCAGATCAAGCAAAAATTGCTGAAGATGCTGGAGCTTGCGCAGTAATGGCGCTTGAAAGAGTACCCGCTGATATAAGGGCTGACGGAGGTGTCGCCCGAATGTCTGATCCTGGGCTAATTGAAAAGATAATGGAATCAGTAACGATTCCAGTAATGGCAAAGGTAAGAATTGGCCATATTGCTGAAGCCCAAATTCTCCAATCAATTGGTACAGATTATATTGATGAATCAGAAGTACTAACTCCAGCTGACGAAAATCATCATGTCTGGAAACACGACTATGAAATACCTTTTGTCTGCGGCGCTAGAGATCTTGGGGAAGCTTTAAGAAGAATATCAGAAGGCGCAGCTATGATCCGTACAAAAGGAGAAGCTGGAACAGGAAATATCGTTGAAGCTGTACGACATATGCGGACAATTCAATCTCAAATTCGCATGATTGTAAATATGCCAGAAGATGAATTACCGGCTTTTGCAAAATCAATTGACTCCCCGCTCGATTTAGTTCGAGGTATAAAAAGCACACAAAATTTACCAGTTGTGAATTTCGCAGCTGGAGGTGTGGGGACCCCTGCTGATGCAGCTTTAATGATGATACTAGGTGCTGAAGGAGTCTTTGTTGGTTCAGGAATATTCAAATCCGACGATCCTGCTCCAAGAGCCTCTGCAATTGTCAAAGCAGTAACCCATTATAATGACCCTAAAATTGTTGCGGAAGTGTCAAAAGGACTTGGAGATGCTATGTCCGGAATTGATGTTAAAACACTGAGCCCCGAAAATCTCTTAGCGAAAAGAGGCTGGTAGTTATTAAAACCAAATTATGACTGAAAAACTTATAGATACTATTGTAATCGGAATATTGGCATTACAAGGTGACTTCAAGGAACACAAAGATATCCTCGAATCAATTGGAGGCTGTTCGGTAGTGGAAATAAGACTTCCAGATCAATTAACAACAATCGATGGATTGATTATACCCGGAGGTGAAAGCACTACCATATCCAAATTAATTCATAATTATGGTTTTGTTAGTAAATTAAAGGATTTCCATAAATCGGGAAGCCCAATTTGGGGTACCTGCGCTGGGATGATCGTAATAGCAAAAGAAGCTTCTAGCTTGGCGCCTTGGGCACCTCTAAATTTTCTGGATATTTCAATAACAAGAAATGGTTACGGCAGGCAGCTAGACAGTTTTCAAACTAATATTAAAATTGACAAAATGAAGCCTACAGAAGATTACCCTGGTATTTTTATAAGAGCACCGAAAATATCACATATTGGATCCAAAATTAAGGTATTAGCAAGATTAAATAATAATCCTGTTGCAGTACAAGAAGGCAATGTCCTGGCCACTTCATTTCACCCAGAACTAACAAATGATAAAAGATTTCATGAAATGTTCTTAACCCTAGTCACCCAAAGAAGTCGAAGCGAAAATCAAAAATCCACGGGTTTGCAACAGGAATAATTTTGACTACTAGTTTATAGTAATGTAATCAGATTAGGAGATTAAGATTGGTAACGGATAGCAACAAAAAAAATAGCGCTTCTAGCGACATCGACACGTTGATAAATTGCTTACCAAATCATATACAGCTAGCAATTAATCTTGATCAGAAAAAAGATGATCTGCTTGAAATTGTGATGGATCTAGGTAGATTACCTCAAGCCAGATACAGCGATGGGCCAATATCTCTCGGTGAAAAAGAAGTTGATCGGAAAGATATTATGCACGTTACAAGTAGAATAGGCCAATTTAACGACGACAACAGAGCAGGCTTAGAACGCACTTTACATCGAATATCAGCTATGCGAAATAGGCAAAATGAAATTGTTGCACTAACTTGCAGGGTTGGTAGAGCTATTTTTGGGACTATAAGAATAATCGAGGATTTAATTAACTCAGATAATAATTTACTACTATTAGGGCCTCCAGGTATAGGCAAAACTACAATGCTAAGAGAAGTTGCTCAAGTTCTGGCGGATGATCTCAAGAAAAGAGTAGTTATTGTCGACACCTCAAATGAAATAGCGGGAGACGGTGATATTCCGCACTCATCACTTGGTGCTGCCAGAAGGATGCAAGTACCTCAACCTCATTTACAACACACGGTAATGATCGAAGCAGTCGAAAATCATATGCCAGAAGCGATCATTATCGATGAAATAGGTACTGAAGCTGAAACAAATGCTGCAAGAACAATTGCAGAAAGAGGTGTTAAGCTCGTAGGAACTGCACACGGAACCAGCCTAGACAGTTTAGTTAGGAACCCTACGTTATGCGATCTAATCGGAGGTATACAAACTGTAACACTTGGGGATGATGAAGCAAAAAGAAGACGCACGCAAAAAACAGTACTCGAACGGAAATCTTCCCCTACATTTAATGTAGTCATTGAAATCCGGAGTAGAACTGAAGTTGCAGTTCATACTAATGTGGAAAAATCCGTCGACATCATTCTACGAGGAGGATTACCACGACCTCAAGTTAGAAATATATCTACGACAGGAGACGTCGAAAAGGTTATCGAGCACCAACCTGATATATATCAACATCAATCTGATATATATCAGATAGAAGGTGAGGAAGAATTCGATGATTCCGATGAAGCTAATATAAAGAGAGATAACACCTCCGTATTCGGGTACGGAATTGGAAAATCCAGACTAGAATTTGCATTGTCCGGAGCAGATTTTCGCTTCACCGTAGCAACAAAAGTGGAGAAGGCAGACGTCCTTATCACAACTAAACAAATGTATCGAAAGAAATCTCCTATATTAAAATCTGCTGAAGAGAGACGTATTCCCGTCCTGGTTTTAAGAAAAAATACTTCATACCAACTTGATGCAGCATTGAAACAACTTGAGACTAAACGGTATATGAATAACACAATTAATACCATCATAGAAGAAACAGAAAAAAATCTTGAAACCCTAATAGACGGTGATATAGACGAAATTGAACTAAGCCCTCAAAATGCGTATGTACGCAAAATCCAGCATCAAATAGCAGAAACCGCAAACTTAAGCTCATACTCAAGCGGCCAGGAGCCTAATAGAAGTGTTTTTGTTTTCCGTGACCTAACTCAATCAAGAAATATATAGAGATATCATGTTTATAACATTTGAAGGTGGCGAGGGAGCTGGGAAATCTTCCCAGTTAAAATTCCTATCAGAATCATTACAGAAAATAGGATACGAAACGATCTTATTACACGAACCAGGCGGCACGCCTTTAGGAGAAATAGTATATTCATGGATAAGCGATCCAGATAGTCGAGTACTTAAACGGTTATATAGTAGATGGACAACAAATCAGGATGCTCAAGATCTCGATCCTTTGGCCGAGCTATTCTTATTTGAAGCCGCACGAGCCCAACTTGTAAAACAAGTCATTAAACCTAGCCTGGAAAACGAATTAATTGTTATATGTGATCGCTTTTCCGACTCCACCATTGCATACCAAGGTTATGGCAGGGGGCTCGACATTGCCACGATACAAGCCATCAACAATATTGCTACAGACAATCTTAAACCTGATCTGACAATATTATTAGATGTACCTCCAGAAATAGGATTAAAAAGAACGAGAGGCCAGAATCATAGAATGGAACAACAAGGTTTGGCATTTCATAAAAAAGTTCAATCAGGTTACTTGAAAATTGCTACAGAGGAGCCTGATCGTTTTATAATTATAGATGCGCTAAAATCGATTCAGGAAATCAATCAACTAGTATGGGGCCATGTGCAAAAACGATTAACTGACCAGAAATCTCATTAAGCTTTATCAAGAACAATATGTAAAAGAATCGAGTAAATAATAATGCCCAGCCTATTTGATACCTTTAAGCTCAGATCTGTAACAATGCGTAATAGGATAGCTGTTTCAGCAATGTGCCAATTCTCAGCTGAAGAGGATGGATCTGCAACAGACTGGCACTTAGTCCATTTAGGCGCACGAGCTGTTGGTGGAGCAGGCTTAATAACTACAGAAATGACTGCAATAGAACAAGATGGAAGATTAAGTGACCAAGATCTAGGTATTTATTCTGATCTTCATATTGGACCTTTGCAAAAGATAGTTGACTTCGTACACCAGAACGGCTCAGTAATTGCGATACAATTAGGCCATGCTGGCAGAAAGGCGTTTACATCCACAAAAGGAGAAAGAGTCCCAAAATCTCTAATAGGTGCAAGCCCCATCCCATTCCATGAAGGTTGGACTATACCCACAGAGCTTAAACAATCTGATATAGACGACATAATCACTCATTTTATAAATGCTGCTATCAGATCTGAAAAAGCGGGATTCGATGGTATTCAAATCCATGCTGCACATGGATACTTAATACACCAATTTTTATCACCTCTATCTAATCACAGGCATGATGAATACGGAGGTAACTTTGAAAATCGAATCAGGTTATTGGAAACAATAATCAAGGAAGTAAGACAAGTTATATCTCAAGAAACATTCATAACAGTTAGATTATCATGTACTGATTGGATTGACGGCGGTTGGGACATAATCCAATCGGTTAAATTATCAAAAATTCTAAAGGATCTAGGGGTAGATCTCATCGATTGCTCTTCTGGCGGTATCTCACCTTTGCAAAATATCCCTGTCGGAGCCGGCTACCAAATTCCATTTTCAGAGACAATCAAAAGAGAGGCAAATATCCAAACATCCTCAGTTGGAATGATAACGACTCCCAACTTAGCTGATGAAATCATCAGAAATAATAGAGCAGATATCGTTACCATTGGAAGAGAAGAATTACGAGATCCATACTTTCCGCTTCATGCAGCAACAGAGCTAGGGATAGATCTGAAATACTGGCCGAAACAATATTCATTAGCAAAACCTAAGGTAGTTTAAATTACCTTTATTAATCAATTACCAAAACCAGGACTGAAAGGATAAAGAATTGGATCTAAACCAGTTGAGTATAGTTGTTTTCAGGTTAATCCACATTATTTCGGGAGTCCTCTGGGTAGGATCCATCGCATTTCTAACTCTTATATTAGAACCTCATTACCGCCGTCAAGGGACTCATGTATTGAGAAAGCAAATGGTACCCCTACTACCGATAATGGGGCCCTTCCTGCTTTTAACATCTTTTTTAACATTCTTTTCTGGAATCGTGATGATATCTATATTTGGTTTCAGTTACCTTACTACTTCCATGGGTCAGATAATTTTATTCGGAGCTGGTGTAGCTGTTTTAGCGTTTATAGTTGGTGATGTGGCCGTAAGGATACAACGTCACAAATTAGAACGCCTAGGAAAATACTTAGCGGACAAAACATTAGAAGGAGATCTACCAGGAGAAGATGATAAGATTAGACTAGAAAAATTAGACTCCAATCTCTGGTTTCTTGGTAGAACAAATTTTATCTTACTAATTATTGCACTTGGAGCCATGGCTTCGGCTCGATATCTATAAAGTATAGTATTAAGGGATAGCATGATTGAAAAAAATACACCCACATTCACTTTTGAAAATCAAATAGAGATACAAGGACAACCTCCTTTCGTCTGGAATATTTTTAGAGATCTAGAGAATTGGCCTAGCTGGAATCCAGTGTGCTTAAATGCTCAATGGTTAAAAGGACCGTCCTGGGTAAATCAATCAGAATTCAATCTAAATACTCTTGTAGGAAAACATCAACTTGAAGGAACTGCAGAATTATTACAATCTGATTTTCCATGGATCATAGAATGGAGTCGTCAGATTGAAAACATAAACGAAAAACGAACCTTTGAACTTGATTGGCGAGGGCAAACTAGTATAGTAATCGACACTATTACAGTAGTTTTACAAAACTCAACAGTAGACAAAGTAAATCTTGAACAATCTTACAAACAAATGTCTACTATTTGGTTAGAAGCCTTAAAAACAGAAGTCTTGAGAAACGGAGATAAACTCTGGAATCTTAGTGCTGCTGAGCGACCTAAAAAATAAACCTGCTCCCTAGCAGATTTCCTGTTCTTTCAAACAAGCTCAGATATGGTGAGTGTAATATTATCTGTTGCATATTGTAATTTTGCTTTTTTGATGAATACATCACACATCATATTTATATCCGTTGATGAAGATATAATATTTTCAATATCTGCAATACTCAGAGTTTCAGTTATTCCATCAGTCATGATGATAATTCTATCTCCTCTCCGGACTTGCACTCGTTTAATGTTAGGATCGATTTCATTTTGCATTCCCAAAACTTGAGTCATAACCCTCGACCAGGGATGGTTTACTGCTTGATCTTCAGATATAAACTCTTTGGCAACCAGATGATCAACAAAAGAGTCTTCTTTAGAAAGTTTCTTGACAGATTCCACAGTGCTCAAATATATACTGCTATCTCCAACCGTAATTAAATGAGCTTGTTCCATATCAATATTATTATAAATTAATGCAGCAATTGTGGTTCCTAAATCAAATCCGAACAGGAAAGAATCTTTTTTTAGAAGAGTATGGGTTTCTTGAACTATTAATCTCAAAGTTTCTGTTAAGCTATTTAGATCATCAACTGGGTATGCATGCAATTGAATTGCACGTAAAAAATGCATAGCTGCCCTAGTACTAGCTATTGAACCATTCTCCATACCGCTAGCACCATCAAACACCGCTACAACAGCTCCGCACCAATCTGGTAAGTTATTTGATTGATTATCAAGGATAATGAAATAGTCTTGATTCTCATTTCGGACAGAGCCTCGATCACTTATACCCGCTATTTTTAAATCATGTGTGTCAAAATCAATTTTAAAGCTTATGGGCTTAGGCATCTAGAGTATTCTCGCGAGGGCCCACACGCTCGATCAACCAATCTGTAAGTTTTTCAAATAGTTGATCTTTGACCTCGTTTAAACCATGATCTGCTCCGTCGTATAATAAAATCTCTTTAGGCTCTAAGGCCCAATCATAGATTCGCTGAGCATCTGATGCTGGAAGAACTTGATCATTCTTTCCATGGACGACCAATAAATCTCTCGGAGAAATTTCCGCTACATCTTGAGCTCCAAAGGTTTGGCCTGATAAAGAAACAACACAATTAACTAACTCGGAAAAACTTGATGATTTTATCGCAACAGCTCCGTTTGATGAATGCCCCACGACTGCAATTCTAGCTGCTCCTATCCCTTTCAAAAAAGAAATTGCAGCCAGAGCATCTCCAACGCATTCTATAAATATATCTGGTTTTCTTAGACCCACTCTCATTGAGGTTATACCTCTATCAATCAAGGAATTAGAAAGTCTTTCGTAAATACCTCCTGCTGGTCCTTTAAGCGTTGATCCTCCACCAAGAAAAATAACAACTCCTTCTTGCCCTTCACACGGATGTAATATAGCTGGAGTATCTCCTCGATTAGTCTCAATAACAATATCTATAGATCCGTCGGGTCTAATATCAGCTGACACACCTTTAAAGGAGATCACTAAATCATCTTCTCTAATAACAGCTTCGCTCTCTATACTAGGGGTAGAATCATCTTCTATATGATTATTTCTTTCATTCGGAAGTTCTGGATTTACAATAATAGCCTCCAATAAAGAATATTTAACCTTAGCGGTGGTTCTTCAGGAATCTTTTTATACGTAATATTGCTTCACGAATATCATCGATACTAGCTGCGTAACAGCATCGGATATACCCTTCTCCAGAAGGTCCGAAAACATTTCCAGGAACTACAGCGACTTTTTCTTCAACAAGTAACATCTCGGCGAATTCCTCAGATGTCAAACCTGTGCTCTGTATTGATGGAAATACATAGAAGGCTCCATCTGGATCAACACAATCTAGTCCTGCCTCTCTTAATCCATCAACAAGTAATCGCTTTCGTAATCGATAATCTTTAAGCATATTTTGGAAAGAGTTCTCTCCATTTTTTAACGCTTCAATAGCTGCTTCTTGTGACACTGTTGAAGCAGACATCATGGTATATTGATGTACTTTAGTCATCGCAGAAATAATTTCCGCTGGTCCAGTAGCGTACCCAATACGCCAACCAGTCATTGCAAAAGTTTTTGAAAATCCGTTTAACGTAACAGTTCGTTCTTTCATACCAGGTAAAGATGCAAAGTGAATCCCAGGTTTATTTTCTGAGTAAGTCAATCGATCATAAATTTCATCCGAAACAACAATTAAATCGTTTTTTTCCACGATTTTTGATATCTCAACTAATATATCATTACTAATCACTGATCCTGTGGGGTTGTTCGGATTATTAATCAATAGAATCTTCGTTTTAGGTGTTATTGATCTTTCAAGATCCTTTATCTGAATAATAAATTCATTATCCATACTTGTTGGTATCGGTACAAAAGATCCACCTGCCATGTAAACAACAGGTTCATAGGCAACAAATGATGGTTCTGTAGAAATAACCTCATCGTCATTATCCAACAATGTTCTCATCACTAAATCTAAAGCTTCACTAACACCCACAGTAACCAAAATTTCAGAGTTCCAATCATAAGTAATGCCTTGGCGTTGCTCCAAATATTTACTTAGCTCACGTCGTAACTCTGGAATACCATTATTAGAAGTATAATGAGTATGCCCTCTCTCGATCGAATATATTGCTGATTCACGAATATGCCATGGTGTTATAAAATCTGGTTCTCCGACACCAAGTGAAATAATATTATCGGAAGATGCAATTAAATCAAAAAATCTTCTAATACCTGAAGTGGGAATCTCAGTTACACGAGAAGAAATCACTGATTTTTTTTTATATTTTGACATTTTCTTACTGCTTATTCCCTCAAAAAGAGCTACAACGAAACAGGCAATCTTCCATCTGTAGTCTCATCTCCACCTATTAATACTCCATCTTCTTTATAACGTTTGAGAATAAAATGCGTGGATGTTCCTTGTACCGCATCTATAGTAGACAAAGTATTTGTCACAAAGTTTGATATATCATAGATATTATTGCCTTCGATTTGTGCTGCTAAATCATAGTCACCCGATACTAAATGAAGCGATCGGACCTCAGGGAATCTGGCTATTCGCATAGCAATGGAATCAAAACCAACATCCCGTTGAGGTGCTATTTTTACCTCAATCATAGCAAATACCGAACCTTGACCCAGTTTATTCCAATCAATATGTGCTCGATAAGAAAGAATGGTTTTATCTTCTTCTAATTCATTCATTATTGAATGAATTTCAGCTTTACTACGTCCAGTCAATTCAGCTATCTTATCTTCGCTCGCCCTACCGTCTTGCTCTAATATGCGGAGTATATCTTCCATACATAACCTCTTTTATATTTTAAATGGTAGGCCTCATATTGTGCCAATCGGTTGCCTGCTCATAGGTATAAGCAGCCTGTAAAATCTTCTTCTCTCCTAAAGATGGTCCAATTAAGTGTAATCCTATAGGCAATCCATCAGAAAATCCACATACAAGGCTTATAGCAGGAATTCCAGCAATATTTGCTGGAATGGTACACATATCACTCATATACATTTGCAATGGATCATTTGTTTTAGAGCCCATTTCAAAAGGCAATGTTGGAGATGTGGGACTTAGCAAAAGATCATATTTCTTAAAGGCTTCATCAAACTCAGAACTTATCAATGTCCGTACTTTTTGAGCCTTTTTATAAAAAGCATCGTAATACCCTGCCGATAAGGCATAGGTACCAAGGAATATTCTCCTCTTTACTTCTGGGCCAAACCCGATTCCTCGTGTTTGTTCCATTCCTTCCCACATTGTTCCATCACCATCCCAAGAGTATCCATATTTCACTCCATCATATCGGGAAAGATTTGAAGAAGCCTCGGAAGGAGCTAAAATATAATAAGCTGCCATTGCATATTTAGTAGATGGTAATGAGACTTCCCAGTCAACTTGAGCACCTAGTTCTTCAAATTTACGAGCAGCCTCTAAAATGGCATCCTTGACTGCTTGTTGTACTCCCTCACCAAGAAGTTCTTTCACTACACCTATTTTCATTTTAGACACATCCGGAATCAGTGATTCAGTGTAATCGATTCTCTCTCCTTTTAAGGAAGTTAAAGAAGTCGAGTCCATTGGGTCATAGCCTGAAATTGTATTGAGGATTAATGCTGAATCTGTTACATCTTTCGTTAACGGGCCGATCTGGTCTAAAGAAGAGGCAAAGGCAATTAATCCATACCTGCTAACCAATCCGTATGTTGGTTTCAGTCCTACTACTCCACAAAATGATGCTGGTTGACGAATGGAACCTCCTGTGTCTGAGCCTAACGCAAAAAGAGTCTCTCCGGCAGAAACAACAGCAGCTGACCCTCCTGAGGAGCCACCTGGAACACGATTCAAATTCCAAGGATTATACGTCGGATGGAAAGCAGAATTCTCAGTTGATGATCCCATCGCAAATTCATCCATATTTGATTTTCCAATAAATATCACTCCATCATCGATCATTTTTTTTGCAGCTGTTGAAGTATACGGAGGAACAAAGTTCTCCAGCATCTTAGATGCGGCTGTTGTAACCGATCCTTCCAAACACATATTATCTTTTAAAACAGCGGGTATTCCACTGAGAGGCAAATTTATACCTTTACTAAAATCTTGGTCAGCCTTTCTGGCTTGATTCAAAGCATCTTCTCTATTAATAGATATGAATCCTTTTACCTTTGATTCAACGCTATCTATTCTTTCAAAAACAGATTCCATCAACTCAATTGCGGAAATCTCTTTCCTGCTCAGAAGATTAGCTGCCTTACTCACTGTAAGGTCATATAAATTCGGAAAATTGTTGCTCATAAATAATCACTCAAGAAATGGAGTCTACGCTATGGGTCTCCAATAATCTTTCCTTTCTTTCTATTGATTTATAATTCTTCCTCAAAAACCCCTCTAACTCGAACATACCCTTCTTGAGAAACTGGTGCATTTTTTAGTACTTGGTCTCTCGATAAAGAAGAATTAGTAATATCCCGACGGTATATATTTGACGCACCTGTTATATATCTAGTTTCTTCAATATTATCAGTATCTGCTTCGGACAATACTGCTATATGATCGAGAATGTCAGAGAGCTGACCACTGACCAATTCTAGCTCTTCCTCACTAAAAGAAACTCTAGCTAGTTGAGCAATATTCCTAAGCTCATCAATGGTCAATTTTTCATTATTATCATCAGACATATAACAATCCTGTTCTTTCTTAGATTAACTATTTTGCAACAAATTCTTAAAACTCAATGTTGAGGTTCTATAAGAGAATCCAAATTAGTCCACGCCAACTGAGTTGCTGGATGAGTTTCACCTCTAGTCTCTCTCAATATGTTGTATGAACGTTCATACAACTCCTTTGCTCCTTTAAGATCACCCATATACTGTAATATACCACCTAAATTATTAGCTCTTATGCCTACCATAGCATTATCCATGCCATAAGCAGCTTCGTCTATTGAAAGAGCTCTTTCATAGTATGCTTTTGCCTGTTCCATATCTCCTAAATCTCGCATGATTCCTCCAAGGTTATTGGTAACAGCCGCTACCCTAGGATGATCAAGGCCTAAAACGGACTCATCTACATTTAAAGCCTTCTGATAAAGGGACTGGGCTAACTCTAAGTCTCCCATTTCATGTGCTAATCCCCCCAGATTATTTACAACCGCAGAAACGTCCGCATGGTGAGGTCCATGCAAAGCTTCAAGAATTACTAAAGACCGATCAAAAAACCTTTTGGAAGCCTTAGTATGACCGAGTTCTTGCATAACACCACCAAGGTTATTCAAAATTGTGGCGACAACAGCGCTTTCTTCTCCATGTACTATTTCAGCCACTTTCAGGGCTTTTTCATAATGTTCTCTAGCACCGCCCATGTCACCAAGTTCTTGAAAAACACTAGCAAGGTCGTTCAAATCTGTCGCAACAATTGGGCTTTCAGCTCCACCATTTTTCTCATCTATATTAAGCACTTTCTGTAAATATTCCCACGCCAAAAGTGTATCTGACTCTTGTCGAGCGATAGATGCTAGTTTGCGTAGTGCTCCTGTAAACTCAGATGGATCATTTAAGTTATTTTCATCGTCATTAGAAATAATATTTTGATAATAATTTTTTTCTTCCTCTATAGATTCAAACTGTGTCTCTATACTATTGAAATCAGCTGCCATTTATTTACCTCGCCAACCTTAGAACCAAAAGAACTAAACTAACTACTAGAATCACTCTAAGAAAAATCCTATCCGCTCACTCTAGTGTCAGAAGATAATTCTAAAATTATCTTCCGATCCTACACTAAAAATTGCTTGCAGACTAAGGAATACTGATTATTCATCAATAATTGAACATGATTTAAACGGAACATTGAATCTATTTACATAAAATACACTCAGAATAGGTAATTAAACCCGATTTTACTTAGATCGAACAGCAATAGAGTGTTAGAATAATGAGATATAAATCGGGGCAATAATAGATACGGGGGATAATATTTATGACTAGTAATAAAGTTGTTGGTACAGCAGTTGGCCGAACAGATGGGCCAGAAAAGACTACAGGCAAAGGACTCTACGGTTTAGATGCAAGCATGCCTGGAATGTTATGGATGAAGATATTAAGAAGTCCATTTGCTCATGCACGCATAAAAAGTATAAATATCGAAGCAGCTTCAGCCCTTCCTGGTGTACAGCTTGTTTTAACTGGTAATGACTTAAAAGGAAAACTCACTGGTAACGCAATCAAGGACATGCCTCTTCTATGCTGGGATGAAGTAAAGCTAGTTGGAGACAATGTAGCAGCTGTAGTCGCGGATGATGAAGATATAGCACAAAATGCGCTTTCATTAATTTCTGTAGACTATGAAGAGTTAGACTCCATTTTGGAGCCAGAAGACTCAACAGCTTCCGATGCAATAGTCCTTCACCCTGAATTTAATAGCTATGTAGGTGCACCCCCAATGGAATCTCCAGGAAATCGATATGCCGGTCTCCATCATGAAATAGGAGATACCAGTAAAGGATTATCAGAAGCAGATATTGTCATAGAGAAAACTTACAAGACCCCACTTATCCATCAAGGATACCTCGAGCCACACGGATGTTTAGTTAATATCGATGACGATGGAATTGTTCAAGTATGGAACAATAATGATAGCCCAGTTGCTGCCCACCAAGAATTGGCAAGGTTATTTGATATTGACGAGGACAACATAAACTTCAATCACAATTACGTAGGAGGATCTTTTGGAGGTAAATCTACCGGAATAGGAGTTCCTTTAGCTTACGCATTTGCTGAGAAAACAGGCAAGCCCATAAAATGGGCAATGGATTATGAAGAAGAGTTCCAGAATATGACCATGCGTCATCCTGCAACCATGAGAATTAAAGCAGGAATTAAAAATGATGGCACCATCACAGCATGGGAATCAGAAATACACTTTGCTGGAGGAGCATATGCAGCTTACGCACCTTTGCCAGCTATTACAGGAATATTAACTATTGTAGGCCCTTATAGTATTCCTAACGTTTTAATTGACTCTCATCAGGTATACACAAATACCTCTCCCTGCACTTATGCTAGATCTCCTGGACACCCTCAAGCTCATTTTGCAGGTGAATCTCATATGGATGTTTTAGCTAAAGCAGCCAATATGGATCCACTAGATTTTCGTCTTCACAACATAATAAAACCCGGAGATGAATATCCCACTGGAGAGGGATGGCAAGACGTCAGGGCAGAAGAAGCCCTCAGGCATGCAGCAGAAGCTGCCGGATATACAAAACCTAAGGCAGCCAATACAGGACGTGGAATTGCAATCGGAAGCCACAGCCAAATTGGGGCTAGTGCTCATGTTGTAATGAAAGTTCTAAATACAGGCCGAGTTGAAATTAACCATCCACTATTTGATGGAGGTGTCGGAACTTCAACTATCCTAGCTCAAATAGCCGCAGAAGAATTAGATGTTCCTATAGATATGGTTGACATAGTCCCATGGTCAACAAGAGAAGGAAAAACACCTGATATCGGGGTAGCTGGAAGCAGAGGAGCCAGAGTCTATAGTGAAGCCGGATATGGGGCATCTCAAGAAGTAAAAGGTAAATTAAAACAACTGGCTGCTGAATTCAACGGCTGGGATGAAGATCAGATAATTTTTGAAAATGGTGATCTTGTAAATGGAGCTAATAAGTCTGAAAGAACTTCTTTAGCATCAATAGCTGATCGTGTCGGAGAGCCTGTAATGGGGCGTAGAGATGAACAACAAGGCTTTGATAGTCCATGGACAGGTTTTGGTGTTCACGTAGTCGACGTTTCTGTTGACCCTGAAACTGCTGAAACTAAAGTTCTAAACTACACTGCAGTGCATGAAACAGGAAGAATCCTGAATCCTATCGGATTTTACAGCCAGGTTGAAGGAGGCATAGTACAATCCATCGGATCAGCATTAATGGAAGGGCTATTTCATGATGAAAGTGGACGGATAACAAATCCCTCGTTTGCAGACATGAAAATACCAACAAGTAGAGATATTCCACCAATAAATACAGTGGCTTTGGAATCTGATGACGGGCATGGTCAATATAAAGTCAGGGGTATAGGAGAACATACTAATAGTATGGCCGCACCTGCTATCGCAAATGCGATTGCAGATGCTGTTGGAGCACGTTTAACGACGATCCCATTAACTTCTGAGAACCTTTATAACGAATTAAAAGATAATTAGTTTTAGATTAAGGATAAGTAAAAAGCAATTAGTATTTTTAGATGAATGTGGGGCGATAATAATATGACGACAAAGAAGGTAATTGGACAACCAATACCAAGATTAGATGGACCGGAGAAAATAACTGGTAAAGCGCTCTACGGGATAGATGCTAAATTGCCCGGAATGCTATGGATGAAAGTTCTTCGAAGTCCTTTCCCCCACGCAAGAATAAAAAACATTGATACCTCTGCAGCAGAATCAATGGCCGGTGTCAGTCTTGTTTTAACTGGAGAGGATCTTAAAGGTAAATTAACGGGTAACGTTATCAAAGATCAACCTCTTCTCTGCTGGGACGAAGTCAGATTAGTAGGAGACTGTGTAGCAGCAGTTGTTGCTGTCGATGAAGACACAGCACAGGAAGCAGTTGCGCTGATAGATGTAGAATATGAAGAACTTCCCGCGATTATCAATCCAGAAGAGGCACACCAAAATGATGCTCCAATACTGCATCCTGACTATAATAACTACGTAGGGGCTCCTCCCATGGACGCTCCTGGGAATCGATATGGAGGTCTATCCCATGAAAGAGGCGATGTGCAAAAAGGATTTGATGAAGCAGATATCGTCATCGAAAACACCTATAAAACACCGTTGATTCATCCAGGGTATCTCGAGCCGCACGGATGCCTCATATATATTGACGATGAAGGAATAGTGCAAGTTTGGAACAATAACGACACTCCAAACGGAGCCCACCAAGAGCTAGCACGAGTATTCGATTTGGACCCAGACAATATCAATTTCAATGTTAATTATGTCGGTGGTTCTTTCGGAGGAAAATCTTCCGGCGTAATGGTTGGCCTAACATATGCAGCAGCAGAGAAAACAGGTTTACCAGTCAAATGGTCCTCTGATTATGACGAGGAGTTTCAAAACATGACGATGCGCCATCCTGCAATTATGAGAGTAAAAGCGGGAGTAAAAAATGATGGGACAATCACTGCATGGGAATCTGAAATTCATTTAGCTGGAGGAGCATATGCCGGATACGCACCTATACCAGCCATGGCCGGCATCTTAACGATAGTTGGACCATATGATATCGAGCACATTAGAGTTAATTCCCACCAGATGTATACGAACACATCTCCATGTACTTTCGTTAGGTCACCAGGTCATGTTCAAGCACATTTCGCAGGCGAATCGCATATGGATGTTTTAGCCAAAGCAGTTGGTATGGATCCGCTAGAATTCAGACTGCATAACATAGTCAAAGATGGAGACGAATATCCTACCGGCGACGACTGGCAAAATGTTCGTGCTGAAGAAGCACTCCGACAGGCAGCAGAATCTGCAGGTTATTATAAAGAAAAAGCAGAAAATGTTGGTCGTGGTATCGCAATCGGCAGCCATAGCCAAATCGGAGCGACCGCACACGTCGTGATGAAAGTGCTTAACACTGGGAGAGTAGAAATTAACCACCCTCTTTTCGATGGTGGTGTTGGAACAGCTACAATATTAGCGCAAATAGCCGCGGAAGAATTAGATATACCAACTGACTATATCGATATAGTCCCGTGGTCCACTCGCGAAGGAAAAACTGCAGATATGGGTGTTGGAGGAAGTAGAGGAGCAAGAGTCTATAGTGAAGCAGGGTTCGGAGCTTCTCAAGAGTTGAAAGGCAACCTAAAACGGCTAGCAGCTGAATTTAATGGCTGGGATGAAGATCAAATTATCTTTGAGGACGCACATCTGGTAAATGGGGCAAACACTGCAGAAAAAATATCTCTCGGTGATATTGCCGACCGCGTCGGAGAGCCTGTTTCCGGGAGAACGGACGAGGAACAAGGCTTTGACAGCCCTTGGACTGGATTTGGAGTTCACAT
>Ga0114993_10000262_pt1 | contig 61165 bp, 54 predicted proteins | sample ArcticOcean_MG_C_FD_87042 | JGI IMG/M metagenome (GOLD analysis project Ga0114993, IMG submission 87042) | Marine microbial communities from western Arctic Ocean - ArcticOcean_MG_CB2_150 | ecosystem: Environmental > Aquatic > Marine > Oceanic | place: Arctic Ocean: Canada Basin | collected... | reverse complement strand
GTTGCAATAGTAACCTTGGAAGACAAATCAGATTGTGTGCTCATTAGTAAAAATACCCAGGCAAAAAATCAAGAAAAGCTTTCTATCCACGATGAAATCGCTCCGGTAATTTCAACTGGCGAATCCTCTTGAATAAAATGCAATCCTTTGACGGACACTTCCGTTTGATTAGGCCAGGTTCTGGCGTAATCAGCCAAGACCCCTTTAAGGATCATGCCTGGCTCAGCATCAATAAATAACTTTGGAATCTTGCTTCCACTCAGGTATTGCCCATAATTCTTTACAATCGCGCAGACATTTTCTGGTTCGCCTTCAATGGGGATCTGTCTAGGCCAGGTCAAAGTCGGGCGCCGATCCTCCCCAGCGTTTAGAAAAGGCGCTTTGTAGGCGTCCATTTCCTCACTTGACAGCTCTCTGATTATAGAGGCTGGCAAAACACGCTCAACAAAGACATTTTTCTCTAAGACAACTTTTTCGCCTGCTGGACTGCGAAAGGTCTGAAACATATCTCGTGCGGCCTCTGGCCATTCATTCCACGTCATCTCCCTAACAATCGCTTCCATATAGCAAACTCCTGATGCTCTTTCAGGGTGCCTTGCTATATAATCAAAACCTAGCGCACTTCCCCAGTCATGAACTACCCAAACTACATCATCGTTAGCGCCGAGTGCGTCTAAAGCCCCTTCTAGATAACGACTATGCTCCATGAAAGTATAGTTATCTGGACCTGAGTCTTTAAGTTTTTCTGAGTCCCCCATTCCTATTAAATCAATAGCAATACACCTGCCCAAGTGAGCAAGTTTCGGCATAATATTTCGCCACAAGTAGGACGAAGTGGGATTCCCATGCTGAAAGACTATCGGGCGACCTTCCCCCATTTCCACATAGGCCATTTTACTGCCTAGAACATCTATATATTTTTTACTATTCACCCAATCATTCATACTCAACTCCTTATTAACCCAATAATAAATAGGTTTAAGTTACCCAAAGATTACTTTAGAAAATACCCGTTTCACCCACAGCCGAATCAAACTGACACCTTCCATCGCGCTTTATTTCCCTGAAAGCTCAGCAGCAAACGCAATGACGCGCTCAGCCAAAACGAGATGAGGCTTGTCAATCATTTTCCCTTCAATTTGCAATGTTCCAGCCTCAGGGTTGTCTGCAAATGCTTTTATCACAGCACGCGCATGGTCCAACTCTTCAGCACTTGGGGAATAAGTTTCATTTATCACTTCCACCTGAGCTGGGTGAATACATATTTTTCCAGTAAAACCATCTCTCCTTCCTTCATCACAAACAACTCTCAGCTGATCCAAATCGCGGAAGTCAGCCATAACTGTGTCAATTGCTTGAACCTTTGCGGCATGGGCTGCGAACAAACATAACGCGCGAGTCATTTGATATGGTGACGTCCAGTCTTTGTTGCTTTGTAGATTAGCACTCGCACCGACCGCTGCCCCGAGATCTTCTGCCCCCCACGTTAGACCTATCATACGCGATGGCCCATCTCTGTATTCACCCATGGTAAATAGCGCGGTAGGCGTTTCTGAAACAATCGGTAAAAGCTTCACCGAACCGGCAGGAAGCCCATGCTCAGCTTCTAAAATCTCAACATAATTTGAAATAGAAACGGCCTCTTGTACTCCATTTGACTTAGGAAAAACGATTCCAGCTGGAGCTACAGGAACAACTGCTGCCAAGTCTTGTAGAAACTTCCCTGAATCTAAAGGATTGATCCTCACAAAATATGAAACTTGCGGATTACCTCCTTGCTTCAAAAATTCAGTCACCATTTCCCGAGCAACTGGTTTCCGTGATTCCACAACCGAGTCTTCTAAATCGAGAATGACACAATCTGCTCCCACATTAGAGGCCTTCAACATTTTTTTCTCACTATCACCAGGGGCAAACAATAAAGATCTAAACATTAGCTGGGCTTCCTTAAAATCAAACCTGACCTTTTACAATAGGCTACAAGCTCATCCTTTTGATTGAAGGCACTGTGCGCAAACAGCACAATTCCATTTTTAGGACGCGACTTACTCGCTCTTGTTTCAAGGATTTCCGTCTCCACTCTGAGTGTATCACCGTGAAATACCGGCGTAGGAAAGCGAACTTCATCCCATCCCAAGTTAGCAACGGCTGTTCCTAAGGTTGTGTCGTAAACAGTTATTCCGACCATTAAGGACAAGGTGAAACAACTGTTAACGATACGCTGACCAAACTCAGTGTGTTCACGACAGTACTCCTCGTCGAGATGTAATTTCGCGGGATTGTGTGTCATAGTTGTAAACATCACATTGTCCGTTTCCGTTACCGTCCGAGTTATTGCGTGTTCGAATTTTTGACCAACCGAAAATTCTTCAAAAAACAAACCTGCCATTTTTACTTCCTCCTTCTATTGTGCACTTACAACGTAAACTACAAATTACCACAAATTGAACAATTGCCCTTAGCCGACGAGCCAAAATTCATGAAAAAAAGCCGGCATACCTCTTTCTCAGCTCACCTTTTATCACTTTCCCCATCGCATTGCGAGGCAACTTGTCGACCGCAAAGATATGTTTAGGGATCTTAAATTTTGCGAGTTGACCGTTTAAAACATCAACAATTGAACCCTCTTCTAATTGTTCGCCATCAAGCATTACAACTGCAGCCATCACACCTTCCCCAAAGTCGCGATGAGGGACACCAAAAACAGCGGTCTCAACGATTCCCGAAACTTTCTCTAATTCCCGCTCCACTTCTTTTGGATAAACGTTCAAGCCTCCGGTAATGATCATATCTTTGGAGCGACCAGAAATAAACAGATATCCTTTCGAATTCATACTACCTTGATCGCCTGTATCAAACCATCCAGCTTCATCAAATGCTTGGCGCGTCTTATCAGACAGTCCCCAGTATCTGGGGAAAACATTATCTCCTCTGACCTGTATAGCGCCAATCGTTTGCCCTTCTACTTTGTTCCCCTTACCATTAATTATTCTCAACTCTACCCCAGGGAGAACAAGCCCAACAGACCCGGGGATTCGATCCCCATCAATAGGATTGGAGCTATTAACACCAGTTTCTGTCATACCATACCGTTCCATGATTTTCTGACAGGTTCGATGTTCAAATCGTCGAAACACATTCTCAGTCAGAGGAGCGGATCCGGAAATAAACACACGGATATTTTTCGATGATTCACTTGTAAAATTCGGACTGTCCAACAGGCGGGTGTAGTATGTAGGAACGCCCATCATTATAGTCGCTTTTGGCAAGGCCTCTATCACTTCTTCAACTATGAACCTGTTTCGGTATTGCATGCTTGCACCTGAAATAAGTACTGGGCCTAGGGCTATAAAAAGGCCATGAACATGAAATATTGGCAACGTATGTAGTAGTACATCACTCGATGAAAACTGCCAGGCATGACAAAGTGAAACAGCATTCTCATAAAGATTCCCATGTGTTAAACAGATCCCTTTAGGATCCCCTGTAGTCCCAGATGAATACAATAGTGCCGCTGTGTCGTTACATGCATTTATATGACAAGGGAAAAGATTGTGCTCTTTGCCTCCAACCTCTCGAAGCAATCCCTCTCCGTCAACCGCAGGAATCTGCAGATGTGCTGTAAGACACTCTATTTGAGAAGGCAAGCTACCTATTTTCGAAGCAACGCTACCATCGGTAATTAAAATTTTAGGGCGGGCGTCTTTTAAAAAAAACTCCACTTCTGCCCTAGTGTAGTCGGGATTGATCGGATGAAAAACACCCCCTGCTCTGAGACAGCCCAAATATATCCAAAGCACATTTAAAGACTTTTCGGCAATGAGAGTGACACGATCGCCAGCTATCAAGCCTTTATCTAAGAGATTGTATGCAACGTCACTGCTTTTCTTGTCTAGGTCATCGTACGTATAACCCACACCAGTGCCATCCACCAGAAAAGTATTGGTTTTCCGAGGAAAACACTCTAAAAAGCGACTAAATAGATTAGCGTTTGAACTCACTAGGCCATCGTATCGCTGGTCAAAAAGAAATCATGAACTAAAGACTTCGCGAAATCAGTTCTTTCATAATTTCATTGGAGCCGCCATAGATCATTTGTACCCGACTATCTGTAAAATAATGTGCGACAGGATATTCCATCATATAACCATAACCCCCGTGCAACTGAAGACATTGATGCGCAGTTTCAAATTGTTTTTCGCTGCACCACCATTTAGCCATTGAAGCAGTTTCATTATCTAACTTATTAATCATAAGCTGTTCAATACAATGATCGACAAAAACTCGAGAAATCTTAGCTTCGGTAGCCATTTCGGCTAATTTAAACTTGGTGTTCTGAAATGCCATTAACGGCTTATTAAAAGCTTTTCTCTCTTTTGTGTAATCTATTGTCTGCTCAAGAACAGCTTCAACTGCTGCGATCGCACTAACAGCAATAATGAGACGTTCTCGTGGTAGTTGCGCCATTAATTGGTAAAAGCCTTGGCCTTCCTCCCCCCCTAGTACATTTCCGACCGAGATCCGGCACTCGTCAAAAAATAACTCACAAGTATCTTGCCCTTTCATCCCAATTTTTTTTAACGGTTTATTTCGGCTAAACCCTTTAAGCTCGTCAACCTCACACATCAACAATGAGATCCCTTTTGCTCCCTCAGACGGCTCAGTTTTACACACAACACAAATTAAATTAGCATTGTACCCATTAGTGATGAAAGTCTTAGAACCACTCAGCACATAGTCATCTCCATCCCTAACCGCTGAAGTTTTAATTGACTGCAAATCAGACCCAGTACCCGGTTCGGTCATCGCTATCGATGTGATAAAATCACCAGTAGCCATGCTAGGCAACCAGCGCAATTTCTGCTCTTCTGTTCCATATCTGACTATGTAGTGGGCGACGATGCTTTGTATCCCATTTCCAAAGCTCGAAATACACAGCCTCATTAACTCCTCATACGTAATGACGTCAAAGCCAAAGTCACCACCTCCGCCACCGTATTCTGTTGGTACATCAGGGCAAAGCATCCCCATCTCTCCAGCTTTCTTCCAATATTCTTTCTCCGGATAACCTTGCTCAATCCAATGTTCTCTTCGTGGCAAAAATTCAGTTTCAAGGAACTTACGTACCCCATCTCGATACATCACGTGGTCTTCAGTCATCCAAGGAGAGTGATAAGCATTCATAGTATAAGTCCCACAGTTGTTTCATCCGATACCATCAATTTAAATTCACCTCGAACTAAGCAGAGTGCAGTCCGAACACAGAAACACTCGCTACATTCCGGAAAGGATGTCCACCTAAATTATGAGTCAACCCCATAGACGGGTTTTCCAGTTGGCGTTCACCCGCTTTACCTTGGAGCTGAAGGTATATCTCATAAGCCATTCGTAATCCGCTTGCCCCTATCGGATGACCAAAACACTTTAGTCCACCATCAATTTGACAAGGGACTTCACCGTCTTTATCAAACTTCCCATCTAGGACAGCTTTTATAGCGCCACCTTCTTCACATAAGCCAAGATCCTCCATGACGACAAGCTCTGTTATCGAAAAGCAATCATGCACTTCTGTCATATCGAGCTGCTCAACGGGGTTGGAGATATCTGCCTCTTTATAAGCTCGCGCCGCTGCTATGCGAGTAGTTTGAAGGTAACTACCATCCCAATCCGTCGTAGACATTTCAAAGCCATTGCTGGGTGCTAATTGCATGGCCTTTACGGTGATCATATCTTTAATACCCATCTCTTTAGCTTTTTCTACGCTCGTCACAATCGCGCATGCTGCGCCATCACTAACGCCACAACAATCGTATAAACCAAGAGGGGCGGCTATCATGGGCGCATTCATGGCTTGCTCTTCGGTGATGGCCCGGCGTAAATGAGCTTTAGGATTCAACAAGCCGTTGTCATGGCTTTTGACAGAGATATGCGCCATAGCTCTCTTCAAATCCACAGGATCACATCTATGCTTAGCTTGGTAGGCACTTGCAAGCTGCGCAAACGCACCCGGCGCAGTGGCATTTGGAAGCCACAAATCATCAAAAGTCCCCTTACTACGCTCAGGTAAGCCTGGATAACCAGTGTCCTTCAACTTCTCGATCCCTACAGCCATGGCTATATCACAAGCACCTGCCGCAACCGCATAGACAGCCCCTCGAAGTGCTTCTGTCCCAGTCGCACACATATTCTCAACGCGCGTTACAGGAATGTTCGGCAACCTCAATGCCATACTCAGCGGCAAGCCAGATTTTCCTGCGCTTTGCTCCTGAAAAAACAATCCCAGCCAAGCCATTTCAATCTCATCACGAGAGACCCCTGAATCAACAAGTGCTTCGCTGAACGCCTCGATCATCAGCTCTTCCGGACCACAATCCCAGCGTTCGCCAAACCGTGTACAGCCCATACCAATAATTGCGACCTTATCTCTTATTCCACTAGCCATAACTTAAATACCTTTAAATTTATGAGCGCGTCAAAGGCGCTGGTTTCCAAAAATATCGATGGAACTTCCTTTTTTCATCACGGTCCTTAACTCGAAACGCTAGCCTTACTTCGTCCCCAGTGCTAACACTTCCCGGCTCGAAGTCCGTAAATTCAAGCATAACATTAGCTCCGCCCTCAAATTCGATGTTTCCATAAATATAAGGTGGCGAAGGAGTGTAGGCGAGCCAATCTTCTGTGACCGATTTAACACGACCGGTTAAGCCGGCCAAACTTTCTTCAACTTGCGAATCACTCGTTCCACAACTAACGCAAATAACGCTGCTCGGGTACTGCAATGCATCACAGCTACTGCATCGCCCCCCTAGCATCGAATTAATATCACGACGCTTTCGATAAAACGCAGACAACGAAGTTCTATTGTCACGTTCTGCCCTTAAACCAAAATCTAACGATACCCTCTCCCTTAATGAAAGATAAAAAGTGTAGTTACCCGTTGACCGACGGCGATTCATAAAACGCTCAGTTCCTCGCCCCCGGCGCACGGCTGATAGAAGGTCCGTCGTTTTTATTAGCAATGCATCAACACCTTGCCCAAAACCGACCAGCATAATTATTTCACCGGCCCCCGCGTTACTTAACGCGTTTGACAACATCAGAAAAGGATGAGCGACCCCAGTATCACCGCATGTAGCACGTAAATCATCAGGAAATCGAGATCGATCCAAACCAAGCTTCTTAGCGACTGCTGCTACCGCACCACCATTCCCATGGATTACAAAATGATCTACATCACCCAGCTCTATACCGGCCTTTAACGCAGCACCTTGCATAGCATCAGGCGCTATTTTGAGCCACCCTTCCTCCCTAACCCAACGTTCTTCCAAACTATAGTCATACTCAATTCCGCTCGCGCGATATTGATCAATCAAATCCTCATGTTCAGATGCGCTGGATAAAAATTCCGCAATAGGCTTTCCTTCACCCAACAACACACAGGCACTGCCATGACCATAAGTCATTTCTTGAGTACTGCCGGGTTGAGCTTCGCGACAATCACTAGCTATCATCAAAGTAGATTCGCTGTTGGCTAAAGCCCTCGCAAGAGCGCTAGTTCCAGCACGACGACTGCCTCCAAAATCCTCGGTCGCAATAGATCTTTGAAGATTTAGAGCATCCGCCACAAGACCACTATTAGAACGATCAGAGAACGGAAACGTAGTAGAAACCATACAGACATGTGGTACTGTGAATTCTGTATTTGCTAAGCAATCTAACCCGGACTCTACTGCCATCGTAATAGCATCTTCGTCCCAATTGGCCACACTACGCTCACCCGAGGCCAAACCTTTCAAATTAGGGGCCGCCCAGCCTACTGCTTCAAACACAGATTTTCTATCAAGACGCAAAGATGGAACGTATGCCCCAAACGATAAAATCCCGTAACCCATGGCTATCAATCTCTTAAATTAACTATCTTATTAAATACTAGGCTTTCCACCAGAAAGCAGCGTACAGAGAAGGATTCGTTATCCCCAATCTATTCCCCGACAGCTGTAAGTCTAATCGAGACTATAACATTCTCCAAATCTATGCTTACACAATTTTTTTCTCAATGAACTCCGCAACATCGTCTGCAGAGAATCCCATTTCACGAAGGATGTCAGTCGAGTGTTCACCTATCTGAGGTGGACCAATGGGCTTAGGCTCGTACCCTGAAAAGTTTAAGGGCACTCTTGGGGCTTTTGTCGTCCCAACAATGTTAGAAAAGCCAACCTCTTCCAAAAAACCCATAGCGACCACCTGGGGATGCGTCGCAGCATCAACCAGGTTTAAAACAGGACCACATGGGACGCCTTCGCGCGCAAAAATATCCACTGCTTCTTCTACGGTTCGCTCAGCGACCCATTCTCCCACCGCTTCACAAATCACGTCGCGGTTGTTCCCTCGCAGTTCATCTGTCGCAAACCTTGGGTCGTGATCCCATTCAACTTTGCCGATCACCTTAGTGACCCTTCTAAACAAGCCCTCACCCACAACTTGTGTGATCACACTGCCATTACTAGCCTTAAAAACATCTGTTGGTGCTCCCGTTTGACCACGATTTCCTGTCGGTACTCTATTCACCTGCAACGCTTCTTGTTCTATGATCGCTGGGCTAAATGCGGCAATCGCTGATCCAAGCAAAGAAGCTTGAACGTGCTGCCCTTCTCCAGTTTGTTCCCGCTGTCGAATTGCAGCTAATGTTCCAAACGCGCCCAACACTGCTGTCGAAAAATCAACGTAGGGAGCTATAGAGCGACGTGGCTCATCGGGAAAGCCAGACATGAAAGCGGCACCTGACATAGCTTGCCCAATCCCATCAAACCCACCCCGATCCGCCCAGGGCCCTTTGTGCCCAAAACATGTCTGTGTCGTGAGGATGATGTCCGGCTTTATTGTGGTCAATGTTTCATAATCCAATCCTAGCCGTCTCAATGCGGCGGGGGGCATGTTCGCTATCACGATATCTGAATGTATTACTAACCGCTTGATAATTCGAACAGCGTCTGGAGATTTCAAGTCTAGCCCTAAGCTCCTCTTGCGATTACCCGTCATAAAAAGCAATGGGCTGGAACCCTCCGATATAGGCGCCACAAATCGATCTTCACCACCAGATGGCTTTTCAACACGTATTACATCAGCTCCTAGATAGGCAAGGAGGCCCGCACAATAAGGACCAGCTATATACCTAGAGAAATCAAGCACTCGGACTCCTCGGAGGGTACCTTGCTGCATACTGTTTTCATCAATCATATGTCCTCCTCACGCTGAAACGGCAATTCGCAATTTTGGCACTTTCAAGACACTTGCACCATCGCTTATCATTACTGCATGTTCCGTGGAAAGCAATTTGTCGGACTACTAATCATCACGCTGTTTACAGCGCGAGGGCTGATCCCTATTGGCTACATGCTCTCCGACAACGGAGACGGGGTTTTTTTTGATCTCAATCTGATCCTCTGCCCTAGCCAAAATAATTTCATTTTAGACTTTGACACGTTGACAAAAAACAAGCCAGCAACACATCACCACATGCAGCCTTCGGCAACTGAGGAATTTAACCATAATGATGGCACGACAATGTCTTCCGGTGGATCATGCCTCCTGTGGTCTGGGAGTAATGCCCTAACGGGAACAGCTCTACTTTCCCCATACCCCATTGAATACGGCCGAACCGCGACTGGCTCGATGCCAACCTCTTCTGCTTACAACCAACGCTATCGCATATCACACCACGTAAGAGCTCCTCCTATTTTTTCTACATAACCGAACAGTTAGATTTAATTTTATGTCTCGCATCAGACATTCCATTCTGTGTTTGCATGCGATTACAGGGATTTAGCAATGGAATACAAACAAACAAGTAAGTTCTTGCTGCGGCTGATGGTACTCGTGCAACTTTCCTCGGTCGTCTTTGCAGAAATGAAAGCCGATTCACATGGGCCAATCGGAGTCATGGGTGACCACATGCATAAGAAAGGCGGCTTTATGACCTCTTATCGCTACATGCATATGGATATGGGCGGCATTCAAAACAAGGGTGCAAATATTGCTGCTAATTTAGTGGCTAACACAGTTGCAAATCGTTTTTCTGAGATTAGCGGCCAGCCCGCAACCTTAAGAGTTGTGCCTAATGCTATGAACACGCATATGCATATGTTTGGCGCCATGTACGCGCCCAATGACAAACTAACGCTGATGGCTATGGGCAGTTACGTAGAAAAAAAAATGAAATTGACAACTTACAAGGGAGCCTCAGGCGTGGAAGTAAGAGATGCCTTCACTACTCAATCAAGTGGCTGGGGCGATTTGAAACTACTCGGCCTGATCAAACTTTTTAACAAAAACCGACATCACGTCCATCTGGCCTTGGGAAGTCTCTTACCTACAGGTTCAACCTCAGAAACTGATCAGGTTCTAACACCTATGGGTATGCGTCCCACAAAGCGCCTTCCGTATGGAATGCAATTAGGAAGCGGTAATTATGGGATTCTAAATGGGCTGACTTATCATGGCTCCTGCCATCAATACACTTGGGGCGTGCAATATTCGGGAACGGAATTTCTAGGGAGACATAATGGCTATAGGAAAGGGAAGCAGCGTGAAGCAACGATCTGGACATCATTTTCACCGACAAAATCGATCAGCACGTCTGCCAGACTCAAATACAGATACGAAGGGAAAATAAAAGGGATCGACCCCAACATAGTGTTACCAACTCAAACTGCCAATCCTGACTACTACGGTGGTAATATAATCACTATATTGGTCGGTTTAAATTGGGTTTGCCAATCTGGCAGTTTCAAAGGAGTTAGAGTCGCCCTAGAAGCAGGATTGCCCCTACTTCAAGAGCTCAACGGTATCCAATTAGAGCAGAATTTTAGCCTTATGACAGGGCTTCAATACGCTTTTTAAATCATAGAGTGGCAACCCACCGCTTTAGTCAAACCTTTAAGCGGTATGTGCCATTCTCAGTAATCAACGTTCCTGCTGTTGGTCCGGCGAAATGCGTACCAATAATCAAAGTCGGAGTGTCTGCGTATTCACCAAACATTCTGCGCCGAGTCTGAATCGCTATCTCATTGTCTACATCAAACGGGCTAACCAAAGCAGGGTCATGAAACTGAATCGGGTGATGAATAAAATCACCTGTAATCAATCCTGTTTGTCCTTCAGACTCTAACACTACCGAAACATGTCCAGGCGTATGACCTGGTGTCGATATGAGTCTTACTCCTTCACAGATAATCTCTGGCGCAACAACCGGCTGTGCAAGCCCCGCATTTATAACCGGCACTAGAGAATCTTCAAAAACCTGCCTTTGAACTTGCATAAAATCAATGTCCGTTTCAGCGTCAATAGAGCCCCAAAAGTCTAAATCCTTTTTACCCATAATGTATTTTGCGTTAGGGAAAGTCGGCACCCATTTTCCGTCAACTAGGCGGGTGTTCCATCCAACATGATCTACATGAAGGTGTGTACACAACACGAAATCCATATCTTCTGGCTGATAGCCTTCTGCCTGCATATCACGCATATAATTGGTCGAGAGCATATGCATGGCTTCCATAGGCATTCTATCCCGACCATCGCCTATGCACGTGTCAACCACTAATTTATGAGTCGGAGTTTCTACTATTAATGAATGGATACTAAGACTTAAGTGTCCGTCCTCGGTTACAAAATGAGGGAAAAGCCATTTGATTTGTTTAACAACATCCGGAGTGGCTGCTGGTATGACATCCGAAAATTCAGGAAAGACAATCTCTTGGATTCGAGTTACTTTTATATTACCGATTTCCCACTTCATTATTTTGCTTCCTATAAATATGACAAGTGTATTCGTTACAACATGGTTTCAGCGACTAATCTTAAAGCTTCAAGCTGAGAAGTTGATATCACCATAGTACCAACCTCTCCCCGCTCGCCGGCGCCTTTCCACTGGGATAGCTGTTCTTTAATGTGCTCCGCGGGACCGACCAAACAACAATCGTCAATAAGCTGGTCAGGTACTGCTTCACAGGCTTGCTGTTTCTGTCCATTCAAAAATAGATCTTGGATCTCGCTCGCAGCATCAGGATAGCCTAACCGTGCTGCATAATCATTGTAGAAATTTTTCTCACGCGCGCCCATCCCTCCAATGTACAAAGCAAAACCAGACTTCAATTCTCGTCTACATGCATCGATATCGGGCCCCATGACAGTCCTAACAAATGGAGCAAAATCGAAATTCTCTAAGTTCTTGCCATTACCGGCTTTTGAAAAGCCTTTTTCTAGTGCAGGCGAAAAAAGATCAAAGCGATCTGGGTTCGCCCATACGAGAAAGGCTCCATCGGCCACTTCCGCAGCCGTTTGAGCACCTTTCTCAGTAACAACACCAGTATAGATTGGTAGTGTCGGATCGCCATGTAAAATACTCTTAAGCGGTTTACCCAGACCGGTGCTCTCTGCGCCCATATATGGAATCTGATAGTGATAGCCTTCATGCATTAAAGGCTGTTCTCTCTTAAAGATCTTTCGAATAATCTCTATGTACTCTTTAGTGCGAGTCAAAGGTCGTCCATAGGCTTCCCCATACCAGCCCTCTGCTACCTGGGGCCCGGAAGGACCAATACCCAAAATAAAACGTCCCCCCGACAACTGATCCAAAGTCATAGCGGTCATGGCAGTCATTGACGGTGTCCTAGCTGCCATTTGCATAATTGCAGTGCCGGCTTTGATCGTCTTTGTTTGCGCTAAAATCCAAGCGATGGGTGTAACCGCATCAGAACCCCAGGCTTCAGCACTCCACACCGAGTCATAACCTAGAGACTCAGCTTCTAAAATAAGATCCATCGGGACCTTAATGTGTCTGCCTGAATATCCAAATACCAATCCTAATTTCATTTCAATCCCTAAAAATATGCAGTTTCAACGATACCATCGTTGCATAAAACCACACAAGAGACATTCTCTGCTCGATCAATTCTATTCAACGTATTGCATCTAGAATTTCGCCGAAAGCCTCAATCACCTCTAAACACTCAGTTCTGGACGGGTAGTACTTTCCAGGGTTTACTGGGTTTCTAGTACGAATACATAACCAATCGGGGTTAATCCTCTCTTTCATCTCACTCATTCGATCAACCCATTTCTGTTTGTTGCCAACGCATAAAAACATACTTTCAACTTGTTCCGCCATATCGAGTGATTCTGCTTCTGGCGACAGCCCTTTATCAGCATAAAAGCTCCACTCCCGCACCCATCGGTGCACGTGTTTCTCCCTAAGTGAAGGATCATCCCCTATCCAGCCTTCAAACCCAATAGTGATTTGAAAATCATCCTTAGCCCTCTGGGTCGCCCTTTCCCTCATTTCCTTCACGGCAGGCTCTAGGATATCTAGGGCAGGCGGAAACCATAAACACCATCCTTCATAATCCAGTGCTCGGTCCATAGCTTTTGGAGCAAAAGCTCCTATCCATATGGGAGGCCGAGGTTGCTGGTAAGGTTTTGGGTTGAGTCGAACGCCTTCGTATTTAAAGAACTGTCCATCATAATTGAATTCTTCTTGGGTCCAAGCGCCGACTATGCAGTCCATAGCCTCCTCAAAACGCTTGCCTCGTTCTCCAAACGGTACCCCAAAACAACGAAAATAGTCAGGGTGATACCCGACCCCCGCTCCGAAGACAAACCTTCCACGACTTAAATTATCAACAGCCGCCAAAGATTCAGCTAGATGTATGGGGTGATGGAAAGTAGGCTGCATAACAGTGGTGGCTATCTGAACACGTTCAGTTCTTGACGCAATTACCGCTAGTAACGAAGTCGTATTTGGCCACCACGTTTCTGGTCGCTGATGTCGCTCTGGCACCCAAAGGCCATCAAAACCAACTTTCTCCGCTAGTTCAGCTTCTGCAACGCAATGTTCCATGGCATCCGCCACGGCATCACGATTGGGTACTTCGGCTTGATCGTACGCGCCGAAATGAGTATCAGGCATATAAGAAATTTTAATGACTTGTCCTCTAAACGCTCAAATGGGGCTTAAGGTATTCTTATACCATAGGATGGTGCAATCTGCAGTCAATCTACTCCAAATAAACGCTAACTATTAACTGCAACTCGCTCGTTATCTAATGGTAATGCTCATTTCTAACGATTAACGAACTAAAGAAATTTCACAACATATTCCGTAATATCACGGCAATGAAAAAATGCACACCTTTAACCTTTAACCTTGCACCGCCACTAGCCATTAACTAGAATATAGGAGAAGGTAGACGGGAGGAGCTGCCAATACGAGCGTTCATTAGAAAAATGGTCTCGTAGCAGATAAAAATTTTAATAAAGCAATTGTCTAGCCGAGGGAAACCAAATGGCCACTATTGAAAAAGAAGTATTAAATCAGCCTAATGTACAAACGATTACCGCGCCCACACTAGCTCAAGCAGTTGAAAAAAGAGATCGTTTAACTGAATCTACTGGGCACTATTACGGCGTAGAAGAGCTGAGCCTAAAAGCGGCCGACCCTATTAGATATGAGCGTTTTTACTCAAAACTTCATTCTGCAGTCTTAGCCGCACGGGAGTCCGCTAGATTTGTGGCCGCAAGCCCTGGCTCGCGGGAAATGGGTGAGTGCCTTTGGGGGGTCACCACAGCGGAAGGAGATACCTTAGCGGTTTCTTTAGGCTTCTTGTCCCACACCGCCATTTTTCCTGTCGCTATCCGGTATATGGCAGCAAATAATTACGACGTGAATGACGGTATCGAAGACGGAGACGTATACGGAGTAAGTGACGGGCTAACCGGCGGTGTGCCACACCCTGCCGACTTCTATTCATTTGTGCCTATCTGTATCGAAGGAGAAGTCGTAGCGTGGGCGGTAGGCATCAATCATTTAATGGAAAACGGCGCACCTGTGGCGGGATCTTGGGCAACATTCTCTGTTGATACGTTTATGGACGGATTGGTGGTGCCACCAATGCGAACAGGAAGAAAACTTAAGCAAGAGTCTTGGTGGAAAGCGATATGGGAAAGACGGACTCGTGCAGCGACCATGAACATTCTCGATGACAAGATGCGTTTAGCCGGTTGCGCTATGATCCACGAAGCAACCCACAAGTTAATTGCGGAATTTGGAATTGATTACTACAAAAAAGCAATCCGTGAGGTCGTAGAAGAATCGAGACAACGGGTTGTAGATAATATGAAATCTACAATGGTTCCAGGGACTTATACTGGCGCCGGCTTCAGAATGGCGCAATATAAAGGGCTGCAAACTATTTGGTCTCATGCGGACAAGAACACTCTCATACATATTCGTGCAAGTGTCGAACCTAATGAAAACGGGTTAAAAATTGACACTGAAGGCACGTCACGTTGGGGTCACCACGCCTACAATGCGACACCTGGTGCCTCAGACGCCGCGGTATTTCTTGGAATGATCAACTCCTTCTCACATAACACAAAAGTAACGGCGGGAATTGAGTTGGCGGTTCAACGACACTATCCGAAAGGCAGTATCTTGAACCCTGATAGCGAGTTCACAAGTAACGCTAACCCTTGGGCACAAACCATGACCTTGAACAATATAGGTTTCGGAGCTGTGAGCCGAGCCATGTTTAGCTTCGGTTATTTAGAAGAAGCATTTTGCATCGATGGAAACTGGGGTGCATGGCAAGGACAGGGTACGGCAGAAGATGGCACTGCTTATGGCTTCACCAATTTTGAATGGCTAGGTGGTTCAAGTCGAGGTGCTTGGTGTTTTAAAGACGGCGAGCCACTAGTTTGGGCCGCATGGTCCCAAATCGCGACAATAGGTGATGCTGAGGAATTTGAAAGCACGGTGCCACCAATGTTTTATTTAGGTAGAAAACTTTTACCTGGCTACTTCGGCGCTGGGAAATACCGTGGTGGACCTGGTCAGTCAGCTGTTCATTGGTGTGTTGAGCCTGGTCAACATATAGGGATTACACGTCCAAACGGCGGATTGTCGACGACCGCATCTGTCGCACTAGGGATGAACGGGGCATATCCAGGACCCTCTAGCTTTATGATATCTGCACGGGGCACAAACCTAGATGAAGTCAATGCGAAAGGTCTAGCCCCCCGTGATGCGAGAGAGCTGCTTGAAATGACGGACAGCGGTCTTCTAAAAGTAGACGATCTACAAGTCTGGAAAACCGATTGCCCAGAGCTCGCCATGGGACACAATGATTTGTTTGTCGATGCGGCGGGATCTTCCGGCGGTTGGGGTGACCCTCTAGAGCGTGATCCTAATGCTGTCATAGCGGATCTCAATAGTGGGACATGCCCCGACTACGATTTCGTCAACGAAATGCACGGGGTCGTCGCGACTCAAGATGAGGGTGGCAATTGGGTCTTAGATAGCACTGCAACTAGCGCGAAACGCACCGCACTGCGTCAAGCCAGATTAGATAACTCTGTCGACGTCAAGGACTGGTGGAAAGAAGAGAGAGAAATTGTTCAAAACGCAGCTTTTTTTCCAGAAGTTGGATTGATGTATAACGAAAGTCTTTCGTTTGACAAATTCCGAAACGAGTTCACCTCGTTCTGGAATCTGCCTCGCGAATTTAATGTTCTAGAAGGATAGAGCCATGAGTGATGATATTTCTATCAGTAAAGGGATTATTGAACAACTTGTCGACGGGAAGATCGATGACGACAACTTAGAGCGGTTGCTAAAGCTTCCTAAAAAAGATAGTGGTCGTTTTTTCAAATATATAGAAGTGCTGCAAGACAAAGTTAATTGGAAAGACAAGATCCTACTTCGTCTATCCGACAAGCTATATATTGTAAGCCAAAGAGCAGGAAATCGAATAACGAAGTGCGAGTGTGGCCATGAGTTTGGAGATTACCGTTCCAATTGGAAGCTTAACAGCAAGATACGTGTACGAAAAACAGCTAAAGAAATGAAAGCCGTCTACGACCCTACTCCTGCGGTCCCGGAGGCAGGATGGCAGGAAATTAGAGAATATTTCTGTCCAAGCTGCGCAACCCAACACGCCGTCGAGGTTGTCCCCCCGGGGTACCCTATAGTCATGGAAATGCTTCCCGATCTTGACAAGTTCTATAGTGAATACTTAGGTAAACCTCTCGCCGATGCTTCCAGCGATTGGTACCAAGACAAGACATCTAACACTACCAGCAGCTGGGGATAACTTCACGGAGTTTCGATCACTCGTACTTTTATTATCGAAGGGACGCAAACTATTTTTGGAGATTACAACATGAGCACAACTGCTCCTATCGCCGCCAACATTAACGATCTTATACTTGCCCTTGATGCCGGAGGAACTATGACTGATGCCATTCTAGTGAAACCTGATGGCACATTCACTATAGGCAAATCGATTAGTCGAAAAGAAGATCAACCACGTAGTTATCGCGATTCGGTAGCTGACGCGGCGCAATCTATAGGTTTAACATCTGAAGACGTTCATAAGCGACTGGCGGCTGACGTCTACTGTGGGACAGGCATGCTAAACACAATCCTAACCGGAGACGGAAGAAAAGTAGGACTGTTAGTGACCCGTGGCTTCGAAGACCTTTCCGTTATGGAAGGAGGACTAACCTATTTAGGACAGAGTCAGGCTGAATCGTTGCACCAACAACTACATAAACATACCCGCCCTCTAGTAGAACCAAAAAATGTTCTCGGGGTGAGCGAAAGAATTGGCGGCGGTTGTTACCTTGGTGAAATACATCTTCCTGCAGGACATGTTCTGATCCCGCTCAATAAAGAACAGGTCGTAGCAGGGACGAAAAAATTGTTGGATGAAGGGTGTGAAATTATTGGCATTCTTTTCCTATATTCATTCGTTGACCCTCGCCACGAGCACCAAGCTAAAGCTATTGCTGAAAAAATAATTAAGGACAAAGGTTTGCAAGTTCCTGTAGTCTGCTCCGCAGATGTTGCCCCCGTAGCAAAAGAAAATAGTCGGCTTAAAAGTCTTCTATTCCAATGCTTTGCTGCCGAGCAAGTAAGAGCATCTCTGCTAGATGTCGAAAAGGCAGCACACGAATTAGGGTTTGATGGTCGATTACTAACATTGCTCTCATACGGCGGCGCTGTAAACATGGACTACACTAGGCTTTATGAAACTATGATATCAGGTCCCGTAGGCGGATTAATTGGAGCACAGTTCATCGGTAACATTCTAGATTTAGACAATATTGTGACCGCAGATATGGGCGGCACTAGCTTTGATGTTGGTCTCATTATAGACAAACGAATTGGTATAGCGAAAAGCGCCGATATAGCGGGTCATCGACTAGCCTTACCTATGGTGGAGCTAGACTCTGCGGGACAAGGTGCGGGCTCGGTAGTGTGGGTGGATGAATACAAACGCCTACATGTCGGGCCTGACTCCGCTGGCGCAGCGGTGGGGATCTGCCTCAACTACGACCGACTCACTGTGACAGATATTAACGTAGCACTGGGATATGTCGATCCAAACTATTTCTTGGGGGGCCAGGTCAAGCTTAATAAAGAGGCCGCGCTGAAAGCTTTAAAAGAGACTGTAGCAGAGCCTCTCGGTCTTGAGGTCTACGAAGCTGGAGCAGGATTACTTCAAATAATCAACACTGAAATGAATGATCTTTTGCGTACGATGATCGCATCCAAAGGATATGACACCCATGACTTCACCATGCTCTACTACGGAGGAGCTGGTCCTGTACACATGTATGGCTTTGCTGAAGGTATAGAATTCAAAGATGTAATCACTATCCCATGGGCGGCAGGATTTTCCGCATTTGGAGCCGCTTGTTCTGAATATATGCATCGGTATGATCGCGGCACACGTGCACTAATCCCTAATCAATCGAGTGATGAGCATCTTGCAAATATCGCTAGAGATATAAGCAAGACCTGGAGAGAAATGGAGCAAGAAGCTAAAACACAGATGAAAGCAGAAGGCATCGATCCCACAACCGTAACATTCCGATACGGAATTTCAGCGCGATATATGGGGCAAATAGAAAGTTTCAACACCGCTTTAGAAAACGGCATAATGGATGGGCCTACTGACGTTCAAACAATGATCGATGCATACGAGGCAATGTATTCTAAAGTTTATCCAGAAGGCGCCAAGTTTGGTAGTGCAGGCTACTCATTGACAGATATTCATCTTGAAGCAATAGCAAGCAAACCACAGCCAAAGCTCCTCAAACATGAGTTATCTGATTCGGAACCAACTACCAGTGCCTTTGTAGAAAAACGCGACGTTTATCACAAAGATGGATGGGTCAGCTTTAATGTGTGGGAAATGTCAGAGTTAAAAGCCGGAAACACTGTCAAAGGCCCATCGATAATCCGCGATCCAATGACCACGGTGGTTGTTCCACCAAACAAAAAAATGTATATAGACGAATATCTCATTCTTCACTATAGTTAAATTAGAGATTTTTAAGGTGAAATTAGCCACTTTTTTAATAGACGGGCAAAAGCGAATAGGACGAGTCGAAGACAATGTCATTGTGGACTTGTCTGAGGCCGGTGTCCCCAGTGAAATGATCCCGTTTTTAGAAGTCGGGGACTCAGCATTAAGCAAAGCGCGAGCATGCAAAGGGAAAGAATATCAACTTTCGCAAGTAGAATTTTGCCCACCCATTCATAGACCACCCAAAATTCTGGCAGTCGGCTTGAATTATAAAGACCATATTGAAGAAACAGGATTAGCGACCCCTGAATTTCCCATGTTTTTCAACAAACAATCTACTGCGGCTAATGGTCCATACTCACATGTACACTTGCCCAAAGTGTCAAACAAGCTCGATTATGAAGGAGAGTTGGGATTTATAATCGGCAAACGATGTCGGCACGTAACGAAAGAAAATGCATCCTCAGTGATAGCGGGATATGTCGTTTGTAACGACGTGAGCGTTCGCGATTGGCAAATGCGCTCTCAAACTTTCACGCTAGGTAAATCCTTTGACACACATAGTCCTTTTGGACCTTGGATCACCACCAAGGATGAAATTGAAGATCCACATGCTTTGGACATCAAAACCTGGGTAGATGGTGAGCTGCGGCAAGATTCGAACACACAACACCTTGTTTTTGACTGCTTCGATCAAATCGCCACATTAACCGCAGCGTTTACTCTAGAAGTTGGGGACCTAATATTAACAGGCACACCTAGTGGCGTAGGCATAGGGTTCGATCCTAAGAAATTTCTTACTGTAGGACAAAGAGTGAAAGTGGAGATATCCGGTTTGGGATATATTCAAAATGAAATCGTGTCTGAGCCAGACAGCACTGCTACTGCATAACGTAAAGGTGAAACAATGAAAGCTTGGCAATTCAAAGCATATGGACCTTACCACGAAGTGCTAAAGTGGTCCGAGCGTGAATCACCAATCAACAGACCAGACACCGCGGTAGTTAAGACGTCGGCCATATCGCTGAATTTTCCTGACTTATTGGTTTGCCAAGGCCTATATCAAGTGAAAGCCCCGCTTCCTGCTGTTCCTGGAGTAGAAGGGATAGGTGTGGTTCAGTCGGCCGGACCCTCGAGCAAGTTCAAAGTCGGAGATCGAGTTGCTGGTTTCTGCCATGGTGGAGGAACATTAGCGGAATACTTCGAGGTAACAAATAACAGTGCTTGGGTAGTTCCTGATTTCGTATCTAATGAAACGGGTGCAGCATTGAGCGTAACATACGGTACATCTTACTTTGCGCTTACTCACCGTGCCCATCTCCAAGCAGGCGAAACTCTACTGGTTCTAGGGGCGGCTGGCGGAGTGGGACTTGCCGCGATCCAACTAGGGAAGCTTATGGGCGCTACAGTAATCGCTGCAGCAGGAAGTCAAGAAAAAATAGACGTCTGCTTAAACCAAGGCGCTGACCACGTCGTCAATTATAAATCGCAAAATCTTGTTGAAGAAGTTAATAGAATCACCAATGGTCAACGGGCAGATGTAATCTACGACCCAGTAGGAGGAGAACTTTTCGAGCAAACAAAAAGATGTCTTGGCTGGGATGGACGATTGATTATTATTGGCTTTGCTGCTGGGACCATCCCGACAATTGAAACTAATAGGCTGCTTCTAAAAAACGCAGCCATCATAGGATTGGCTTGGGGTCAGTACATGCAGAGGGCGCCAGAAAAAGCCGAAAGCTGCCAGAAGCACTTATATCAACTGCTCAAAATTGGGGCTATAAACCCAGTCATTTTCCAACATTTAGCTTTTGAAGATGCCCTAGAAGGAATGAAAGTACTGGAAAGTCGAAAGCTATACGGAAAAATTGTTCTTTCAAGATAATTCCTAAGTTGTTGATTTAGAAGGGCCAACTAGTACTTCCTTATGTAAAACATGTTGGACCGACCCTATTTTTACAATCTTCAGCACTCTAATTCAGACAGGTGTTGCGGCCTACCTCATAGAGGTTTATGATGACCGCTCGCGCGCAAGGCGTATCGTTTAGTTGAGGATAGAAGAAATAGTCGAAAAAAGCTGGGGATTTCGGTTGCACAAGACAAGCCTTTGTAGAGGGCAAACTTTCTAGTCAGCCACCATTCAACCATCTAATGACCTTACTCTTACTTTCAGGATAGACCTTGTTTCTCGGACATACACACATACCACCATTACCCACCCATTATCGGCGCTTGCCTCTGTAACGTTTAAGGTAACACGTTATTTTTATCGCTCTTGCTATTTTGCCATCGAGCAAGAGTCTATTTACTTACAAAAGATGGTATATATAAAAGGTACAAGTTATGGATATTTATGTTGGAAACTTATCTTACGACATCAGCGTCGAAGAACTCAGAGAGTCATTTGAGCAACACGGAACAGTAAATAGCTGCAAGATTATTAGCGACCGTGATACTGGCCGCTCTAAAGGCTTTGGTTTCATAGAGATGCCAAATGCGAGCGAAGGAGCAGCGGCTGTAGAGGAGCTCAACGGAGCTATGTTAAAAGGGCGTGAAGCGAGAGTTAATGAAGCGCGTCCTAGAGACGACAGGAGATAAGCCTAGGTTTTTAAAGACTGTCTATATTTAGGAAATATAGGCAAACCTAACGTTCCTAACCTAGTTTTCTATTGCCGGCTTAATTTCTGCAATAACCCGTTGTGTCTGATTGAATACGTCTTTTTCACCTGATGCAATAGGAAACAGGACAAATTTACTTGCACCCGATTTAATGTAGGCGCGGATTCGCTTAGTGACGTCTTCGGAAGTACCTATCGCGAATAATGGATTCAGGTCCATATTCTCTCCTATACCTGTTCGCTTAACGAAAGGAGACGTCACTACAGCTTCATCATCGACTCTCCCAATGCGAAAGGCTATGGATGTGCCATAGTGATCATCGTCGATCTGTCGTCCATATTCGGCTGCCTTAGCCTTAATACCTAAAATCACTCGTTTCACCTCTTCAGGACTGGTTATTCCACCAATCCACCCCGAACCCAGCTTTGCCGTGCGCTCAATAGCAGCATTGCTGGAGCCACCAATCCACAGGGGCAATGGACTCTGGATCGGACGAGGAGCGATAGAAGCATTTTTATATTGGTAGTACTTTCCTTCGAAAGTGACTGATTCTTCAGCCCAAAGTTTTGCCATAAGAGTAAACATTTCATTTGCCTTAGAACCGCGGTGATCGGAGCTACGTCCAGTCGCAGCCCACTCAGCCGCCTTGGGGTACCCGACACCAAACATTGGTAGCAGTCTTCCCCCACTTAAGTAATCTATCGTAGCGCATTGCTTGGCTAACACTAGCGGGTCTCGCAGAGGGGCGACAATCGCGTTCATACCAAACTTTATTTTTTCGGTACAGCCTGCAAGAGACGCTAGCGCACTTAAAGACTCTAAATAATTATCTGTAGATATCAATCGATCGGATTGCCACACAGAGTCCACCCCGGCCTCTTCGAGCATTTGAACCCAACGAAAAAACCCTTTGCCACTCTCAAACGGATAATTGAGTAAACCAAATCCTAGTCTAACTTTCATATTTTTCTCTCTCTGTTTATGCTTCCATTGAAATCTTTCGAATGTCGCTTCATTAAACTATCCCTATACAGCAACAGAATTTTATTGTCAGAAGAATAATAATACATCTATAGTACCCGAACACGAATGCACGCTAAACATATCATTGATTTAGGCCAAAAATACCAACTTTACGTTGGTGCTTTTTTGGATAAAAATACTCCTAATTCTTTAACAAGTAGTAACCAGTTAATGAGAGAAAAACCAGCCATCGACCTTGACGTTTCTTCAGTAGATGAAATCGCAAAAATTGGTCACGTAACCCTTCTAGCCAATGAGCCGCCTTGGCACTCGACCAGAATTAAAATCGAAGCCAATCAACAATATACCTTGTTAGCAGATGGTCGGGTAAATTGGTCCAGAAAAAACTCGAGCCTATATGCTGGACCAGGGTTTCATCTATGGACAAGAGTTCCAGGCGGCGAGATAGATAATGTAACCAGAAATACTGGCACATTTGTAGCTGATGTTTCTGGAACCATCGAGGTCGGAATTTATTTTGGTTTGTGGTCAAACCTAAAGGGGGATCTAAAATCCTCTCTTAATCTTTACAACAATTTGATGGGAAAACTAAACATCACTATCATCTCCTGGAAGGGAGATCCTATGGAGGGCTTAAGAAAACTAAATGCTCTCAACAAGTCTGCATTTTTTGAAGCGGCGTTTAAACAACTTGAGCAACCAACACCTCCGCCAGCAGGTTGGCAATATTTGAAAGACGCCGGCGTCAGCGACATATACTCTCACACCACTGATCCGGGCAGAGCTCGGATCATTCTTAATTCGGTAGATGACCAAGGAATAATACGTAAAGAAGTACAATTTCCTATTACACAATCTTCCTATTTAAATTGGGACTGGAAACTACTAGAACACCCTAGCTGTGTGCGAGAGGACAAAGTGAAGTCCCACGACTACGTATCAGTTGCTGCTGAGTTTGAAAATGGAAGAGACTTAACATGGATCTGGAGTAGCGAATTAGATGAAGGGCATTACTTCGACTGCCCCGTACCCTGGTGGAGAGAAAGGGAGACACATTTCGTTGTCCGGAAAGGTGGCACAAATAGAAACTGGCTACATGAATCTCGTAACTTATTTAAAGACGTCAAGATGTCTATGGGTTTTGAACCCCAAATGGTTACTGCTATATGGCTTATCGGCGTTTCAACATTTCAACATGCACAAGCGAGAGCAGAGTTCTCCAAGATATTCTTGAAGGATAAAAACAGAACTCTTCAGATTTTATAGTTACCGCTGTCAGGCTTTAAAGCCTGACAGCGGTAGTTTCTTATCTAAAAGCAGGCATAACCTCGCTCGCCATTAGCTCTATATGTTCATCTGACCAGCTGGGGCTCATGCCTGGGGGAACTGCCCAAGTATAAAATCTTTGGCAGCCCGTCTCTTGTTGGTATTTTTCTATCATTTCACAAGCTTGTTCAGGACTAACTATGTATACGTCGTTCTTTTCTATGGATTCACGAGTAGCAGTAACAGGCTTAATAAAATCCATTCCGGCACCACTAAACCATTTACCGTACTCATTCTGTTGGTAAGCTAAATGCTCCACCGCCTCTTTCCACCGTTTCTCGGGATCTTTAGCAACATGCAACCATGCATAACCGGCTGCTATCTCATATTCATCAGGATTCTTCCCCGTCCTCGCCAATTCATCACGGTAGACTTTGGTAAATGGCCCTACTGGACCGATGGCAATATACCCTGCGCCGACTCTAGCCGCACGACGGACTGCTACATTACTAAAACCAGCAATCCATAACCTCGGGTTCTTTTGCACAGGGAGAGGTCTTAATTGTATGTCTTCAAAGTTATTGTACTCTCCGTGGAAGCTGAATCTTTCACCCGCGAAAAGTCGTTGGATTATTTCAATCCCTTCATCCATGCGCTTCCCACGAGATTTGGGATTTACTCCCCAAGCTCGAAGCTCTTCCGTTTTGTAACCTACTCCTAATCCTAGTTCTAAACGTCCTCCAGAAATAACATCTAAAGTAGCCGCATCTTCTGCAACTCGAACCGGGTCATGCAGCGGCAACAAAAGAACACTAGTTCCAATATGTACTTTTTTCGTTAAAGCGGCTATCGCACAACCTATCGGAAGCATAGATGGAGAATAACAGTCATCTAGGAAATGGTGCTCTGATAGCCATATGTCGTCAAATCCAGCTTCTTCAGCCCTCACGATTTGAGCAAAGCACTCATGGTAAAGAGTCGTGTTGTCTCGTTGCCACTGCGGCGGATTGCGAAAGTCATACCATAATCCAAATCGTAATTTACCCGCACTCATATCAAGTCTCCTATCAAGCTAAAATCGTTAAAATTCCAACTGTTAACATTCTATTATTACCCAGCAGCGGCTACAGAAATAGGTGTCCCGTTTAGGATGGGCATGACTTCCTCAGCCATAAGTCGCATAGATTTTTTCATGGCTTCTTTATCTGCCCAATCATGAGCCGCATAAAGTAGTGTACCGAAATCTCCAACCTCGGAGCGGAACGCATTGAGCTTTTGTGCGACTGTGTCTGGACTGCCCCATATCACGCATGCATTCCTAACTGCACGATGCGTCAGCTGTTCCGGATCGTCATCTTTATTTGCTACAAATGGGCCTTTGTAATTAGAACGATCAAATATTTTGAATAAATAATCATAATAATAATCGTACGGGCCTCCGTCTTTTTTTACAAAGGCCTCTGCCTCAGCGTCTGTATCCGCAACGTAAATACTTCTAGCAACATGCCAATCATTCTTGTCTGGGATCAGTCCTGCATCTTCCGCTCCTGCACAATAAGCCGACCAATGCGTAGCCACTGACCATGATGCGATGAAGTTTGCAGAAACAGGCATATAGCCCCGAGACCCAGCAAACTTCAGTGAGCCAGAAAATGGGCTCATTGCAGAGATGGCTATCGGTGGGTGAGGTGTTTGCAGTGGCTTAGGGACATAGCCAGTTTTTATGTCATGGTGAGTCCATTCTTTCATTTCGATATTCCAATGTTTCCCATGCATTTTATAGGGTGGATCCGTTTTCCATAATTCTAGAATCATGTCCAAAGATTCTTCCATCATTTCCATTCTGTCTTTATCAGAAACACCAAACAATTCAAAGTCAGAAGCTAGACCACCGGGACCAACGCCCATAATGAATCGGCCATTACTCAGATGGTCAAACATCGCCGCTTGCCCGGCCTGAACCGCTGGATGGTACTGAGGCAAGCACATCACACCCGTTGCGAACACAATTTTTTTAGTTCGTGCAATTAAATTTGCATGAAACATTAAAGGTGACGTAATTTGTTCTACCGCCGAGCTATAGTGCTCCCCTACCCAGGCCTCTGTGTATCCCAACTCGTCAGCCAAAACTATCGCCTCCATATCTTCTTCAAGCGTCTCGTGGTAGTCGCGGTCTATATGATGCAGCGGCATCATGAAGTAGCCCAAATTCATGGCAATCCCCTTTTGTGAAATTCGTTACAGAATATGTAATCTTGTACTCCTGACGGTCTGAAATCAACAAGTTCTAAGCTTTGACAGAAATAGACACCTTATGCCCATCTTTCTAGCCATGTCTCGGAAAGAACATAGGGAAAAATCTAGAGACGAATACGTATCTTACGTCTATAATTTAAAACAACCTAAGGAAATAGCGTTGAGCTTCGCAATACGACTATCAACGCTCCTTTTTAATCGCTTTCAATATGTGGGAGAAATCATGAACAATAAATTATACAAAGGAATGAAAATTGGGATATTTCAAGTGCTAACCGACATGGAGGGCGGAGACCCAGCGGTCGTGGCTAAACATGCAGAAGATTTAGGCTTTTCGTCGTACTGGGCACCAGAGCATACCGTGATACCTGAAGGTTCCGCAGATGTTTATCCTGGTAAAGAGCCAGGCGGTTCGACACCAGAATACTTATTTAAAATGCCTGATCCTCTTATTGCATTAACCCGAGCGTCTGCAACGACGTCGACAATTGAATTGGGAACTGGAATTACGCTACTACCCGAGAGAAACCCAATCACTACCGCAAAAGAGATAGCTAGCCTTGATCATTATTCCGGTGGACGATTTTTACTAGGAATAGGTGCAGGCTGGAACAAGCCAGAATGTGAAGTACTAGGCGGAGATTTCGAACATCGCTGGACTCAAACCAAAGAAAATGTCGCGGTGATGAAAGCGCTTTGGACAGGAGAATATGTTGAACATCACGGTAAATACTATGATTTTCCTCGCCTGATATGTAAGCCAAAACCCGCTCGTCATCCTCACCCACCAGTATTACTCGGGAGCATAGGTACACCTCTTGTGTTCAAAAGAGTTGCCCAGTGGGGAGACGGATGGCTTCCATTCTGCGCCAATCCTCAAGAAATAGTAGACGGAAGAGCCGAAATCAATAGTTACGCAGCTGATTTTGGACGCGACCCTAAATCACTCGACATAACCTTGTTTGCACCCGATGGATTTTTCAGAACTCGACCTGATTTAGACAATGTAGTCGAATCAGGTGCAGACGGGATTGTGCTATGGCTTCAAGGACAGGACGGGCAATCAATCCTTGAAGAGCTTTCCCAGCTTGCCGCTGATATTTTCTAACCATATACCACAGGAATATAGTAATGCCCTATAAATACCTAAAAGTAACGCGTGATGAGCATATAACTAGTGTCACCCTTAATCGACCCGAGACTGCTAATGCTCTAAATAAAGAACATCTTTCGGAAATTGAGGCCTGTGCGTTGTCTTTCAGGGATGATGAACAGACGAGAGTGGTTATTTTTACCGGTGAAGGGAACCATTTTTCATCTGGAGCAGACATTCAAGAAATGGTAAAGAAAGATGACACCGGTCTCCTTATGAAACGACGTCGTATCCGAATGGGCGAACGAGTGCTGAATGCCGTTCTAGGTATTGATCAGATCACTATTGGCGCATGGAATGGCGGCGCCATCGGTGGAGGAGCTTGTTTAATAACCGCCATGGACTTTCGGATTGGGGCCTCAGGGTGCTTCCTGCAATACCCAGAAATTGATCTTGGTCTTAATTTGATGTGGCAAAGTTTACCTCTCACCATTCGTTTAGTAGGCGCATCAAGGGCGAAAAAATTAGTGATTGGTGGTGAGCGTATCTATGACAAAAAATTGTATGAGTGGGACATAGTTGAAAGCGTTGTCTCTCCAGGTGATCTTTTATCGGAAGCTAATAGCTTTGCTCAAAGATATGTTGATAAATCGCCTATTGCTGCGCAAATGATAAAACGGAGCATTAATCACATTAGCGGTGCTCTGGATCGTGCTTTGATGCATTCGGATGCGGATCAACATCTGTTAGCCATGGCAACCGATGATCAAAAGGCCGCACGAAAAGCCTATTTAGGAAAAAGCATCCCAACCTTCACTGGGAATTAAACGACACACGACTACTGCTGAAATTTTTCAGCCATATCTTGGAGTGCTTCCCGCTGAAGATTCGACCCGTAGCTATAGCGTTCATTTTACTGTCTTTTTTTTGGGGCTACTCCTGGGTTTTCATGAAGATAGGGCTCGCAGACTCTGGCCCTTTCGCCTTCGCAGGACAACGAACCTTTGTGGGTTCGCTTTTCCTGCTATGTTTTGTCGTGGTAATGAAGCGTCCACTTGAGCTTCATCGCTATAAGGAAATCCTCTTGCTTGGCGTGTTTAACACTGTGGGGTGTGTCGGATTCTCACAGTTATCTTTGGTAAACGCAGAAGCGAGCCGAGCCGCGATATTAATGTTTACCTACCCTTTTTGGACGCTACTACTTGCCTGGCCAATTTTAAATGAGCGCATCAAACCTTTCCAGTGGGCTGCGATTATTTTGACATTCCCCGGCTTAATGTTTGTGTTAAAGCCATGGTCGATAGACGGACAGTTATATGGGTGCATCAGCGCCCTCTGTGGCGCCTTCAGTTGGGCGATTGCATCTATCCTGATCAAACAAATGCTTGCTAGGAAATCTATTGACCTACTATCTCTAACGGCTTGGCAAATGGCTTTTGGCTCATTATGCCTATTATTCATAGCTTGGGTGTCCGGAGAATCCCTCCCAACATACACCTCACGTTTCATAATAGCCCTGTTCGCAACGGGCATTGTGTCAACTGGCTTAGGTTGGTTATTGTGGGTTTATCTCCTTGATAAACTAACTGCAGGAACCACCAGCATGATGACACTACTCGTGCCAATTATCGCCATACTTTCATCGGCTTGGCACTTGGGTGAATCTATATCTCCAGATGATTGGTTGGGCATAACTATGATATTGTTAGCTCTATCTTGTTTGACATTTTCTAGTTTCAAACATCATCGAGGAAACCGTCTGAATGCTCTTTCTAAAGAAGATTAAAAGGATGATACTGAGAAAAATTTGGTCCATTCAATGAAGGATGAAACTGCTACCAACGGGCAAAGTTTCTTAAGTCATCCAATTGGTCTGAAGACTCTATTTCTCACTGAGATGTGGGAACGATTCTCATACTATGGAATGCGCGCCATTCTCATTCTTTTTATGGTCACGACTGCAAACGACGGTGGGATGGGGTTGACGGTCTCTGATGCTGGTGCCATATACGGCATCTACACATCAATGATTTATCTAGCCTGCCTTCCTGGGGGGTGGTGCGCCGATCGCCTTGTCGGGCAGCGTAACGCAACTTTGATAGGTGGTGTGATAATTATGTTCGGGCATGTCTCATTAGCGATCCCTGGTATGCCTTACTTTTTTAGTGGGTTGATGGCATTAGTAATTGGCACCGGACTTCTTAAACCAAGTATCAGTTCGATGGTTGGGCAGTTATATGGAAAAGAAGACCAGAGAAGAGATGCTGGTTACTCGATCTATTACATGGGAATAAATATAGGGGCATTTGCCTCACCTTTGATCTGTGGTTGGTTGAGTCAAGCCCCCTACTTTCGTGCAGTGATTGAAAAGGCTGGTCTTCAGCCAGGCTCAGCTTGGCATTTTGGCTTCGGGGCTGCCGCAGTAGGCATGGCAATTGGATTGCTTTGCTATGTCAAAGGATCAAGGAATTTAGGGCAAGTCGGCTTGCTCTCACCTGTAACGGCGGTCAAATTCACCAAACGAGGGATACAAGGGCTATTAATACTAATGCTGCTCTTTAGCTTAGTTATCTCTGTGCTATTACCCTCTTTAAAGGTCATTTCGTTAAATCAAATAGGAAATATTTTCGGAGTAAGTTTATTTGCGATCACTTTTTGCTTCTTCTTTTGGCTAATTTCCTCTAACTGGAAAAACTCGGACGATCGCGCACGGATTTTTAAAATTCTAGTGCTTTTTATAGCTGCGACTATTTTCTGGTCACTATATGAGCAAGGTGGTTCAACTCTTACTCTTTTTGCAGAAAGAAATACCAACAGAGAAATCATGGGATTTACCTTTCCCGCTAGCTGGATGCAGTCTCTTAACCCTATTTACATCATACTGTTTTTAGGCCCAGGATTCGCTTGGCTCTGGCTAAGACTCGGCAGCTCTGGCCCGTCCACAACTACGAAATTCACATTAGGGCTTTTTTTCATGGCTTTAGGTTGGTCTGTCATGGTGGGGGCAGCGTATAACGCAAGCAACGGTGTGCTCGTGAGTCCCTCGTGGCTGGCCTGCATGTACCTCCTTCACTCAATTGGCGAAATGTGTCTTAGCCCAGTCGGCTTGAGTGCGATGAGTAAGCTTGCACCGCAGAAAATAGCTAGTCTGACAATGGGTATTTGGTTTCTTGCCAGTTCAGTTGGCTCTTATGTAGCTGGAAGAGTTTCCGGACTTTATGAAACTTTGGCCTTAGAGAATATCTTCGTAACGCTGTGCTTAGTTGCTTTCATCGCTTCACTCGTTCTTTTTTTAATGTCGAAATCTCTGGAAAAACAGAAATCAAAACACAAAATTTAATAAGCCCTAAGTGCTTGGCTGTTTAAGTATCTGGGTTAGCAAACAGAATCCCTTCCGCTATAAGTTTTTCAACTTTTTCAGAATCATAACCAAGCGTGTGTTCCAATACATATTTGTTGTCTTCTCCAAGGAAAGAAGTACTTAACGATTGGTTATGCGCAAATTCGGAAAATCGCAAAGGCATTCCGGGCACAAGCACCTCTCCGAGTTTTGGATCCTGTATAGGTCGGACTACCCCTCGATCTAAAATATGTTTGGTGCTCATAACTTCAGAAATACTTAAGACTGGTGCACATGGGACTCTCTCAGCTTCTAACGCTGACAGAATACTTTCATCGGATTCTTGGAGGTCAAGCCATTCCTGAATAATCGAGATAACATCCTCTGATTTTTCTAACCGTTTATCGTTCGTATCAAAGGCACTAGCCGTAATCAAGTCAGGCCTCCCAATGGCCCGACAAACCCCTGGCCATTGAGGCTGCAATGCAATAATGCAAATGTAATGTGTTTTGCCTTTAAAAAGACCTAATGGGCAGACGGCAAAATGATGGTGCCCTGAACGAGTTGTCTCTATTTCACCATTAGAAACACTGTAAACTTGAATGTTCATCTCATGACAATGCATATAACAGTCAAGCAAAGAAATATCAAGATATTGCCCGTGCCCGCCGCGCTCTTGGTGCAGAAGCGCAAATCCGATAGCGCAAGCTGCATGAGCCCCAGTCATCACATCGCCAATACCTGCCATAGGGAAAGACGGTGGTCCACCAGCTTCTCCAATCATTCCCATAATTCCACTATAGGCCTGAGCAATGTAGTCAAAGCCGGGGAGTGCCGAAAGTTCGCCTTCTTGACCAAAGGCTGAAATAGAACACATGACGATTTCTGGATTTAACTTACGCACTTCTTCCCACGAAAATCCAAGCCTCGATATCACACCAGGGGCAAAATTCTCCACAAAAACATCAGATATTTTTATTAGATCACGGAGCACTTCCTTTCCGGACGCATGCTTCAGATCCAAGCAAACGCTTTTTTTACCTCTATTTTGCTGTGCGAAATAAGCGCTACGCCCTTCCTTAATGGCGGGTAACGCTCGTGTAATATCTCCGGCAGTAGGGAACTCAACTTTAAGCACCTCTGCACCCATTTCAGCCAATAGTCTGGTAGCACTAGGGCCGGCTAAAACGTGCGTCATGTCGAGCACGCGACATCCATTCAATATGTGCTTAGGCGTCGATTTAGACTTTGTGTTCATGCTCCCTTCACTGTAACAGCCGAACGCTTTAGAACTCTTCTAACAGATCGCTCGTACTTAGGAGCTGGCGTATTAATGATATCGGTCAGCATGTCAGCATTTCGTCCGGCCTTAATCCGCTCACTGGGGACTTCTCCATAACTCGTAGTCCTCTGGCGCGTTTCCCTTCCTGCCGCGGCTATCATTTCTATCATTAGCTCTGGCGATGTTTCTTGCCCGTACGACGCACCAGCGGCCCGAGTAATGCTTTCATTCATAAGCGTTCCTCCCAGATCATTTGCGCCAGCATTCAGACAAGCTACGACACCTGTATGACCCATCTTTACCCAAGAAGTTTGGATGTTGGGGATGTACTTTCCTAACACAATTCTAGACACGGCATGCATTAAAACCGACTCGCGAAAAGTCGGGCCTTGTCGTGCTTTACCTTTTAAATAAAGTGGGGCTTCCATATGGACAAAAGGTAGAGGTACAAATTCAGTAAAACCTCCTGTCTCTATCTGTGCATCTCTCAGTCTTCTAACGTGACGAGCCCAATGTATAGGTTTATCGACATGGCCATACATGATAGTTGATGTTGTCTTAAAGCCCACTTTGTGGGCTGCACGCATCACCTTAAACCACTCTTCAGTATTGATCTTATCAGGACAAATGATTGCACGTACCTCGTCATCTAGAACCTCTCCCGCTGTCCCTGGAAGCGTGTCCAATCCAGCGTTTTTAAGAAGAAGAAGATACTCTTCCAGTCCAAGACCCATCGTGGCGGCCCCCTGCCAGACTTCTAGCGGGGAAAATGCATGAATATGCATATAAGGCTCGGCGTCTTTAACAGTCTTTAGAATTTGGATGTATGTATCGCCAGTATATTGTGGGTGGATCCCTCCTTGCATACAGACTTCCGTTGCGCCTCTCGCCCAAGCCTCATGCACACGCCTTTGGATTTCAGAATGATCTAAATCATAAGGCTTGCCACGCAAATCTTCACTTAGTTTGCCTTTTGAAAACGCGCAAAACTGGCATTTAAAATAACATACATTCGTATAATTAATGTTCCGGTTGACAACAAAAGACACGTCATTTCCATTTGTTTTTTTCCGGAGATCATTTGCAGCCTGACAGATCGCTGAGAAGTCATCTCCTCTAGCTTTGAATAGCCGTTCAATTTGGAGATCAGAGAGCAGTTCACCAGACAATGATAATTCAAGGATATTAGAAACATCGCTAGATACGTGTTTAGGTTGTCCGGAAATTGCATCTATAATATCTCTTGGCGGTTCAACCAGATCGCCAGGACTCCACTCGTCAGTTCGAGGGTAGCCTTCCGCATCTACCATCTGAATAAGAGGCGTCTGAAACCTTTCGTCAACCCAACTATGCGAATCTTGTATATATGACGGGTATATTGTTAGCCGTTCATGCAAAAACTTACCAGCCGCATAGGTGTCGTCGACGAGCTTGCTCAAATGAGGCCAAGGGGCTTCAGGGTTAACATGGTCTGGGGTTAACGGGGAAACCCCTCCCCAATCGTTAATTCCCGCATTGATTAGAAGCGGGAGACTTTCCGGACTTAGGTTCGGAGGAGCCTGTATACTCATTTCAGACCCAAAAATTATTCTCGCTATCGACAAAGTCCAGAGCATTTCGTTCAAGTCTGGATCAGGGCTGTCTTTCATCTTAGTTCCGGGCTTTGCTCGGAAATTCTGAACAATTATTTCTTGTATATGACCAAATTCTAAATGAATTTCACGGATCGCCAAAAGAGACTCTATCCGTTCACGTCGCGTCTCGCCAATCCCTATCAAAATCCCTGTTGTAAAAGGTATTCTTGCTTTCCCCGCATTCCTTAAAGTGTCTAATCGGATCTGTGGGGCTTTGTCCGGCGAACCATAATGCGGCATCCCTTTCTCACAAAGTCGCTCGCTCGCGGACTCCAACATTATCCCCATACTGGGCGAGTACTCCCGTAACATCTTACACTCTTCTAGCGTCATCGTTCCAGGGTTCATGTGAGGGAGGAGCCCTGTCTCCTCAAATACAGCACGCGATACATCCCTTAAATATTCTAAAGTCGTGCTATATCCCATACCTGACAAAGCATCCCTAGCAGCCTTGTATCGTAACTCTGGCTTTTCTCCAAGGGTAAAAAGAGCCTCTTTACATCCCATAGCTTTACCTTGACGAGCCAGCGCCAACACTTCTTCTATGCTCAAGAAAGGATTAGCTGCTTTTTTAGGTGCTTGAGCAAAAGTACAGTAATGACAAACATCTCGACACAGTTGTGTTAACGGGATAAAAATTTTCCGCGAATAGGTAACACTGTTACCAAACCCTTCGTCTCTTAACGCGGAGGCCTCTGCCATCAGAAAACTCAAGTCATCACGATCGCTTAGCGCGAGTGCGTTACTTGTCGTTATCAAGTCAATCATAAAACTGTCTTCACCTTATTGGTTTATTCATATCAATCTTGATGCAGCGCCAATACCAGCGTTACTCGCACTGCGGTTGCGCCTCGGCAAAACCTTTCTAGCGATACCACTATCTGCTAAGTAAGCCAACGTTTCTGTCTCATTGTCAAACGAAAGAAGCATTTGCAAGTCGAGCGGATTGTCAATGTCTAAAGCAAGGCCACTTGAGTTGACAGTGATCGGCGCAAGACCCAGCTGCTCTCCAGCCGCAAAATGTTTAGAAAAAGAAGCCTTGCCGAAAGAAAACTTAATCAGTTGTATTGGGCTTACACACAATGCATTTGTACCATCTCTCTGGGTATCAGGCGCTATCGTTAGGGCCTGATCGCCACGATGTTTTATGATAATTTCATCTATTTCTGAGCTTCTAACTAAAGGGACGTCCCCTGGTATCATTAGCATTCCTCGCTGCCCATGCTTGACGAGCCACTTGCCTGCTTGCTCAATTGAAGCGGACAATCCAGATTTCTCCTCCTCTAAAAAGAGACCCCCAAGCCTCTCAACCGCATACCGTGCTCTAACTTCATTCGACACCACAAGAACCCCAGACACTAATAGTGAGGACGAAACCGCCAAAAGAACATCGTTCAACATGACTTGCGCTAACGACTCTCTCTCTGACTCAGACATCAATGATGCTAAGCGAGTTTTTGCATTCACAAATCGTTTCACAGGCACCACTACCCACACATCATTGCCCTCTTAGTTTATCGCACAGTTTCACAGCAGTTTGCGCTAGATTTATCCGATCGTCTAGCGAGTTCATCAAAGTTTGTGTCGTAACGACTGATAGACCTAATTCTTGTATCGCTTGAGCGTGTTCTGTATCAGTGTCGTCTAGGATGAAGCCCGTAATTAAATCTACATAATGCATCGCTACACTTACTGGCGACAACACGAGACCAAGCTCGTTCATTATCTTGGCCGTGGGACCTTTAATAGCCTGCCCCCCTATTAAAGGGGAAACCGCAATAATTGGCGCGTTGCTTGCCATCAACGCTTCCCTTAAACCATGCACGGAAAGGATAGGATCGATACTTAAAAAAGGATTAGAGGGACAAATAACAATCCCGCATAAATCAGGATCTCGTAAATATCGGACAAGACTATCAAGCGGATGCGCCACGGTGCTAGAAACGAAGTGAATAGATTGAACCTCATGGTCGCAACGATCTCTAACAAAATAATGCTGAAATTCCAAGCGTCCTACTTCAGTCTCTATATGAGTTCGAACAGACTCATCACTCATAGGCCAACAAGGATAGTGCACACCCAGACATCTAAATAAATCAGTAGTGACTTCTGAAAGTGATCTACCTTCTTTCAGCAATTCGGTCCTCCTAAAATGGACGGCCAGATCTTCATCCCCTAAGCTAAACCAAGACTCCCCGCCTAATTTTTTATAGGCATCCAGACATCGCCACGTCTCTCCATCACGCCCCCACCCGACCTCAGCGTTACTTAGTCCCGAAAGTGTATACATTAAAGTATCTAGATCAGGAGAAATAGACAGGCCCATGTGTTCAAAGTCATCTCCAGTATTTACCAAAAAGGCAACTTCAGATTCCGATAGAATTTTTGTCAGCCCTAAGGCAAGCTTTGCCCCCCCTACGCCTCCAGTAATTGCTAAATACTTCTTCATTAAACTTATCGCCCAAATTTATTGAAATAGGTCATCTTCAATAGGGCGATTGATCTCGGCCGCCGATCCAAATTCGGAATCAACAGGGAAACCACGAACTAAAGCAACAGGAGTCTTCTCAGTGGTTTCCCCCATAAGTAATGTTGCCAAAGCTGCAATCGCATCAGCCCTGTTGATTACCGTCACTTTCAACTCCCTCCCAAATAAATCGGTAAGGCCCCGACGGTCATCAATAACCTGAAAGCCAGCGCAGCCAATTGCGCCACCAATCGTACCCATGCGCCATGGCCTGTTATGGCTGTCACTAATTAACACACCGATGTTACAACCAAAAGCCAAATCAAGCTTGTGTTTTAAATTCACAGCCGAGCGATCAGGATCTTCCGGAAGCAGGAGCGCATACTCATCATCATCCTCGATGTTTGACTGATCTATTCCCGCATTTGCGCCGATATGTCCTAAGCGATGACGAACAATGAGCACACCAGGCTTTTGACGCACAACTTTTGTCGACTCGTCTAAGGTCAATTGGACCAGTCTAGGATCTTTGTCGGTTTGTTGTGCTAGCGAAATAGCTTCTTCACTTGAAGCCACATCTTTTAAACGAATCAAACGCCCCTCTGACTTGGATACAATTTTTTGTGCCACCACCAGAATATCACCTGATTGAAGGGATAGGGCGTTCGTTTTCAAGCTATCTAAGATTATCTCTCCTAGATCGTCTCCGCGACTGATCATAGGGATACCTAGCAGCGTGCTGATGGTTAATTGACTAGTAATCTCGCTTACCATAGGGGTCTCTTCCTAAAATATTCAGCGCTGTTTTCTTGAGCATGCATGATAGGTTAATATCATACCAAATCAACGCGTTCGTCACGATAATAAATACGAAGGACTGGCAACGTGTTAGCGATCGGGGGTTTGGTTGAAAAATAAAAAAGCCAGCCTTTCCTTGCTAAAATTTATTTCATACAGTATTAGGAGTTTTAATATGGGGATCCTCAATAGTAAGGTTGTGTTAATAACTGGAGGTGGACGCGGCATTGGGAGAGATTTTTCTTTAGCTATGGCAAGAGCCGGTGCGAAAGTCGTGGTGAACGACCTAGGATCGACTACTGATGGGCAAGACATAGAGGGGCGACCTGCTCAAGAAGTAGTCAAAGAGATCAATGATCTTGGAGGAGAGGCATTCGCCAACTTTGGAAGTGTCTCCAATTATGATGACGCGAAACAAATGGTTCAAGATGCCATCGACAATTTCGGACAACTAGACTGCGTAGTAAATAATGCTGGGATTTTAAGGGATCGAATATTTCACAAAATGAGCGTAGAAGAGTGGCACAGTGTTATTGACGTACACCTTCACGGCACTTTTTATATAAGTCGAGCAGCAGCCGATCATTTCCGTGAGCGCGAAACTGGCTCTTATGTCCACATGACTTCTACAAGCGGATTAATCGGAAATTTTGGCCAAGCAAACTATGCCGCCGCCAAGCTTGGTATTGTAGCGTTGTCTAAAAGCATTGCCTTAGACTTAGGAAGGTATAACGTCCGTTCTAATTGTATTGCTCCTTTCGCTTGGACACGCATGATCGGAACGATACCCATCACAGACGAAGCACAGAAAGAACGAGTGGAGCGGTTAAAAGAAATGACCCCTGATAAGATCGCGCCTATGGCCGTATACCTCTTATCTGATAAAGCTAAAGAGGTAAGCGGGCAGATATTTGCTGTAAGGAACAACGAAATCTTTCTGATGGGCCAGAACAGGCCACTCAGGTCAATACATCGAGATGGAGGTTGGACTCCTGAAACTATCGCAGAACATGCCATCCCTGCCTTTAAATCAGATCTATACCCACTAGACCGATCACAAGATATCTGGCCGTGGGATCCGGTTTAGAATAGATTGAGGACTCTATTTCTTGCAAACATCTAGGCAGACGAGGAAACATTGGATGAAAGACCACAGCAAACTAATCGGCAAAGTTCTCAGTGAGCAGGTTGTCGATCTCACTATGAAAGATACACTTCTCTATGCCTTATCTCTTGGATTTGGTGCGGATCCGCTAAACGTCTCCCAGCTACGCTATGTCTACGAATCAAATACTCTGTCTCTGCCAGGAATGGCAATGATAATTGGTTATCCTGGATTTTGGATGAAAGAGCCTGAGTACGGCTTCGAGTGGCAGAAAGCCCTTCACGCTGAAGAGTCAATAACAGTCCACAACCCTCTGCCAACTGAAGGCAAAATTTTCGCAAAGACTATAGTCGAAAATGTAGTAGATCGAGGCTCCGAAAAAGGTTGCTTTGTCTACATGAAAAAGGAACTTTACACCGAGAATAAATCCACCCATTTGGCGACAGTAGTTTCAAACACGTTGGCTAGAGGCGACGGAGGCTTTGGGGGCGGAGGTACACCACGGGCAGCTATGCCAGCTTCTCCTGCTGAAAAGCCTGGCATAACATGCGACCTAGCTACCTTGCCGCAATCAGCATTACTATATCGACTTAGTGGAGATATGAATCCGCTACATGCTGATCCTCAAGTTGCTCGGTCTGTAGGTTTTAGCGGACCCATACTCCATGGGAGATGTACTATGGGAGTCGCGATGCACGCACTGATAAAAAGCTGCTGCGACTATGACGCGTCCAGATTAGAGTCAATGGAGGTTAGATTTTCTTCCCCTTTTATGCCGGGAGAAACCTTGCGAACAGAAATATGGGGAAATGGAAAAACAATCCAATTCAAAGCAACAGCACTAGAGCGAAATGTGGTTGTGCTAAATAACGGTAACGCTCGTGTTAAGCAAGCATAAGCAGAGGTAATTTTTTAACATGCAAGCCATTTTGAAAGGCCTTAGAATCATTGAAGGGTCTGCCTTCATAGCAGCGCCTATGTGCGGAATGACTCTCGCTCAGTTAGGCGCAGACGTCATAAGATTTGATCAAATCGGCGGTGGGATGGATTATCATAGATGGCCTGTAACCAAAGATAACAATAGTATTTACTGGGCTGAAATGAATAAAGGGAAACGCTCCATCGCAGTCGACTTAAAGTCAGAAGAAGGGCGTGAGTTGATTGCAGAATTAATTTGTAGTGAAGGCGATGACGCGGGCATTTTTTCGACCAACCTCCCCGCGCGCGGATGGCTTTCCTACGATTCCCTTAGCAAGCGCAGGTCCGATCTGATACAGCACGAAATCATCGGGGACCGCCATGGAGGTACCGCTCTAGACTACACTGTCAATGCCAAAGTCGGCTTTCCTTATATAACGGGGCCTATGGATGATGACCGCCCTGTAAACCATGTCCTCCCAGCATGGGACATTACCACAGCATATCTTGCAGCAATCGATATACTCGCAGCAGAAAGGCATCGCCGGCTAACGGGAGAGGGGCAGCAAGTCAAACTTGCGCTTGCTGACGTGGCACTAAGTACGATGGGACACCTAGGATATATTGGTGAAATTCACATAAACCATGAATCAAGACAACGACACGGAAACTATCTATTCGGTGCCCTAGGTCGAGACTTCGTAACCGCGGACAGAGAGAGGGTTATGGTCATAGCTATCAATGCGAAACAATGGAGTGGTCTGTTGGAAGCTACAGAACTGACGGAAGAAGTCTCTCAAATAGAAAATCTAATGCAACTAGATTTCTCAACCGAAGGTGATCGTTTTAAAGCCAGAGAAGAGCTATGTCGTGTTCTGGAGCCATGGTTTGCCCGCCAACCGTTTCAAACAGTGGCGAAGGTATTCGAAACCTGTGGTATCTGTTGGGACAAATATCAAACGGTCTCGGAGCTAGTTACCAACGATCCGGACTGCTCTCCTGAAAACCCCATATTTGAAGAAATCGAACAACCCGGAATAGGAAGCTATCCGGTACCTAGCGGTGCGATGCATTTTTCAAGAATAAAGCGGTCCAGCCCTCGACCGGCGCCAATTCTGGGAAACCACACAGATGAAATCTTAGCAGACATATTAAAGCTAGACAGCAACACTATCGGAAAGCTACATGACAACCGGATTGTGGCATAAATAGAGATAACTCACATGACAGATCGACAAAAAAAATTCTCAGGAACTAAAGATGTACAGCCCCATCTTCTGCTAAACGTAGACAAACTAGCTACTTGGATGGAGCTAAATGTTGAAGAATTTTCCGGTCCAGTAACAGTGAAAGAATTTAAGGGTGGCCAATCAAACCCCACCTATCAGCTCATCACGCCCGGCAAACGCTACGTGTTACGCCGTAAACCTCCAGGAACACTAATGCCTTCCGCGCATGCGGTAGACCGTGAATTTAGAGTTATTGATGCCTTAGGACGCGCCAATTTTGCAGTCCCTAAAGCCTATGCGCTTTGCGAAGATGCTGATGTTTTAGGGACCATGTTCTACGTGATGGAGATGGTCGAAGGGCGAATATTTTGGGATCTATCTCTCCCAGACCAGACGCCTGAAGAACGAGCTGCCATATATGCCTCAAAACTAGAAACGTTAGCTCACCTCCAGAATATCAACCCTTTTGATATCGGCCTTGAGGGCTTCGGCAAAACTGAAGATTACATGGCGAGACAAATCCATCGATGGGGCAAAATTTATATTGCATCCGAGACCAATAAAATACCGTTAATGGACAAGTTAAATGACTGGCTACCCAAGCACATACCTGGCGCTGAAGAATTATCGATTATCCATGGGGATTATCGCCTAGACAATATGGTGTGTCATCCGACCGAGCCAAAGGTTATCGCGGTACTTGACTGGGAATTATCAACCCTCGGTCATCCATTGGGTGATTTTGCCTATCACCTTGCCCCTTGGCTGATCCCAAACATAGATGAACGTGTATCTAGTCTCGAAGGGTTAAATCTCTCAGAACTAGGTATTCCGACCGAAGAGGAGTACATCGAGCAGTATTGCTCTCTTACACATAGGGACCGTATTGATAATCTAGACTTTTACAAGGCCTATACTCTATGGAGGCTAGCAGCGATTTACCAAGGGATTGTCAAGCGCGTAGAGGATGGTACTGCAGCGAGCACTGATGCATTAACGGGTACTGAAATACCCGAAGCTTTTGCAGAAAGAGCGTGGTTTTATGCTGAAAGATCGTTAGTTTAGTACAATTAATTACATTATATTTTACTATTAAACAGTTGATTATAAGGAATTAAAGGTTAAAAATGTCTTCTATCGCAGACCAGTTAAGATTTGAACCCGCATCTCTCCCACCGGAGTCAGAAACTCTGCGCAATGAGGTAAGGGACTTTCTCACGACAGAATTGAAAAACTATTCTGTAATACAAAGAAGTCATAGCTGGGAAGCTTATGATGCAGGTTTTAGCGCCAAGTTGGGCGCCAAGGGTTGGCTAGGTTTAACGCTCCCAAAAGAATATGGCGGTCAAGGACGCTCCGCCTTTGATAGGTATGTCGTTGTAGAAGAATGCCTTGTAGCTGGAGCACCTACCGCTTTTCACTGGGTCGCAGACAGGCAGAGTGGTACTTTACTCATTCGATACGGCAGTGAGGCCCAGAAAAAAGCCATTATCCCAAAAATAACCTCAGGTGAAGCGTGTTTTGCTATAGGAATGAGCGAGCCTAACTCTGGCTCGGACTTAGCTTCCCTAAAAACCAAAGCTCAACGAACTAGTGCCGGATGGCTAGTTAACGGAACTAAAATATGGACAAGCAATGCTCACCGAGCTGACTACATGATTGCTCTTTTCAGAACCGACCCAGACCCGAACAAGAAACACGCGGGACTGTCCCAATTTTTAATCGATTTAAAACAGGCTAAGGGAATTACTCCAAGGACTATAGAAAATTTGGCTGGCGGAAAAAATTTCAATGAAGTTGTTTTTGTAGATGTAGAACTTCCCGAAGAAGCGCTGATCGGTGTCGAAGGTGAGGGGTGGCGTCAAGTAACTGAAGAGTTGGCTTTGGAAAGGAGCGGACCCGAGCGCTACTTATCGTGTTTCTTTTTGCTTCGCAAACTTTTAGATGAGCTAAGTGGTGAAAAGAACCCAGCTATTCTGTCTAAAATAGGAACCCAAATAGCCTGGGCTATAACTCTGAGGAACATGTCAATAAGCATTGCCGCACAACTTCATGCCGGAGATAACCCCACGCTTGCGGCCTCTGTAGTTAAAGACTTGGGATGCCAGTTTGAGCAAGCTCTCCCCGGACTAGCCCAAGAGCTATGCCTGCTGGAACCAACATTGGAAGGCTACGGCAACAGCTACCAACAAGTACTAGGAAACCTCATTCAAATAGCACCCTCTTTTTCTTTGCGGGGTGGGACGCCAGAGATCATGAGAGGCATTATCGCTAAAGGGATGGGAATCCGATGAGTGAACTGAGAAACATATTGGAAGATAGTGTCAATCGGTTGTTCTCTGATCAACTTGACTGGACCGCTCTTCACAAGTACGAGAAAAATGGATGGCCGACAGATCTGTGGGAGCACGTGACAGAGCAAGGCATGGACAAAGTTCTAGCTAGCGAAGAGGCTGGCGGGATGGCCGGATCGTGGAGCGATGCGTATCCAATTATCCGTGCTTGCGGCCGGTATGCGGTCCCTGTTCCGCTACCTGAGACAATTCTCGCACATTGGATTGCAGTTCAATCGAACCAAGCTCTCATAGAAGGCGTTCCGAGCGTCTTTTCGAAAGGCTGCAAGCTAAAAAAAGACAAATTAATTCTAAGAAATGAAAGTCTGCCATGGGGAGGTCGAGCGGATTTTTTGGTGGGGATCGTTGATGGCAATGTTGTCATCGCTGACACAAGAAATGCAGTTGTTAGCCTTCAAAAGAACTTAGGAAGAGATGATAGAGACATATTAAGCGGGGAACTGGAAGTCATAACTACTTACCCCACCCTGCTTGATAACGACACCGTGCACTGGCTAGGAGCATTACTCCGAAGTGCTCAAATAGCTGGAGCCAGCGCTGCTGCACTTGATCTTGCTGTTCAATACGCTGGAGATCGAGAACAATTCGGACGCTCACTATCAAAATTTCAAGCCATACAGCACCAGCTCGCTGATCTTGCTGGCTTGGTGGCATCGGTAGATGCTATTGCGGTCACTGCGTTTGCAAGACTTGACTCAGCTGGAATAGGTGGTAACGGCAGAAATGCTAGACTTGAAATAGCAGCAGCCAAATGTCGTGCTAGCGAAGCAGTGGAAAAAATTACCCGAATTAGTCACCAAATACATGGGGCTATAGGCTTTACTTATGAATACGGACTGCATTTTGTCACTCGTCGACTGTGGGCATGGCGCACAGAATATGGCGGAGTTTCCGAATGGGGGGAAAATTTAGGACGTATTGCTGTTGAGTCAGGCGGCGACGAAATATGGCCGATCATCACAAAATAGAAGGGCAATAGATATGTTAGATAACGAATTGACACTAGAAATAGACGGCGTACTAGCGCGTTTGACAATTAATCGTCCAGACACGCGCAACCCTCTAGGGCATGCTGGAGACGGAGATCGATTTCGGCTAGCTGCTGATACCATTAACAAGAACAAAGGCCTTAGATGTGTGATTATGACTGGCGCTGGAAAGGCCTTCTCAGCTGGAGGTGATCTGAAGTCTATGCGAGACCGATCTGGACACTTTGGCGGCAATGCACTGCAACTGAGAGACCATTACCGAGAAAGCATTCATGGAATTGTAAAAGCGATGTGGGACATCGAAGTGCCTATCGTAGGTGCAATAAATGGCGCCGCAATAGGATTAGGAGGAGACATCGCTTCGCTTTGCGATATCCGGCTAGCCGCCGCGTCAGCAAAGTTCGGTGCGACTTTCTTGAAACTTGGAATATTACCGGGAGATGGCGGTGCGTGGCTTCTCCCGCGACAGATCGGTTGGTCTCGAGCAGCACAACTGTTTTTTACCGGAGATTTGATTGATGCGCAAACTGCCCGAGAATGGGGACTGGTTTCAGAAGTGTACCCAGACGACGAAGTAATGGCCGAAGCAGAGAAGCTTGCGGCGAAAATATGCGTGCAACCCCCACAGGCTTTGAGAATGACAAAAAAGCTTATGCGCGACGGTACTATGGCTAGTTTCGACTCAATTATGGAAATGTCAGCAGCTCTACAAGTCACCTTGCAACATACTGAAGACCATATGGAAGCAGTCAATGCGTACTTTGAAAAGAGAACGCCAAAATTCAAAGGGAAATAGCTGCTTTAAAAAAAGCTAAGGCTTGAAATTTGGAGACACCTTGAGTAAGTGGTCAAAATTTAGCAGCGTCTACCTGATGCCTGCAGCAGTTTTCCAAAGCGTCATAATAGGCGGCGGTTATGGCACCGGTCGTGAAGTAGTAGAGTATGTGACAAGGCATGGTGCTTGGGGGGGAGTCATTGCAACTTCGATTATCGCGGTAATTTTTGCCGCGGTACTATCGACAAGCTTCGTCTTTGCACAAAGATTCCAAGTTTTCAACTACCGGAATTTTTTAATATCGCTTCTCGGGCCGTTCTGGGTGATCTACGAAATTCTTTTTCTATTGTTATTAGTCCTCGTGCTTGCGATTGTGTCCTCGGCGATTTCAAATATATTCAGCCACAGGTTCGACACCCCTCCGATTATAGCTGTAATTACTTTGATGAGCTTAGTAAGTTTACTCAATTACTATGGTAGAGAGTTTGTTGAAAGACTATTGTCTTTTTCTACGATAATTCTAATGCTCTCACTGTCAGTATTAACGATATTCACTGTTACCTTGCTCTATGATGATATCCTGAACAGCTTTTTAGCACCCACAGCTATCCCGGATGCCATACAAAGTGGGACACAATTCGCGATATATAACAGCGCATTGATACCTGTCCTTATTTACTGCGCCGCAAAAGCAAAGACTAGCAATGAGGCGATGAAAGCGGGATTTATAGCGGGCCTATTTGGTGCCGCTCCAGCTCTAATGCTCCATATTACTTTTCTCCCATATATGCCTGAAATCATGACGCAAAAAATTCCTACATACTATTTATTAGAAAAAATTGGCCTCGACTGGGCCATAACGTCATATTTCTTAATTTTAACGGGTACAATAATTTTAACTGCTGTGGGTATCCTCCAGGGAGTAAATGAGCGCATTGACTCTTGGAAAAAAGACTCCGGACTGGGCACCGGACTAGCTCCATGGCAACGAGCACTCGTAGCCGGAACCCTAACATTCATAAGTATATTTTTAGCAAAATTTGGTATAGTCGCTTTGATAGCCAAAGGCTATGGAACTCTATCGTGGGCATTTCTGGTGGTGTTTACCATTCCCCTCATGACCATGGGGATCATCAAAATTAGACGAAAAGGAAATATCAATGAAACATGACGTGGTTGGTGGAAATTTCACATTGGCAGATGGCACAAAACTGCCTTTATCTAAAGCGATACGAGCAGGTGATTTTGTTTTTTTATCGGGTCAGCTCGGCTTAGAAAAAGACGGCACATTAGCTGAAGGAATTGCTAATCAAACCAGGCGCTGTCTTAAAAACATTGAGGAGCTTTTATCTAGCGCTTCCGTAACCAAAAAGAACGTCATCAAGACGACGGTCTGGTTAACAGACATCGCAAATTTCGCTGAATTCAATGCTATCTATGCCGAAACCTTTGACAGCGAACCGCCCGCACGCTCTACAGTTTGCTCAGCTTTGGCGTTACCGAATGCACTGGTTGAAATCGAAGTTATTGCTTATGGTTAACTCGGTTATATCGGACTGCGTTTAATTAACTGTTTAGCGATCAAAAGCTTCTGTAGCTCGTTTGTTCCTTCCCCTATGCACATCAACGGCGCATCCCGATAGTACCGCTCTACGTCAAACTCTTTAGAGTAACCATAACCGCCATGAACCCGCATGGCCTCTGTAGCATTTTGTAAAGCCGCTTCAGAAGCAAAAAGCTTTGCCATCCCAGCCTCCATGTCGCAACGCTCGCCTTTATCGTATTTAGACGCCGCTTGTTCTACTAGTAGTCGCGAGGCCTCGACATTAGTCGCCATATCAGCAAGCTTAATCTGTATAGATTGGTGTTCACAAATTGGTTTGCCGAAAGTTGACCGCTCTTGTGCATATCGCACCGCGTCATCCATAGCAGCTTTTGCAACCCCAACAGCTCTGGCAGCCACGTTGATGCGACCCAGTTCCAGCCCTCCCATCGCGTGCTGCATTCCTTTGCCTTCTACACCCCCTAAAACACGATCCGCCCCTATCTTGAAGTCATCAAAGCTGAGCGCTGCACTTTCAACCCCTCTGTAACCCAACTTTTTCAACTTACCGTCCACATTGAAGCCGGGGCCTTTCTCTGCCAAAAACATTGTCATGCCTTTATGAGCCGGACGCGCATCAAGATTAGTTTTAGTCAGTACGGCATAGAGTGAACCATGCACGCCATTAGTAACCCACATCTTTGATCCATTTATCACATAGACGTCACCCTCACGCTTTGCGTGAGTTTTAATTCCTTGCAGATCGGTACCGGCATCAGGCTCAGTAAGACACAAAGCGCCATGCAGATCAGCTGCAGCCAGGCGCGGCAAAAAGTATTCCTGTTGCTCCTCAGTTCCAAATCTCTGAATCAACTGCCCCAACATCATGTGAGTATTAATGACTCCAGCCAAACTCATCCAAGTCTCACTTAATCGAGCAATCACTTTAGTGTAAGACGAGGCAGAAAACCCTAAGCCGCCACACTGCACTGAATACATTAGACTAAAAAGACCCATTTCTTTCATCTGCTGGACGATCTCGGTAGGATATATATCCTCGTGTTCAAGTTTCCTGACATGAGGTGCCACCTCTTTTGAGAGCCACACATCGAGCGCGTCCATGATCTGGTTTTCCTCTTCTATCGTAACGGTTCCCTGAGAATGAGACATATCAATAACCTTTTGCTAGCTTATAAAACAAGTTCCAATTATAGTCAAAACCGTTGTCCTCTGATAATTATTTTAGAACAAGCTTGCGAACACCGAATGAAAAAATATTTTGCTTACGGCTCTAATTTACTACCTAAAAGAATTGAGCAAAGGATTGGGCCATTAACTTCTATTGGGGCGGCGATTCTTCCCAACCAAAAAATCAACTTTTCAAAAATCTCGACCGATGGCTCTGGAAAATGTACCATCGTCCCTTGTAGAAGACAGAACGTTCATGGCGTGGTTTACGAGTTATCTTTGAGTGCCAAAGCACTTTTAGATGAAATCGAAGGGATCGGAAAGGGTTACCAGTCAGTTTTATACAAGATTGATGGTTTCGGAGAATGTTTTGCTTATGTTGCAGAACCCGCCTATATTGACGAGAATATCAAACCTTACGAATGGTATAAACAATTGGTGCTGCAGGGATGTCAGTTTCATCGCTTCCCCAAAAAATATATCAAGAGGATACAATCTTACGAATCAATACCTGATCAAAACCAGGTCAGGTCTGACAACAACTTACGTTTAATAAAACGTTTAGAATGAGCTGCATTAAATATTATTCACCAACCCACTTGAATAGGAGAGAAAGATGTTAGTAATGATGACCGCAGATCTAGAGAAACCGGAAGGAATGGGAAAAAATGACTTTTTCGAAGTATGGCGACAAGAGTCAGTCGCTGCTATTGAAGCTCTTAAGGCAGGGGCTATCAAATCAATCTACAAAGTTGCTGGGGAATATCAAGTCATTGCAATTATGGAAGTAGACGATGGCGATCAGATTGACAACATTGTTCACAATCTACCGATATGGAAGCTTGGTTACGGACATATAGTCCCAAAAATTACGTGGAAGCCTCTGAGATCTTATGAAAACTGGGCAGAAGATCTCAAAGAATTGGCCAAAAGCTAATTAACTTCAAACTGGTCAATGGCCGACAATATGAGACCGATGAAAATTATCATTTAGCTACATTAACCGAAGTCTAAAATATGCAAAAGCTAGGACAGACAAAGTGACTTCAAATTTATAGAGTAAACCGCCTAGGAGGAAAGTAATGTTCGAAAAATCGTGGATGGAGGACTGGCAGAAGCTAGTCAACAATAATGGTCCCATGAGTTGGATAGGAAAGCACTTTACAACAAACTTGCTTTTCGGATTCGGCGATACTGAATATGTCGTAGAATTTTATAAAGGAAAAATAACTACCATTGAGTGTGATTTCAATCCAGAAACTTGTTATCAACTCGCTATTAAAGGACCGGCAGAAAGCTGGGGTAAATTTTGCCAAGAAGTTCCCCCTCCGATGTATAACGACATCTGGGCAATGGCCCATCCACTCCATGGCCGATTAACGTTAGAGGGGGACCAGATGGTTCTCTGGCAGAATATGCGCGCTCTATGCTGGGCGCTAGACCGAATGCGTGAAATCTAAGAGCAGCTAATTTAGGAGAATTGAAATGGGTAATATTGAACCAATAACAGGGCGGTATGTTTGGGTTCCGTACAACGGAACTGAATATCGTATTTTTTTTGAAGAAGCTGGCGAAGGAATTCCGCTGATATGCCTTCACACAGCAGGAACAGATTCGCGCGAGTGGAGGCATCAACTTTGTGATCCGGCCATAAATACCAACTTTAGAGTTATAGCTATGGACATCCCGCGCCACGGCAAATCTATACCTCCTTATGATTGGTATAAAGAAGATGAAGAATATAAGCTAACGGCGGAATTTTACATGGGGATAGTTATTGCTTTCTGCGAAGCTCTTGAACTAGACAAGCCTGTGATCATGGGAAGCTCTATGGGCGGGAACATATGCTTACATCTAGCTGAAAAACACGAAGAAAAGCTAAGAGCTCTAATCGCCATAGAAGCTTGTGAACACTCATTAGGATGGCATATAGACTGGTTGAGGCATTCTCATATACATGGTGGAGAAGCAGCCGCACAGTCTGTTTTTGGCTTGATGGCACCCCAAAGCCCTGACAAATACAGATGGGAAACTTGGTGGTACTACTCACAAGGCGGGCCTGGAATTTTCAAGGGTGATCTGTATTTTTATAGCCAAGATCATGATTTCAGGGGCAAAACTGAAAACTTATCGGGTAAAGTTCCTATGTACTTCATGACAGGCGTATACGACTTCGCGTGCACTCCGGAAATGACTGAAGATACGGCGGCGAAGGTAAAAAACTCGGAATGCATCATTATGGAAGAAATCGGTCACTTCCCAATGAGCGAAAATCCAGAAGTTTTCAACCGATATCTTATGCCTGTACTGGATAAGATATTAGCTAACGAATCCTAAAAACGATTCTGTTGCTAGTAAATAAAATTGGGGAGCGTCTTTGCCGAGTCGCTCCTTTTTTTTATAGCTTTCAAAACATAAATTGACTATATTTTTAACTTAATTTTAATGATGGCGAGTTGTGTACTATGAATACCGAAGAACAAGAAACAATTGCACAGATCCGAGATACAGTGTTTAAAGTATCTGAAGAATTCCCTGGAACTTATTGGCAGGAAAAAGATCGAGAGCGGGCCTATCCTACTGAATTCGTCAACAGGCTAACTGAGCTAGGATTACTCGCCTCGCTGATACCGGAGGAATATGGCGGTAGTGGCTTATCAATAATTATGGGCGCCGAAATACTCAAGGCCATTCATGAATTTGGAGGGAACGCCGGTGCCTGCCATGCACAAATGTATACAATGGGGACAGTCCTAAGGCACGGCAGCAACGAACAGAAACAGAAATATCTCCCTAAAATAGCTACGGGCGATCTACGCTTACAGGCTTTTGCGGTCACCGAGCCAACGGCTGGAACAGATACTACCAGTATCTCTACCATGGCTGTAAAAAAAGGCGATCAATATATTATAAACGGCCAAAAAATATGGACTTCACGTGCCGAGCATTCAGATCTCATGGTGCTACTAGCCCGTACTACACCCAAGGATCAAATAGAAAAAAAATCTGCAGGCCTCTCCGTTTTTCTAGTGGATATGAGGAAAGCTATAAACAATGGGATGACTATAAAACCAATCAGGACCATGTTGAACCATTCGACTACTGAAATATTCTTTGACGATTTAGCGATACCAGCTTCTAGTCTTATCGGTGAAGAAGGCAAAGGATTCAAATATATACTGTCTGGAATGAATGCTGAGCGAATTCTGATAGCTGCAGAGTGTGTTGGTGATGCTCGCTACTTCATAAAAAAAGCTTCTGACTATAGTATACAGAGGAAAGTGTTTGGTCGCCCGATTGGACAAAACCAAGGGATCCAGTTTCCAATTGCTAAAGCTTTTGCACAGACCGAGGCGGCAGAGGCTATCTTAGACAAAGCATGTAGGCTTTATGAAGCAGGAGATACCTCTGGGACATATGCAAACATGGCGAAACTATTGACATCAGAGGCTTCTTGGGCGGCAGCAGATACTTGTATGCAAACTTTTGGAGGGTTTGCTGTGGCAGAGGAATACGATATCGAGAGAAAATTTCGCGAAACACGGCTTTATCGAATTGCTCCAATATCGACTAACCTAATCCTTTCCTATCTTGCCGAGCATGAACTTGGCCTTCCTCGCTCATATTAAGGGATCCATCCAAATCAAAGCTATTAGGTCTGGAGTCTTAAGAAATGTCTGATGACTTGCAAGGGGTTTTAGTTGTCGCTTTAGAACAAGCTGTAGCGGCACCTTATTGCACACGTTTAATGGCAGAAAGCGGTGCTCGAGTCATAAAGCTTGAACGTCCTGATGGAGACTTTGCCCGAGCGTATGATGGGGTTTTAGAGGGAGACAGCGCCTATTTCGTTTGGCTGAACTCCGGAAAAGAATCATTAGTGGTAGATTTGGCAGCCCCTGAAGATAAACAACTCCTACAGTCCATATTGACTAAAGCCGACGTATTTATACAGAACCTTCGCCCCGGCGCCACAGATAAGTTGGGGTTTAGCTATGAGGACGTTAAAACTATTAATCCGAGTATTATAATGTGCTCTATCTCGGGATACGGAACTGAAGGCAGTTATTCTAAGATGAAGGCCTACGACGCGCTTATACAAGCGGAAAGTGGCCTATGCTCGGTCACTGGCCCTCCAGGTCAACCTTCTAAGGTAGGGGCATCAATAGTCGACATATCAACAGGCCTGAGTGCCTATGGGGAGATACTGAAAGCGCTTTTCAGAAGGACGCGGTCAGATAATGGGCGCCACATCGAACTAAGTCTGTTTGAGGTGCTCTCAGAATGGCTAGCCGTACCACTGTCTTATTTCGAATATGGGAATAAATTATTAACTGGCACAGGTATGGACCACGGCCAAATATGTCCCTACGGATCGTACGAGGCGTCAGATGGCCAGATTTTTATCGTGATACAAAACCACAGCGAATGGGTAAGGTTGTGTGGAGAAGTGTTAAAGCGTAAAGATATGGCGGATGATGCGCTGTATAGAACGAATGTACTACGAATGAAAAATAAGGATGCTTTGCGAACTGAAATAGAAAACGTATTCGGTACCATGACAAGGCAAACGCTTCAGGAAAAACTCCTTAAAGCTGGAGTTGCATGCGGAAATATTAACGATCTCAGCGATCTTAGTAGCCATCCCGCTCTCGTAAGAAAAACAGTGCAAAGCTCCGGAAATCAATTTACTCTGGTGCGACGCGTGGGTGATACCGAGGACAACGCCACCGTTCCTAGCTTGGGAGAGCATACCGAAAAAATACTGAAAGAGTTCTCGTAAAGCTCTTATAAACATTCTATGCTTAAGTACGTACATCTCGTGCCAGTATCTACTTTGTTATAAGGGAAACTTTTATGTTCTATATTAAATTACTAGCTTTGTGCCTGCTCTTTAGCGCCGAAGTGTTCGCTAAGAACACTCCGTGGTGGCCGTCTAAATGGGGCGCGAATGACACTCTCGGTTCTTTCAATATGCTTGGACCCGATCTCGCTCTTAAAGCGAGCAAGCTTGTCAAAACGGGGAAAACCTATCGGCTAGGCATAGAAACCAACAATAAAACACCCGCGTACGGCACTCGAACTTTTGAGGTCCAAATTTTACAACCCAACCAGTATGGCGGCTCGTCATATGGCGAAAACCAATTCAGTTACTTCGATGACTATATGGCAGGATGGATGGGAGTGGGCTCCCAAATTGACGGCTTAGGACATGCGGGAACAGACGGTGTTTTCTACAACGGATTTAAAGGCAAAGATTTTGCTAAGGTTGATGGACTTAAATCAATGGGTGTCGAAGACTATCCACCCATAGTCACGCGTGGAGTACTTATCGATATGGCCGCGTGCATGGGGCATAAAATTGTGCCAGTTACAACAGTCTTTAATCGACAAAATATTATGGCGTGCGAGAAGCAGCAAGGGGTGTCCATTGAAGCTGGAGACGTTGTTTTGCTCCACTCCGGATGGATGAACCTGCTTGAGTCGGATCCTGATACTTTCAGTAAAGCGGAGCCAGGAATTGGTGCGGACGGCGCTAAATACCTTGTAGAAAAGGAAATTTTAGCTGTAGGAAGCGACAGCTGGGGGCTCGAAATTTGGCCAGGAGAGGATCCCAAAATTTTTGATCCCGTTCATCAAATGCTTTTAAATCATAACGGCATATACATACTCGAAAATATGGATACGCGAGAGCTTGCGGCAGACAAAGGATATGAGTTTATGTTCGTTCTAGGTCCTGCTCGAATATCTGGTGCTGTGCAAATGATTATTAACCCAATAGCTATCCGGTGAATTAGATATTCACCTAGTATTTTTAGACGCTCAGCTCACCCACCGAAAACAAATCGCCTAGCTTATGAGAGAGGAGCTGAAGAAACCCTTGATCCCCCTAAGGTTCTGTAGACAATACTTTGATTTGCAATTCATAAGGCTTAAAATCAATTAACGATTAAAAATCGTAAAAAGGAATTTGTTTCAAGTATGACGACTCACAGTGTTGACGGACCGCTCTTCGAAGATTTCTCAATTGGGCAATTGTTCGGCGCACCTTCAGTAACTGTCACAGAAGGCTATACGGCACTTTATCAAGCGATCACGGGAGACCGCATGCGCCTCCCGCTCGATACCCACCTATCGTCTCAGGTGACTCAGGACGAGCGTTCCTTAGTACATCCGATGCTTGTCATTAATATTGTGAACGGACAGACCACTTATGCGTCCCAAAACGTAAAAGGAAATTTATTCTACAGAGGCTTGATCTTGAAAAAACCTGTCTTTGTCCACGACACTTTAACCACGATAACTAAAGTTGTAGGCCTAAAACAAAATAAATTGAAAGCCGGCAGGGATGCCACCGGTATGGTAGCTCTAGAAATAGAAACTAAAAACCAAAAAAATGAAGTGGTTATGAAATATTGGCGTTGCCCAATGATCCCTTGTCGACAAAAAGATATCGGCACTGGGAAAAATGACGATTTTAGCTGGATTCCAGAAGCGCTGTCTATCGAAGACTTGATATCCTGTACTCGCTTAAATTGGAACATCAACCCACTGCTCGACACGGCATTCAGCCCCACAACCCCAGATTTTCTAGTCGGGGATCATGTCGTTATTTCAGGCCAAGATACTATAACGGCAGCACCCGAGCTTGTGCGCCTAACAGGAAATATTGCATTTGCTCATACAGATGCCTCTCGGAGCTACCTGAAAAAAAGGCTTGTGTATGGCGGACATACTATTTCCTTGGCTTACGCACAAATTATGCGTGCCATGCCTAACACTATAGCTCTAATCGGATGGCAAGGCTGTGATCACCTAGGACCGGTCCTCGAGGAGGATATTATTAGGTCTGAATTTACTGTCACAAGTATTGTCCCGTTGCAGGCCGGGGGCTCGCTGTGTGAACTCAACGTCGAGACTTATGCCAAACGCCTAAACTCTGAGGGTAATTATGTAGAATCAAAAGTGCTGGCCTGGAGGCTGGTACTCTGGGCTTAGCATTACAGACCTGCGCTATGGCCACCGTCCACAGTGATTAAGTTGCCATTCATAAACCTTGATGCATCTGATGCTAGGAACAAGATAGCGCCGTCTAAGTCCTCTGGTTGACCGAATCTTCCTGCAGGTATTCCTTCCAACAGCTTTGTCCCAGCTTCTGTCTTTAACCACTCACGGTTCATTTCCGTTTCAAAATAACCTGGGGCAATGGCATTAATACGAATCCCTTTTGCCGCCAAATCGACGCACAGATCGCGTCCTAAATTAATGATGCCCGCTTTTGTCGCTGCATACGGAGCAATATGGCCTAACGGACGAAGGCCTAATACTGAAGCAATATTAATGATGCTACACTCTCTACCGTCAGCCACTCGATGCTGAATGACAGATTGTGCAAGGACCCAAGGGCCTCTTAGGTTCGTTTCATAGACGGCATCCCAATCCTCATCTTTGTAACGGTCTGGCGCTTTTATTATTGCGATACCCGCATTATTTATTAAGACGTCAATCGGGCGAGTGGACTCTATCTGAGCGATTGTCGCTCTAATGCTCTCGCGATCTCGGACGTCCAGTGCAACAGGAGTGGCATTTCCACCAAAGGCATGGATTTCTTCTTGAAGGTTCTTAAGTCTATCTGCGCTTCTTGCCGCAATTAAGACATCCGCCCCTGCTCGCGCCAAAGTCCAAGCAAACCTTCTCCCTAACCCTGAGGATGCGCCCGTAATAAAGGCTGTTTTCCCAGTTAGGTCAAATAAAGCTCTAGGATCAGCGGTAATTGCATTTGTGATCATATTAAGGCACTCATTAATAAAAAAATGGAAAAGGGAAAATCTCTCGGCCTTTTAAATCAGCGGCTCATAATCCCAACTTAGGCCTTATCCAGGACGCCAGCTTAGCTATAGCATCATCAGCCTCTGGAGCATGGCCCGCCATAAAATGAAAGACATGCTGCATCTCGGGATAAATATCAAGCCTCACATCGACACCAGCTGCTTTTGCTCTCTGCTCAAATCGCACAGAATCATCGAGCAGCGCCTCATCGCCACCAGTTTGTATGTATATAGGTGGTAGACCAGAAAGTTCAGCGTTCAACAGGTTGGCAAGAGGATCTTTTGGCGACGCTTCACCAAGAAATGTCGCCGACATGCCCATAAGAATATCTCTGCTAACCAGAACATCTTTTTCCGCATTCGATTTAATTGTAGAACCGGTTGCTTCAGGATCATACCAAGGTGACATAGGCATCGCACCGGAAGGCAAAGGCAATCCAGCATCACGAATAGCAAGAAGAACGGAAGTACATAACGCACCACCCGCCGAATCACCGGCAGTACATATGTGCTCTGAACTATAGCTTTGGTCTAACAACCAGCGATAAGCTATCAATGCGTCATCCACCTGAGCCGGATGAGTGGCCTCAGGTGCACGACGATAGTCCAAAATAAGCGCTTTACAACCGATTTCCTTTGCCAAATGACCAAACACTTTACGGTGCGTATACATAGAGCCGGTCACGTACCCACCACCGTGCGTGCACATCACGACTCGATTGTCAGAGCATCCTTTGGGTATGGCCCACATAGCTGCCACGCCTCCAGCATCTACCTCTACGTAATCCACACCTCGGGGTTCAGCAGTGATATCTCCCCAATGCTCAAAAATCGCTCTTGTTTCCTCTAAGCTCATCTCGGGATTGGCGCTCATCGCCTCAAGCCATCCTTTGTACAAAACCTTTATTGTTTCTGCCTGAATACTAGCCATAACGTTACACCCCTATCTAATGATTTTTAATTAAATCCTAATTATCCGTTTCACTCCGCCAACCTTTACACCGCCATTTGAAGTAAAGCTACCTTGCCATATGGTTAAGTGCAGAGGGTTCAAAATCTCGTCTTTTCATTTTTGGAAGATTTGCCTTTGTCACCATCTGAATAGTTGTGCAATGCATACTCTGAATATCAACGACAGAAGCGGTATCTATCAAAGGCACTCCAGAACCTTTATTTAAAGGCAAGTGCGTATCGGGATGCGCGACGCCACCCAGAATATATTTCCATAAAACGCCAGCCCGATCATAAAGCTTACCAAAAATCGGCATCATCGTTTGAGCATCTAGGTATAACAATCTATTTCCAACAGGGTGATCTGAGCGCTTCGGCGACCCTTCTAATACATGAACTTTTCTAACTTGCCAATTGATATTAGGAAAGCAACCCGAGTGGCCGTGAAAATCCACGAAATTATAATCCTCTCGGCGTGCTTTACGATCAGCATGAGGTATTTTATCGTGGCGATACATCGGCAAAAGTATGTGTTTAGTCCCTCCATGTGACCAATTCATATCTTTAATACGGCCGGTATATCCTAAAAAATCCTCAATCATGATATCACTACCTAGAAATGAATCTGTCCTCATTGTCGTTGCAACACGACGTACCCTTCTTAGCAGTGGCACATACATCCAACCTTGTTCTTCAGCCGTGTCATCGCTGTTGTAGAAAATGAGTAAATTTGTCTTAGCCACATCACCTGGTTCATGGGCTGTAAGAGTGAGCGCACTATAGGTTTTATAACGATTGTCTTTAACACTAGGTATAGGCTGGACAACATGTCGATACATCAACCGCATGAGTGCGGCTGAAAATTCTAACTCTCTTTCAATTTTTTGCGACTTCATATCACGATATTGCCAATACATCTCAGGTATTTTTCCGCCGTCGCCACCATACGCATATCGCATATTCCAAACCAATTTCTCTCCAGCTTGCGGGTCAGATGGGATAAGCTCTTCTGGAAAAGGACGACCGCCAATATAATTCAATATTATCCCAGGCTCTGAGCCTAGCACTGCTGGACTAACATTGTTTCTTGTAGCATTAATATAATTTTTATGAGGTCTAAAAGAAATGGGTTCCCCAACAGTCAGTGTTAGCCAACCTTTCTCGATCAACCCTGCCAGATCCGAATCTAACAACTGCCGCACTGACTCAAGGTTTCTTGGACTAATCACAAACCCTGCAGGTGGCGAAAGCTCTCTTGCCGCCTCTATGTCGTAGTCAAATCCGTCGGCTTTTAAATTTTCCGCGTAAGCACCACACAAGGCCACAGACCCGCTAAGACACAGAACTAGAGAAAGTCTACTAAAAATATTCATTATTTTACCTTTCTTGCAAATCCAAACCGCAGTCTCCACTCTCTCTGCATTGCTTCATTCAGTGTATATAAATAATTTACTAATGTTCCATTTCAAATAAAGAAATTTCTACGAAAGCAATCTGTGTTTAGCCAGTGTTTTCTTAAGCGCACCTTATTAATAATTCGGTTGGCCTCATACTGGCTAGACAGTTCTTGGAACTTGAGGGTAATACCAAAATACCAAACACCTAGAAGCTACACAAATAAATTTTTATAGCTGGGATGCCCCGCTACGAGCTTTTGCCAACAATTTTAATCACAGACCACGCAGCCATACCTTTAACGCCCTCATCAGAGCTCTTAAGCAGAGGGATGATCATCTTTAAGTACTTTTTGTCTTTCTTGCTTCCAACTAACCACACTCCTTGCATTCGAATATCTACATTTTTATTGTTTAATGCCCACTCCACTATGGCTGAGTGATCAGCGGTCACATTCTCCCATGCTTCAACTAATCGAGTGCCCGTGTCAGAACCCAGATCACAGCATCTTATAAGCTCATCGGTGATGTGACTAACTCTAGCATTCGGCAGCCTACTCAAACTAGCCGCAGCTACTGAAGGATCTAAACCTTTCCCATGAGCAATAATCGCTAGCAAGTCATTAGTTGCAGTTTCATTCCCGAAACCCGCCTCGCTAGCCATCGCAGCAATTTGAACTTTATAGGTTGAGGCGCCCCTAAGTTCGGACAGCCTTTCCACTGATGATTCAGATTGAAAACGTCCAATTCCAACCGCTTGTATCTCTAATGCATCTACGCCCCAATTATCCGTAATGTTAAGCAACATTTGCTTGGCATATTCATGATGTGCTGTATCGAGCAATGCTAAAAAAGCATAGGCTCTGGTCAAAGGGTCTTGATCGGTGTCCCCCGCAAGTTTTTTCATCGTAAGTTCTTTACTGTCGAATCGACTACCTGCCAACGCCTGCATGACGTGTTTCTTGACCCAAGTGTCATCCGAGTCTAATAAATTCACAAGAAAATCAGCTAGGTCGTCTCTTGGTCGGCTAGCTAGAGACTCCGATAAAAATTTAAAAAAAATCGCGTCATCCGTGATATCCGCGTACGCATAGAGTAAGTCCAACCCATTGGGATGTTCAACGGTCAACAGCTGGTCAATCGCGGAACGCATTAGCACCCAATCAGTGTCGGCCAACCCGTCAGCAAGCAGTTGCAGCGCGTCTTTGTCGCCAATTTCAACCAGTATTCCAGCTCCTTGATATTGGTCATAGTAGCTTTCCGATCCCATCAGGTCTCTAGCAACCTGCATCGCATCCATTTTGAACGATTCGTTTTCGGATGCATTTGATGGCGCGCACAGAAAAAACAACATACTAAGCCCTGCTAAAAATGCAGCTTGGTAAATTCTCAACTAATTGGATCTCCAGACAAATGTAAAATATTGCAACAGCAACATCATCACAGAATACTCAGCAATTGCAACCCTATTATATAGATTACAGGAACATCTATTTATAGATGATTTAAGAGTAACAGATAAAAAAAACGGAAGGTTTTACCCTTCCGCTTCTCGTTTTTTAAGCTACGATTAAACTTAGAACTGATATTTCAATTCAAAAGTTAATTCATCATAGTTTCTCACACTACCAATACCTTGGCGTCCTGGTCCAAATACAGAAGTCACGTACGGGTTCTGAGTAGCGCCCGCGCCTTGTGTAATATAGTTAGTAAACGGTCCAGTATCATGGGTCATGTTGTTTGTACCGCCCCAAATTAAGTGAAAACCACTCTTAATAGACCAGTGATTATCAATCAACCACTCAACGTTGAAACCTGCAACGTGTGAGTTAGACGCTTCTTCCCAAACATAGAAACCAATCGGTTTCACTTTATCGCGCATATAGTTACCGATAAAGAAGAACGTAGTGATCCAGTTATGTTCGTCAACGAACATACCTGTGTTCTTATCACCTTCATGATCCCAATACCAAGTATCGAAGATCTGCAATGACAAGAAGAATGTACGGTCTTTGTTTAAGAAAGGAATAAACGTTGGACGGTCAAAGCCGAGTGAGAAACGCATAACGTCTCCTTCATCAACCCAATCCGAGCGCCAAGTATTGTTGTATATTTCATCAAACGTCCATGATGACTCAATACGCATTACAACACCTGACCACGACTCGAAATAGTCCATTGCCAAACCAAGAGTATGTGCTTGCTTGTAGACCATAGAAGTCTGTCCACCCGCAAGAGGGCTACAGAACAATCCACCGCCGGGAGCAGCACAATTCCCTAGGCCGAAGCCTTGGTTCCAGTCGCTACCAGTAACTAAGCCGGGAGCTACCGCTGCCCATAGATTAGCGAAGTTACCGTCGGCTATTGCATTGGTTGCGGCCGTTTTCATATCAGAGCTAGTAGCGTATTCCGCTAAAATGTGCGCCGCGTGAATTGGAGTGGTCACAACAATAGGATCAACGTAGCCAAGGGTACTTGTCCCTAAACCAGCTGTTCCTGAGGCTGTGGCTTCAGCTTTAGCTAGAGTTAGTAGGTCTCCAGTACTGTAGTCAGTACCATCTGCTGACACAACATTTCTTGCCCATTTTAAATCACCGATAAGCACATCGGTAGGCAAGTTTGCTTTGATACCAGCTGCCGTTAAGTGTCGTGTTGGCATGTTAACCGAGTGGAACCTGAACACGGGAACATCATTCCAACCGTACCAATGTGATACCGCAAAACGGAAGTCAGAAAGACGGAATTCCCATCTAAAGCCAGCTTCAGTATTGTTAATATCCCAGTCAGGTCTCAGGTTGGCGTTTAGGCCGACGGGTTGGCCAAAGCCAGATGGTTTACGCGTATCGTTAGCACCTAAGTAACCGCAGGAGTCTTCAGCCCGCAATTTGCTATTGTCTAACGTAGTCGCGAAATAAGCTTTCTTATCAGTCGCTGCCGCCATCATAGGTGTCACACAAGGCTCTACAGAGAAGTACGTGTTGTAGATAGCAAATGTGGATATGTCTTTAGAAAACGGGTGTGCCCAAAACGTTGATGGGTTTCCAAGACCTACGCCTTGAAATTCATCAAAGTTCCAAATCACCTGAATGGCGTTATCTGTCAACGGTCCCCATGAACCAGCTTTCCATTGAACGGATGCCATCCATTGTGGAATTCTGATGTCTTCAAAGGAATCGAAGAAGAAATGCTGACCGTAATCCACAGGGTTAATTAGATCCTGTAATCTGAAAAAGTCAGTCTTACCCCAAACGATTTGTTGCTTACCCAAACGGATCCAAAAGTCTCCGATTACCGCATCAGCATATAGCTCACGGAACGGGTACAAACGACCATTTGAATCAGTATTACCTGTCGCAACATCAATGTTGTCGATATTTAAATCGGTACATCGGTCACAATCAAGGTTTAAGTTAGACGACTTTTGCACTACTAAAGGAAACGCTGATCCGCCGACATTAGCCATTGCTCCGCTATTGTAAGTTTTGTTTCCGTTAGCGTCATGTGAGAACGCAACTTCGAAGTTTTGGGCTGCCCAAGATGGATTTTTCAATCCGCCTGTAATCATCTTCCCAATACCACCAGTTGAAGTTGAACCCAACCCTACAAAACCAAAACCACCCCAACCTAAAGCGTCGGTCGTGATATCAAATGGCTGACGGTCGCTTGTAGATACACCGGTCGTTCCCTCACCGATATGGTTATTAGACAGGTCACCCATGTCTTGAACAATATCGTATTCAGGTCTGGCGATGGCCACAAATGTTAATTCATCAAATATACCTATGTC
>Ga0114993_10000260_pt1 | contig 61646 bp, 56 predicted proteins | sample ArcticOcean_MG_C_FD_87042 | JGI IMG/M metagenome (GOLD analysis project Ga0114993, IMG submission 87042) | Marine microbial communities from western Arctic Ocean - ArcticOcean_MG_CB2_150 | ecosystem: Environmental > Aquatic > Marine > Oceanic | place: Arctic Ocean: Canada Basin | collected... | reverse complement strand
TTATCCGCGCCGACGCGTTTTTCGGCCCCGACCGCCGCCGCCGGGATAAAGATCATCAAGGCGAAGACCGGCGCGGCCAACCGGCCGAAGCCGAAGCATAAGCCGAAGCATAAGCCGAAGCCGAAGCATAAGCCGAAGCTTAAGCGCCGGCACCGGCACGCCTAAATTTTTCGTGATCGAATATCATTCTGTTTGACCCTCCCCTTGCTGGAAGGGTTAGAAGCAGGTCAGTTTCGCCAATCGTTAAATCCGAAAAAGGACTGATCCATATGGTTAAGCCGGCCACCCTCGCCACCCTCGCCACCCTCGCTATCGTGTTTTCATTGGTTTCCGCGATCGCAATTACCGATGCGGATAGCGCTCACACGGCGGCAACAAATTCGACCGACAGGTCGAAATCGAACAATCACGCTGAGGCCATTCAAAGCAAATTTGGCGCCCTGAAATTAAAATTTCCCGAGATGGACCCGATGAAAGGCAAGAAGCTTTTTGTCGATAGGGGATGTGTTGCCTGTCATGCGGTGAACGGCATCGGAGGGCATGATGCGCCGGCGCTCGACGCCCACAAAATGGGCGACATCATGAACCCTTTCGAATTCGCCGCGAAAATGTGGAAAGGCGCCCCGGCGATGATCGCCGCCCAGGAAGGCGCGTTCGACGCGCAACTGCTATTTTCCGGCGATGACCTGGCGAACATCATCGCGTTTGCTCATTCCGATAGCGTGCAGCACGGCTTCACGGAATCCGATCTCACCGACAAGGCGCGGAAAATGATGAACCACAGTCACGGTAAGGCAAACGGCGGCTCCCATCATTCCGAAGAAAAAGGCCATGGCAAAGATCACCATGATGGCGAAAATGCGAAGCCCCATGCCCATCAACCAAATTAATCGATCGCCCATTTAGGGCAAATCGGTGCCGGGCAGGAACATGGTATCGAAGGCGCATCAGGCGTAGAGCACGCGGCCATCGACTTGAAGCGCGTGCCGGGTCCCTTTAATGGTCAGCCCGGATTTGCCGGTGATCGCGCCGCCGTCTTCGAAATCGATTATCGGGTCTGATCGCGCCAACATATAATTCCTGTAGTAGCTACAGGTTCAAGAGGTCATCCATCGGCGTAACCATATTGTGATTTAAACCCCGTGGCGGTGGCTCAGGCACAGCAGCTTGCCGCGTCATTGCCCGACGCCTGCGCTTCCTGGATCGGCGGGCAGGGCTGGGTGCCGTAGGAGCAATAGACGCAGCAATCGCCCGCCAACGGCTTCAAAAGCGCGCCGCAGCCCTTGCAGTCATAAAACCATTGGCAGGAATCCGTGGGCATGGTTTCGGTCTCGGTGTGGCCGCATTCGGGGCAGGTGATGTCCGATGCCGGCGTGACTTTGAATTCAGGCGATTGTACGGGCGTATCCATGCGGGCGTTCCCTGAATCGGTGCTGATGATGGCTGGATGCTACAAGCTGTAGCCACTACAGATACAAGTGATATTATTTTTGAAATAGTGAAAAAAATTGACCGCCATCAAGTTCATATACAGCCAAATTTGCTAGAACTCTAATTGACCGGAAATCCTGGTTCCCCCGGTCAAACGAAGCGAAATAGACATGGATAGGAGGTATGAATATGACCACAACCACACATTTCGGTTTTCATTTCGATGATGATGCGGCGGCCCCAATCACCACCGTTACGCTCCAGAAAACCATGGCGCTCCTCATGCGATTGTCGATCGGCTGGACGTTCCTTTATGCCGGCGTCAATCAAGTGATGAACCCTAACTGGACGGCGCTGCGGTTCTTAGGAGGCGCCAAATCCCTCAAACCCATGTTCGAGTTTTTTGCCTCTCCCGCCGTCATCCCCTATGTGGACTTTATGGTCCAGTGGGGGCACCTGGCGATCGGATTGGCGCTGATCACCGGAATTTGCTTCCGGCTGTCGGCCGGGTTCGGGGCCTTGTTGATGATTATGTACTACCTGCCGCGCCTGGATTTCCCGATGGTGGGCGCCCATAACTTCATCGTCGAGTACCATCTGGTCTTTGCCTTCCTGCTGGTCTATCTCGCCGCCATCAAGGCGGGATCCATCGGCGGGGCGCAGGACTTTTTGGCCCGCATCCCCTTTGTTGCGGTGCTGCTGGAGAGGCATCCAAAGGTTCTGGCATGGCTCACCTAGCGCCATACGCCTAAGCATTAAAGGCAACATGCAAGGCGGCCCGGGAAGGTTCCCGGGCCGCCCCAATATGCGGCGCCTGCGCCTTCGAAAACGCGCCGGCGGTCAAGTTTTGCGGCGCTTGCGGCGCCGCAATGGCCGCCCATGGCCGCAGGCCGCGCGATGCCGATTTGACCGGCGCGCTGTCCCGGCTCCGGGACGCGGCCAATCAGATAGGCGTCATGGGCTCGGTCCCATCTTTGGACGCGGCGCTCGCCGAATAGTTCGGCTAGACTGATTGAGCGTTGGCATCTCGAAGACCGGCTGGGATTTCGCAAACCGCCGGAGATCATGCGCGAGCCCTGAATATTACGCGGCGTCCTCCGGATATTGGATCACATAGTCTTCCGGAATGCCGAGCCAGGTTCTGGCGTGGCCGATATCGCGGAACTGATTGCGTTTCACATGTCCGGTCCGGCGGGTCGATACGGTCCATCGATGGGCAATGGCAAAGTCGGCGGCATTTCCGAGAATCCAGGCGATACGGCAGACGCCCAATTGGCTATCCATCAATTTTAGCCGGTCACGGCCTATTTTTAAATTCGCTTGATCGCCATGATCGGCCGGGAAGGCGGTGGCACCCAAATCGTGGAGGATATTGATGCCGCTTTGATATAGGGGGTCGCCGAGAAAATCTTCCAACACATCGAGGCCGGTTTCCGATTGAAATTCGCAGGCGAACTTATAAAAGGCGTATTCCACTTCCGTGTCGGTGTAATAGCTATGGGTCATGGCCTAACTTACAACGATTCTAATGTGAACAATTTTTAATAATTTAAGGGAAGTTGTCCGGATCAATGCTGCCAAAATTGATTTGAATGATTAAGAAATAGGCAATACTTATATATGATTAAATAATAATCAATTTTAAAGTGGTTTACCGGGCTAAAAATTAATAACCCATTGAATTTAAACCATAAACTAACTTGGCACGGCGATTGCTATATCTTGACAATAACACGTAGGTGCCGATTTTGGTGCTGGCGGCCTGGCAATCAAGCGGTCCCCCAGTGGGCGCGAATTTGGAGGTCAAAATGGACCCGATCGACGCAAAAAAAGCGAACCGTATTAGACTTTTCGATTGGAAGTCGGTCCAGATGCGCACCTTTCATCTGACCTGGGTGTCGTTTTTCCTGTGCTTTTTCGGCTGGTTCGGCATCGCGCCGCTGATGGCCGTGGTGCGTGAAGACTTAAGCTTGAGCAAATCGGAGATCGGCTGGACGATCATTGCCTCGGTGGCGATCACCATCGTGGTGCGCCTGATCGTCGGCCCTCTGTGTGATCGCATCGGTCCCCGCAAAACCTATGCCGGTCTGATGATCCTCGGCGCCTTTCCGGTGATGGGCATCGGCCTTGCGAACAGCTTTGAAAGCTTCCTGCTGTTTCGCCTGGCTATTGGCGGCATCGGCGCGTCGTTCGTCATTACCCAGTATCACACGTCGGTCATGTTTGCGCCCAACGTGGTCGGTACCGCGACGGCGACAACGGCGGGCTGGGGCAATCTCGGCGGCGGCGCGGCGCTGATGGTGATGCCGTTGATCTTTGCCGCGATTGTCATGCTCGGCGCCGAAGAAGCCCTCGGCTGGCGCCTGGCCATGGTGGCGCCGGGCCTGGTGCTATTGGCCGCCGGCGCCGCCTATTACAAATTCACCGAGGACTGCCCGACCGGCAATTACCCGGATCTACGCCGCTCCGGCGTCATGGCGGGCGCGGATAATTCCGGCGGCGCCTGGAGCACTTTCCGGAGCGCCGCCGCCGATCCCCGGGTCTGGTTCATGTTCCTGATTTATGGCGCCTGCTTCGGCACGGACTTAACGATCCTCAACATCGGCGCCATTTATTTTTTCGACAGCTTCGATCTGGATTTGAAGACCGCCGGCCTGATCGCCGGATTGTTCGGGTTAATGAGCATTTTCGCGCGTACCCTGGGCGGTGTCTTTTCCGACAAGATCGCGGCCCGGACCGGCCTCGGCGGGCGCGTCCATTTTCTGTTTATCGTCACCTTCCTGGGCGGCGCGGCGCTGATTGTTTTTTCGCAAATGCGCGTGCTGGGCCTCGCCATCGCCGCCGTGCTTGTCTTCTCGTTGTTCGTGAAAATGGCCCAAGGCGCGACCTTTTCCATCGTTCCGTTCATGAACCGGCGCGCTCTTGGCGCGATCTCCGGCATCGTCGGCGCCGGCGGCAACGCGGGCGCCGTCGCCGCCGGGTTTTTGTTCAAATCGGAAAATTTAAGCTATGCCGACGGGCTTTTGTATCTTGGGCTAGCCGCAACCCTTTGCTCGTTACTGGCGCTATTCGTCCGCTTCTCGCCGGACATCATCGCCCATGAGCGCCAGCGGCTGGCCGAGGCGTTGGCCTTGCGCGGCGCCCCCATAGCCGCCACCGCGAAATAAAGGAGCCCATCCTATGAAACAGAAACTGGTCGTCATCGGCAACGGCATGGCCGGCATCAAGACGGTGGAAGAGCTTTTGGAGCGCAACCCCGATCTCTATGACATCACCGTTTTCGGCGATGAGCCCCACGGTAACTATAACCGCATCATGCTGTCGCCGGTTCTGTCGGGCGAAAAATCCATGGCCGACATCATGATCAACGAGCAGAGCTGGTACGCCGAGCACGGCATTACCTTGCACGCCGGCAGCCCGGTCACCAGCATCGATCGGCCGCACCGGACGGTTACAGCCGAAGACGGCACCTCGGCCGCGTATGACCGCCTGCTGATCGCCACCGGCTCGTCGCCGTTTATCATCCCGGTGCCGGGCCATGATCTGCCCGGCGTGGTGGCCTTCCGCAATATCGCCGATGTGGACGCCATGGCCGCCGCGGCAGCCGAATATTCGCGCGCCGTGGTTATCGGCGGCGGGCTTTTAGGGCTGGAAGCCGCCGCCGGATTGTTGCGCCGCGGCATGACGGTCACCGTCATTCACCTGATGGATTGCCTGATGGAGCGCCAGCTGGATCCGGTTGCGAGCGCGCTTCTCAAGCGCTCTTTGGAGGAACGCTCGCTCACCTTCGAGATGCCCGCCGAGACCAAAGCGATTCTGGGATCGGATCGGGTGCGCGCCGTTGCCCTTGGCGATGGAGCCGAGATCGCCGCCGATCTGGTGGTCATGGCGGTCGGCATCCGGCCCAATATCGGCCTGGCCGAAGACGCCGGGCTGCACTGCGGACGCGGTATCGTCGTCAACGACACCATGCAGAGTTATGATCCGCGCATCTACGCCGTCGGCGAATGCGTGCAGCATCGGGGCCAGACCTATGGGCTGGTGGCGCCCCTGTTCGATCAGGCCAAGGTGTGCGCCAACCATCTGGCCGAAATCGGCTATGCCCGCTATGGCGGCTCGCTTACCTCGACCAAATTGAAAGTGACCGGCATCGATGTGTTTTCCGCCGGTGATTTTTCCGGCGGCGAGGGCGCCGAGGAGATCATCTTCCAGGACGCCGCCCAGGGCATCTACCGCAAAGTGGTGATCAACGATAATCAGGTGCAGGGCGCGCTGGCTTATGGCGATACCTCCGACGGCGCCTGGTATTTCCAGCTCATGCGCGACGGCACCGACGTTTCCGCTTTACGCGAAAAATTGATGTTCGGCCATGGCGGCGGCGGCGAAGCCGGCCTCGGCGGCGAAACCGGCGCCGCCGCCTTGCCCGGCGATGCCGAAATATGCGGCTGTAACGGGGTCTGCAAGGACACCATTACCGCCGCCATCACCGCCAAGAATCTGTTTACCCTCGACGACGTGCGCGCCCACACCAAGGCGTCGTCGTCCTGCGGCTCCTGCACCGGGCTGGTGGAACAGCTGCTCGCCTCCACGGTGGGCTCCGGCTATGCGGAAACGCCATCGGTGCGGCCTTTGTGCAAATGCACCCAGTTCAGCCACGACGATGTGCGCCGCACGATTATCGAGCAGAATTTGAAAACCATTCCGGACGTGATGCGCTTCATGGAGTGGGAAACCGGGGACGGCTGCGCCAAATGCCGCCCGGCAATCAACTATTACCTCCTTTGCGCCTGGCCGGGGGACTATGTGGATGACGCCCAGTCCCGCTTCATCAACGAGCGGGCGCACGCCAATATCCAGAAAGACGGCACCTATTCGGTGGTGCCGCGCATGTGGGGCGGCATGACCAACCCGAAAGAATTGCGCGCCATCGCCGATGTGGCCGAGCGCTTCGATATTCCGGCGGTCAAGATGACCGGCGGCCAGCGCATCGATCTTTTGGGCGTGAAAAAAGAGGATTTGCCGGCGGTCTGGCGCGATTTGAACGCGGCGGGGATGGTATCGGGGCACGCCTACGGCAAGGCCTTGCGCACCGTCAAAACCTGCGTCGGCTCTGAATGGTGCCGCTTCGGGGTTCAGGATTCCACTGCCATGGGGATCGATCTGGAAAAAATGGCCTGCGCAAGCTGGACGCCGCACAAGTTCAAGATGGCGGTATCGGGCTGCCCGCGCAACTGTGCCGAGGCGACCATCAAGGATTTCGGCGTGGTCGCGGTGGAATCTGGCTGGGAGCTGCATGTGGGCGGCAATGGCGGCATCCGCGTGCGCACTACGGACCTGTTGGCCAAGGTAACGACCGAGGCCGAGGTGAAGGAATATGCCGGCGCCTTCCTGCAGCTCTACCGGGAAGAGGCCCATTATCTGGAACGCACGGCGCCCTGGATCGAGCGTGTTGGCTTGGGCCACGTCAAGCAACGCATCAACGAAGACGCCGCCGGCCGGCGCGCCCTGTTCGACCGGTTCCTCTTGTCCCAAGAATTTGCGCAGACTGATCCCTGGGCCCAAGGCGCCGATGACACCCCCGAGTGGACCGGAATTCGCCCATTGGCGGCGGCGGAGTAAAAATTATGGAATGGCAACGCATTTGCGATCTCGAAGATATTCCGCGTCTCGGCGCGCGCACCATTTGCCTGGCGGCGGGGCCCATTGCCTTGTTCCGCACCCGCGATGACCGGGTATTCGCCTTGCTCGACAAATGCCCGCATAAAGCCGGGCCCCTGTCCCAAGGCATTGTCCACGGCACGCGGGTCACATGCCCGCTCCACGATATGGTGATCGAGCTGGAAACCGGCCTCGCGATTGCCCCCGACGATGGACAAGCCACCACGTTCGAGGCTCGGGTGATCAGCGGAAATGTTGAGATTCGGGGCGCGGCGTTGGAGGCTGCCCAATGACCGGCGAAACCCGAACCACCTGCCCCTATTGCGGGGTCGGCTGCGGGCTGGTGGCATCGCGCGCCGCCGCCGGCCATCTGGAGATTACGGGCGATCGGTTGCATCCCGCCAACCGGGGCCGGCTCTGCGCCAAGGGGGCGGCGCTTACCGAAACATTGGGGCTGGAGGGGCGCGCGCTGTACCCAGAAATAAATGGCCGGCGGGCAAGCTGGGATCAGGCGCTTGACCATACCGCCGAAGTCCTGCGCCGCACGATTGCGGAACATGGGCCGAACTCGGTGGCATTCTATGTCTCCGGCCAGCTTCTGACCGAGGATTATTACGCCGCCAACAAGCTGATGAAGGGTTTCATCGGCTCGGCCAACATCGACACCAACTCAAGATTATGCATGGCGTCTTCGGTTGCCGGCCACAAGCGCGCCTTCGGCGAAGACATCGTGCCCGGCAATTACGAGGATCTGGAGCTGGCCGACCTGGTGGTGATCACCGGCTCCAACGCCGCCTGGTGCCACCCGGTTCTGTATCAGCGCATGACCTTGCGCGAGCCCGGCGCGCCGGCGCCGCGCATTGTGGTCATCGATCCCCGCCGCACCGCCAGTTGCGCCGACGCCAATCTGCATCTGGCGCTCAAACCCGGCAGCGACGCCATCCTGTTCAACGGCCTGCTGGTGCATCTGGCGCGCACCGGACATATGGATCAGGACTATGTGGCCGCCTCGGTCTCCGGCTTTGACGAAGCCCTGGCCGCCGCGCAAATCTCGGCGCCGGATGTGGAAAGCGTCGCCGCCGCGTGCGGGCTGGACGCCGCGGAGGTCTGGCAGTTCTTCGAATGGTTCGCGGCTACGGAGCGCACCGTCACCCTTTATTCCCAAGGCATCAACCAGTCCCGCTCGGGCACCGATAAGGTCAATGCGATCCTCAATTGCCACCTGGCCATGGGGCGCATCGGCAAGCCCGGCATGGGACCGTTTTCGCTGACCGGCCAGCCCAACGCCATGGGTGGGCGCGAGGTCGGCGGCCTCGCCAACCAGGTGGCCGCGCATGTGGATTTCGGCGATGAAGACGGCATGGCGGCGGTGCGCAAATTCTGGAAGGCACCCGCCATGGCGGCGGCGCCGGGCCTGAAGGCGACCGATATGTTCGCTGCCATGGCAAGCGGCGAGATCAAGGCGCTCTGGATCATGGGCACCAATCCGGCGGTCAGTCTGCCCGGCGGTAAGGCTGTCCGGGATGCCCTGGCGGCTTGCCCGTTCGTCGCCGTCTCCGACTGCGCGGCCGATACCGACACGGCCCAGTTCGCCGATGTCCTGTTTCCGGCTCTCGCCTGGGGCGAAAAGGACGGAACCGTGACCAATTCCGAGCGCCGCATCTCGCGCCAGCGGAAATTCCTGCCGGCGCCGGCCGAGGCCCGCGCCGATTGGTGGATCATCTCTGAAATCGCGGCGCGGCTTGGATTTCGGAGCAGCTTTGATTACCAATCGCCGGCACAGATTTTTCGCGAACATGCGGGGCTGACCGGAGCCACCGCTGGGCCGGGGCGCCTCTTTGATATCTCCGATCTGGCCGAAATCGACGATGCCGTCTATGACGCCCTCAACCCGGTGCAATGGCCGCTGGCCCGGGGCGCCGGATCCCAGCGGCTGCTGGCGGCGGGGGAATTTCCGAGCCCGGACGGGCGGGCGCACATGATGCCCATCGAGCCCGCCCAGCCAGATGCCGCCGATCCGAAGCGGCCCCTGATCCTCAATACCGGGCGGCTGCGCGATCAATGGCACACCATGACGCGGACCGCCAAATCGCCCCGCCTCACCGCCGAGGCTGCCCAGCCGATCATCGATATCAACCCCGCCGATGCCGCTGATTATGGGTTGGAGGAGGGCGCCTTGGCGCGCATCGAAAGCGGCCAGGGCGTCATGGTCGCCCGTGTTCACGTGACCGATCGCCAAGCCCAAGGATCCCTGTTCGCGCCGATCCATTGGTCGGATCGGTTCGCCCTAAAGGCCAGCGTCGGATCGCTGATCGCGCCACTTTGCGATCCCATATCGGGGCAGCCGGAGCTTAAACAGACTCCGGTGTCGGCGGCGCCCTTCGAAGCCGCCTGGCACGGCTTCGCGCTCAGCCGCGAGCCGATACAAATCGCCGGCGCCGATTGGTGGGCCAGCGCCCAAGCCGCGGGCCACCGTCGCACCGAGTTCGCCGGCAACGACGCGCCGGGCGATTGGGACCTCTGGGCACGCGCCTTGTTGGGCGAGTTGCATGGGGGCGGCGAATGGCTGGCCTTCGGCGACAAGGGATTGGGGCTCTATCGCTTTGCCGTTTTGCGCGGCGGTGCCCTGGCCGCGTGCCTGTTCATTGCCCCCGATCACAATCTGCCTGACCGGCAATGGCTGGCCGGCCTGTTTGCGCAAAGCGCGCTTCTGCCGGCCGAGCGCATGGCGCTGCTGACCGGCGCGCCGGCCGAGCCCGGAGCAGATAAAGGCCCGGTTGTCTGCGCCTGCCAGGGCGTCCGGCGGAGCGTCATCGAAGCGGCCATGGCGGACGGCAATCCCATGGCCGACACCAACTGCATGTCAGTGGCGGCGCTTAGTGACGCCACCGGCGCCGGCGCGACCTGCGGCGGCTGCCGGCCCGAATTGACCCAGATGCTGAAATCCCATCGCCGCGCCTTAAATTCCGCGCCCGAAGACGCCCTCGCGAGAAGCGCCTGAGTGCCGGGTTGGCTTTCGTGCCGCCCCGTTCTCGGATATCCTTGGCAGCAAAGGGGGATGACCCATTACGCGGGCCGTCATCAACATTTTTTGAAAAGGCAGATGCGCGATGTCTCCGAACAGCGAAATCCTAGCGGCGTTAATGGGCGCCGTGGCCGGCGGCGATATCAAGGTGGTCGACCTTACGCACCCGCTTGGCCCCGAAACGCCGATCATCAAGGTACCCGAAGGCCATGGCGCCCAGCCGCCGCCTGTGTCGCTGGTACCGATTTCCGATTACCGTAATGACGGCGGCTTCGCCCGCTGGAGCACGCTCACCACGGCCGAGCATGCGGGCACGCATTTCGATACCCCCAGCCACTGGTTCACCGGTGCAGACTATCAAGACGGCGCCACCGATAGTATCGCGCCCGAGCGGTTTCTGGCGCCGGCATCGGTCATTGATGTCACCGCCGGCGTGGAAGCGGACCCCGATTTCATCCTTACCGCCGGCCATTTGGAAGAATGGGAGGGTGCGCATGGCCAAATCGCGGCGGGCAGTTGGGTCTTGATGCAGAGCGGCTGGGCGAAACGGGTGGGCGATGCGGACGCCTTCCTCAATCTTGCAGAAGACGGCTATCACTCGCCGGGGCCGAACCCCGAAGCCGTCCGCTATATGATCGCGCGGGATGCGTGCGGCTACGGCACCGAAACCGTGGGCACAGACCATGGCAATGCGGGCCAGTTCGATCCCCAGTTCCCGGCCCACAATCTGATGCACGGCGCCGGCAAGTTCGGCATGTCGAGCCTCAACAACCTGAACCAGTTGCCGGCCACCGGGGCCGTCCTGGTCACGCCGCCCTTGAAGATCACCGGCGGCTCGGGCAGTCCTTTAAGGGTGCTGGCGCTGGTACCGGCGGCCGAAAATCCGGGCGGGTAATTGTGATAAAAGTGTTTAAATTGCCCCGTCGATAGAATAGTTGGCCGTTCATGAATTCTTCCGCCACCCCTAAGACGCGCCTGTTCGGCGGCATCGGCGCTGCCCTGAGCCATCCGGTTTATCGCAATTTTTGGATCGGTATTTCCGCCCAGATCGTCGGGCGCTGGATGTTGAAGGTGGGGGTCGGATGGTTGACCTGGGAGTTGACCAAATCCACGGTCTGGCTCGGCATTGTCGCCGGCGCCGAAACATTTCCTCTTATTGTTCTGTCCCTGATTGGCGGCGCGGCCGCGGACAAGATCGGATATCTGCGCATCATGTGGGTGAGCCAGTTGGCTCTTGGCGGCGCGGCGGCCCTTTTTGCCGTTCTGGTGCTGGCCGATCTGATCACCATCGAAGGCGTCGTGGTGCTGACCGTTGTCATGGGATCCCTGGAAGCCCTGAGCGGTCCGGCGCGGCTTTCCATCGTCAACGCATTGGTGCCAAAAAAGGATCTGGCGGCGGCCATTGCGCTGGGATCGGCGAGCTTCAATGTTGGCCGGGTTGTTGGTCCGGCCATCGCCGGCGCGCTCATTGTTGTTGTCAATATTGGGACGGTGATGGTTCTTGCGGCGCTGACATTCTTTGCGTTTTTCGTGATTTTGATGCGCACCAGAATTGAAGAGACCCGGTCCAAGTCATCGGGTTCTCTAAATTTTGTCAGCGATATGAAGGAAAGCTTGGTCTATGTGGGGAACCACTCGGGTATTTTCTTTTTGTTGGCTTTGCTGGGCGCGACGGCCTTGTTGATCCGGCCCTATATTGATCTGGCCCCCGGGATATCGGTTACCATGTTTGGCCAAGGGGCGCCCGGCATGGCCATATTGCTGTCTTCTACCGGCGCCGGCGGATTGATCGCGGGATTGTATCTGGCGCAACGGGGTGACACCCGAGGTCTGACGCGGCTGGTGACGGGCAGTTTTTTGGGCGCCGCAATTTTTCTGACGCTGTTTACCATATCGGGCCATATATGGCTGGCGGCGGCGGCATTGTCGCTGGTTGGCTTCTTTATTCTGATTGGCGGTATCTCCTCGCAAACGCTGATCCAGAACGTTGTTGAGCCGCGCGTTCGGGCCCGGGTGATGAGCCTCTATATTATCATCTCCTGGGGCGTGCCTGCCATCGGCGCATTGATTATGGGCTGGCTGGCGGAATTTGGCGGCCTCCAGATCACCCTCGCCGGCGGCGGTGTCCTGGGCGTGTTCGTCTGGCTCATAATGGCCCGCCAGGGGCCAAAACTAAAAGTCCAATTGGAAGCGGTGAAGGAAGCCTAGCGTATAGCAAGCCGCCATTTGTGGGACTTCCAGCCCGCCCTGCATATCTACAATGCAACATTGTTAATTGACCGCCGCCGCCCAACTCTATAGAACCATCGGCGGGCCACGGTCCCCCAACGGATCGCGACCTATCTGCAAGGATAGGAGATATTGCATGAACGTCCCCCGAATGCCGGACATGCGTCCGGCAAATCCAAACTTTTCATCTGGTCCCTGCGCCAAGCGTCCCGGTTGGTCGCCCAAAGTCTTGGACAATGCCGTTCTCGGCCGCTCGCACCGCTCTAAATTGGGCAAAGCCCGATTGCAGGAGGTGCTCGACAAGTCGCGCGCTATTCTGGGGCTGCCGGGAGACTACCGGATCGGCATCGTCGCCGCGTCCGATACCGGCGCCGTCGAAATGGCGCTCTGGTCATTGCTCGGGCCGCGCGGTATCGACGTGCTCGCCTGGGAAAGTTTCGGGTCGGGCTGGGTCTCGGACATCACCAAGCAATTGCATTTGGAGGACGTGCGCGTCCTCGAAGCCGATTACGGCCAGTTGCCTGATCTCGGCCAAGTGGATTTTTCCCACGACGTGATCTTCACCTGGAACGGCACAACGTCGGGCGTGCGCGTGCCGAACGGCGATTGGATCGATGCGGAGCGGGGCGGTTTGACCATTTGCGATGCCACCTCGGCGGTGTTCGCCATGGACCTGCCCTGGGAGAAGATCGATGTGGCCACCTATTCGTGGCAGAAGGTGATGGGCGGCGAGGCCCAGCACGGGGTTATTGTCTTAAGCCCGCGCGCGGTGGAGAGGCTGCAAAGCCACGTCCCGGCCTGGCCCATGCCGAAGCTGTTCCGCATGACATCGGGGGGCAAGCTCAACGAAGGCATCTTCACCGGCGCAACCATCAACACGCCTTCCATGCTGTGCGTCGAAGATGCGCTGGATGGATTGAACTGGGCGCAAAATATCGGCGGGCTCAAAAGCCTGATCGGGCGCTCCGAAGCCAATCTGGCGGCGCTCGCCCGCTGGGTGGAAAATTCAGCCGATGTGGATTTTTTGGCCGAGGTTCCAGATACAAGGTCCTGCACGTCGGTGTGCATCAAAATCGTGGCGCCCTGGTTCACCGCATTGTCGGATGACGATCAGGGAGCAGCGGCCAGGCGCATCGCCGCCTTGCTCGACGCCGAAGGCATTGCCTACGACATCGACGCCTACCGGGATGCGCCGCCGGGCCTTCGTATTTGGGCCGGAGCCACCATCGAGACCAGTGATTTGGATGCCTTAAGCCAGTGGATCGACTGGGCGCTGAGCCTGACCGAAACCGAATTCGCCGCATAAGCGGTGTTTCTGAGAATACGAGGAGAATTGCAATGCCGAAGGTGCTGATTTCCGACGCTATGTCGCCCCGCGCCGCCGAGATTTTCGCCGACCGGGGGATCGAAGTGGACGTGATTACCGATATGGACGCCGATGCGCTGGCCGCCAAAATCGGCGAATATGACGGGCTCGCGTTGCGTTCCGCCACCAAAGCCACCGAAGCCATAATCCAGGCCGCCGATAATCTGAAAGTCATCGGCCGCGCCGGTATCGGCGTCGATAACATCGACATAGGGGCTGCCAGCGGGCGCGGCATCGTCGTTATGAATACGCCGTTCGGCAATTCCATCACCACCGCCGAACATGCCATCGCCATGATCTTCGCCCTGGCCCGTGATATCCCCGAAGCCAACCAATCGACCCATGCGGGCAAATGGGAGAAATCCCGCTTCATGGGGGTCGAGCTGTACGGCAAGACCCTCGGCATCATCGGTTGCGGCAATATCGGCTCCATCGTCGCCGACCGGGCCTTGGGGCTCAAGATGAAGGTGGCCGCGTATGATCCGTTTTTGTCGCCGGAACGGGCTGCCGATATCGGCGTCGATAAGGTGGAGCTGGACGAATTGTTCGGGCGCGCCGATTTCATCTCCCTGCACACGCCGATGACCGACGCCACCAAGGGCATCATCGATGCGCCAGCCATCGCAAAGATGAAGGACGGCGTCTATATCATCAATTGTGCGCGCGGCGGCCTGGTCATTGAAGAAGATTTGAAGGCGGCACTTGAAAGCGGCAAGGTGGCCGGCGCCGGCATGGATGTGTTCGCCCAAGAGCCGGCCAAGGAAAATATCCTGTTCGGCGATGCGCGCGTGGTGGTGACGCCCCATCTCGGCGCCTCCACCAACGAGGCGCAGGTCAATGTCGCCATTCAGGTGGCCGAGCAGATGTCCGATTATCTGCTCACCGGGGCGGTCACCAACGCCCTCAACATGCCCTCGGTCAGTGCCGAGGATGCGCCCAAGCTGACCCCCTATATGAAACTGGCCGAACAATTGGGCAGCTTCGCCGGCCAGGTGACGGAAAGCGCGCTCAAAAAAGTGAAGGTGGAATATTGCGGCCAGGCATCGGATCTGAACACCAAGCCGCTGACCGCCGTGGTCCTGCAAGGATTGCTGTCGCCGTTGTTGGAATCGGTAAACATGGTATCGGCGCCGGCCATCGCCAAGGAGCGCAATATCGAGATTACCGAAAGCACCTGTGAATCCCTGGACGAGTTTCAGACCATGGTGCGGCTCACGGTGACCACCGAAAACCAGGTTCGCTCGGTGGCCGGCACTCTGGCCCACGGCGACCGGCCCAGGCTGATTGAAATCAAGGATATCGCCATCGACGCCGAATTGGGCGCCAACATGCTGTATATCACCAACGAGGATAAGCCGGGCTTTATCGGCGCGCTGGGCACCGTGTTGGGCGAGGCCGGCGTCAATATCGCGACGTTTAATTTGGGCCGCGGCACCAACGGCGGCGATGCGATTGCGCTGATCGAAACCGATGGCCCGGTGAGCGAAGAGCTGGCCGCCAAGGTGCGCGCGCTGCCGCACGTGGTGCGCGCTATGCCGCTGAAATTTTAAGGAACGCGCAAATCCGCCAGCCCTAGCTGCCCTCGAACTTGTAATATTTGGCGAATTCCAGGAGCGGCGCGTCGGTCATGGTGAACAGCACGCTGTCTTCATCGGCCCGATGCTCGATCCAGCGCCAGGTGGGGGCGGCGAAAACATCGCCCCGGTTCCAGCGAATTTCCTCACCCTCTATGATCGAGACGCCGCTGCCTTGCATGGGCGCAAACGAGGTGTTGGCGTTGGTCCGGTACACCTGTGTTTTCTGACCGGCCTCAAGCCGCTGCACATAAACGCCGAGGGTCGGCATGCAGGACGTATCCAGGCGCACGCGTTTGGGAAAATAGCCCTCCGGATCATCCTCGGCGGCGTCCAGCATTTTCTGGATATCATCCGAAGAAAAGCGGAACGGCGAGACCTCGGCGACCACTTTGACCGGCTCATAAATGTCCGGGTGCGGCTCGAAGATGACCAGATGCAGGGCGCGGGTGAACGGCGCGTCCAATCCGTCCAGCCAATAGGCCGGATCATCGCCGTCGTGGATATGGCTGTGATACATGCCGCCGGGGGTCAGCACCACGTCGCCGGTCTCCATCAACATCTTTTCGCCTTCCACCACCGAATACATTTTTTCGGCGTCCAACATCACCCGCAGCGCATGCATGGGATGGCGGTGGGATGGCGCGGTCTCGCCGGGCAGCACCATCTGATAGGCATGGAACAATGTCGGCGCGATGCCGGGCTTGCCGTCGGCCACGTGATTGACGCACATGAGGATGCGCCGGCCGGCATCCTCGGCGCTGATCAGTTTCGCCGCCGCGTCCAGGGCCGGGCGCACCTCGGCATATTTCCAATGGGCGTTGGGGTAGGGCGAGGAATAGCCGCCGCTGCCGGGGTCGCGGTCTTCGATGCGCCAGCCGCAACCGAGGTTCAACGGCGCCACCCGCTCGTAGAAGGTCTCCATATCGCCGATATCGGCGAACGGATTGGTGGATTGGTCCATTGGCTTGCCTCCCACTGCATTGGCGGCGTCAATCCCCGAAATCGAGCGAGAAGCCGCCATCGATAACCAAATGGGCGCCGGTCATGTGGTCCGATGCTGCGGAAGCCAGGAACAGCGCCAGCCCGTTAATATCGCCGGGCTCACCCATGCGGCGCAAGAGAATGTTGCGCTCGAAACAGGCGCGCCGGCGATGGCCAGCCGTTATGGCCGGGGCTATTCGCGGATATGTTGGGGCAGGTAGCGAAGAATGAGCGGAAAATGGCCGCCCTTGAAGCCGCCCAACAATTGCTTGAGGACCTGTTTGCGGCCAAGAAATTGTTCGGGATTTTGAAAGCAGGCGGCCAACAGGCAAATCTCGATATCCTTGCCCTGTTGCAGAACCTCGAAGGCGCGGGCCATTTCGCCGCCCTGTTGCACGATCTGATTGATGGCGTGCACCTGTTTCATAATGCTCTTGGTGCTGCGGCCAAAGAGCTCCATCAAAATCTTGCCATCGTCGCCGCGAACCGGCGGTATGTAGCGCACCGTTTCGGCGCAAAGGGCGCCCCAAATCGCATCCACATAGCCGTTGGTCATTTCCATTTGCTTGATGCGGGGCTCCCAGCGCTTCATCTCGGCGGCCGCGGCGTCTTTGCCGCCGGCATTCTTTTTGCTGCCAAGGCCGAACAAGCCCTTCTTCTTTTTGCCCTTGCCGGTCGGGCGGGTCGGCAGTTTTTGCTTGGTGGTCACATCGGTCCAGGTATAGCGCCAATGCTCCCAAATATCGCCGCGCCCGCCTTCGAAGCCGGTAAATTGCTGGAGATAGGACTTTTGCTTGTCGGCGGCCCGGGTGGCGCCGCGGATGATAATTTCATGGCAACGCTGGGTGAATTCGGGAATGACGTATTCGCACAATACCGCATCGAATTTTGCCGCGAATTTCGCCGACAGCATGAAGGGCAGCTTGGTCTTGCCGCCGCCTTTCTGTTCGATGCCCATTTGCAGGGCCTTGAAGCGGTTCTTGAATTCGGCCGCGACAACCTCGGCAAACATTGCCGCCGTCACTGCCGGATCGGTGCCGCCCTCTTTCTCATCGCGGTCCATGTCTGCATAGGCGTCGTCGGGCTTCGAAGGTTTGAGATCAACGCCGGGTCCCGCATCACCGCCGCCGGCGGCGTCCATCAGCATGGCCGCATCACCGCCGCCGGCGGCGTCCATCAGCATGGCCGCATCACCGCCGCCGGCGGCGTCCATCAGCATGGCCGCATCTTCGCCGGCATCGCCGCGCCGTTCCGGGCTAGCGCGGGGCTGGGGGGCGCCGGCCGCTGTGCTCTGGCGGTATTGTTCGGCTTTTTTGCTGCGATAGGTTTTGATTTTGCGCAATGTCAGCGTCATCACCGCGATCAGTTTTCGCAAGGTTTCCGCGGCATCGTCGCGGCTGTCCAAATCCTCGGGGAATACCGCATCCAGATCGGCCATATAGGAATTGCGGAACGCTTCGTCGCCGTCGCGGCTGAACAGTTGCTCGACAATGACCGCCATGCAGTCCTTGAGCGCATGGAAGCTTTTGGCTTCGCCGATCAGCGCGATCAGGCCATGGCCATCGGCCTCAAACACGGCTTCCCAATCAATGGGCTCGGACTCTATTTCGCTTACCAGTGCACTCGCTGCGCCAGACATCTCGCTTACCGTAAATTTTGGGCCGGCCGGAGAAAATACATGCAATTCTTAAAGGTTACAGACCGGCGGTTGTTTGCAAGTTATACATGGGCAATATCGGCCCAATTTCCACCCTTATTGTGAATATTGGCGGCCCGGCGTTAATCCCGAATAAATTCAGGGAGATAGCGGGCGATTAGGGGGAAACTGGGGCGCCGGAATCCCTTCAACATTTCGCGCAGCCGGTCCTTTTCGCCGAGATAGTGGGGCGGGCGCTGATAGCAGTTGGCGAGCAGGCAAATCTCGATATTCTTGCCTTGCTGGTAATCGGAGAAAGCCCGCCCCAATTCAAGGCCTTGATCGACGATCTGGTTGATGGCGCGCATCTGGTTAACGGTGCCGTTGGTGCTGCGGCCAAACAGCTCCATCAATAGCTGGCTGTCCATATCGCGCACCGGCGGATCATAGTCGTCCGACGCAGCGCAGATCTCGGCCCAGATCTGCTCGCAGCGCTCGTTATCCCGTTTGGCGTTGCGGACCGCCTCTTTCCATTCTGCCTTGGCCTCTTCTTCGCTTCTGTCGCCGGTGTCTTTTTTGGCAAAACCCAACAGGCCCTTTTTCTTCTTTTTGGGCTTTGGTTTGGCCGGGATTTCCTTCTCCTCGGTAACGTCCGCCCAAATCGTCTGCCAGAAACTCCAAACCTCGGACTTGCCGACGCGGCCGGTGAAATACCGCTCCAAAAGCTTTACCTGCTCGTCCGGCTCCAGCCCGTCTGCCCGGTTGATGGTGCCCCGGCAGCGGTGCAGCAGCCCGTCGATGAAATGCGCGCGCAATATGACTTCAAATTTGACATGGAATGTTTCCGACAACAGAAACGGCAGCCGGAACTTGGGGCTGGTTTTTTGCGCAACGCCCTTACTTAGAATGCCGAACTTCGCGCCATATTCGGCGCAGAATAATTTGGTGAACAATGCCTCGGCGCCCGCCGGTTCGGAATCGTTGGCGGGCTTTTTGCCTTCCTTGCCTGTTTCCGCCCCGGCCTTCATTTCGAGCAGCATATTGGCGTCCTGCGCATCCTCGGCTTTGCGCCCGGCGGCCTCGGCCTTTCTTTCCTCAGGCAATTTGGCCAGCGCTTCGGCGGCCTTCTGGACGCGGAAATCCTTGATTTGGCGCAGCATCCCGACGACGCCTTTTTTGATCACTTCCAGCTCGCCGCCGGTGCCGTCGATGACGCGCATTTCGCCGCTGGGAAGAATGTCGTCCAGCTTGGCCGAATAGGAATGCCGGAACCCGGCATCGCTGTCGCGGCTGAACAGGCTTTCCACAATCACCAGCAGGCATTTCTTCAATGCATCGATGGAGCGCGCCTGCAGCACCAGCGGAATGAGGCCGTGGTCCGCATGTTCGAACACGTCCGCCCAATCGGTGACGACCGGCGCATCGGCTGCCACGGTCGCCGCCTTTTGGGCGTTGGATTTTGACTGATCAAGCATGGCCTCGGGTGTTCTCCCACGCCAAAAGAAATTACTGGCGCACTTCGGTAATGCATCGGTTCACCTCATATGGGGATAACCACATGAATATCCAAGGGAAATTGATGCTTCAAATGTCCGTGTGCCGGGCGAGGCATTCGAGCGGAACGCTTGATTTTCAATATTGGAGGTCGCACACTTCGTTGAATTAAGAGTTGGGCTTTATCGCGCCCGGCTCGCAATAAATTTTAACCGGGCGATTGACCTGGAATTGGGAGGTTTTACCATGTCCGAAATATCCATGACCGTGAACGGCCGTGCGGTCACCGCCGATGCCGCAGCCGATACCTTGCTAGCCGATTTTATCCGCCAGAACCTGAGCCTGACGGGCACCCATGTGGGCTGTGACACCAGCCAATGCGGCGCTTGCGTGGTCCAGGTGGACGGCGCATCGGTGAAAAGCTGCACCATGCTGGCGGCGCAGGCCGAGGGCGCCGCCATCGTCACCATCGAAGGCCTGGCAACGAACGGCGAGATGCATCCCATGCAGAAGGCGTTCCACGAATATCATGCCCTGCAATGCGGCTTTTGCACGCCGGGCATGATGATCAGCGCGATCGATCTGGTCAGCAAAAACCCGGATCCGACCGAAGCCGAAGTGCGCAAAGGCTTGGAGGGCAACCTCTGCCGTTGCACCGGCTATCACAATATCGTCCAGGCCGTGCTAGCGGCCGCCCAGGAAATGAGGGGATAAGTCATGAGCGATACAGGAATTGGCGTTTCGGTTAAACGCAAGGAAGACAAACGCTTTCTCACCGGCAAGGGTAATTACACCGACGACATCAACCGCCCGAACCAGAGCCATGCATATTTTCTGCGCTCGAATGTCGCGCACGCCGATCTCAATGGCGTCGACACCGCCGCCGCCGCCAAGGCCGACGGCGTTATCGCCATCTATACCGGCGCCGATATCGAGGCCGCCGGCCTCGGCGGGCTGCCCTGCGGCTGGCCGGTCCACAACCAGGACGGCGAATTGATGGGCGAGCCGCCGCACCCGGTATTGGCGCAAGGCAAGGTTCGTCATGTGGGCGATCCGATCGCCATGGTCGTCGCCGAAACCAAGAAAGCCGCCAAAGCCGCGGCGGCGCTGATCGAAGTGGATCTGGCCGATCAGCCGGCTGTCGCCTCGAGCCCGAAGGCTATCGAAGACGGCGCCGTTCTGGTTCACGAGCAGGCCGCCGGCAATATCGGCTTTGACTGGGCGATCGGCGACAAAGGCGAAGTTGATGCCGTGTTCGACGGCGCCCACCATGTCACGGCCATCGATATCGTCAATAACCGGCTGATCCCCAACGCTATCGAGCCCCGGGTCGCCATCGGCGAGTATGAATCCGCGACCGAGGATTACACGCTCTACACCACCACCCAGAACCCGCACGTCATCCGTTTGTTGATGGGCGCTTTTGTTCTGCAGATACCCGAGCACAAATTGCGCGTCGTCTCCCATGACGTAGGCGGCGGCTTCGGTTCCAAAATTTTCCATTACGCCGAGGAAGCCCTGGTCACCTGGGCGGCGGCGCAAATTGGGCGGCCGGTGAAATGGTGCGCGGAGCGTTCCGAAAGCTTCATGTCCGACGCCCATGGCCGCGATCATGTGACCCATGCGGAGCTGGCCTTGGATGCCGACGGCAAGTTTATCGGGCTCAGGGCGAAAACCCTGGCCAATCTCGGCGCCTATCTGTCCACCTTCGCCCCGGCGGTTCCGACATATATGCATGCGGTCCTGTTGGCCGGGGTCTATACGACGCCGGTGATCTATTGCAACGTGGTTGGCGTCTATACCCATACGGTTCCGGTGGATGCCTACCGGGGCGCCGGGCGGCCCGAAGCCACCTATATCCTGGAGCGGCTGATCGACCGGGCGGCCCGGGAAATGGGCATCGGCCAGGTGGATATCCGAAGAAAGAATTTCATCCAGCCCGATGCCTTCCCCTATCAGACGCCGGTGGCGCTGGCCTATGATACGGGCCACTATGACGGCACCCTGGACGCCGCCTTGAAAAACGGCGATGTGGATGGGTTCGAGGCGCGCAAGGCCGCATCGGCCGAAAACGGCAAGTTGCGCGGCATCGGCTATTCCACCTATGTGGAGGCTTGCGGCGCGGCGCCATCGGCGCTCGCCGGGGCGCTGGGCGCCCGCGCCGGGCTCTACGAATCCGCCAATGTGCGCATTCACCCCACCGGCAGCGTAACCGTTTTCACCGGCAGTCATTCGCATGGGCAGGGGCATGAAACCGCTTTCGCCCAGTTGATTTCCGACAAGCTCGGCGTTGCCATCGAAAATGTCGATATCGTTCACGGCGATACCTCGAAAATCCAGTTCGGCTTGGGCACATTCGGCTCGCGCAGCCTCGCCGTGGGCGGCACCGCCATCGACAAAGCCATGGACAAGATCGTCGAGAAATCGAAAAAGATCGTTGCTCATATTCTGGAAGCCGCCGAAGGCGATATCGAGTTCGACGGCGGCACCTTCACCGTCGCCGGCACCGACAAGACCATGCAGTTCGGCGAGGTCGCCATGGCCGCCTACGTGCCCCACAATTATCCGTTGGAGACGTTGGAACCCGGCCTGGAGGAAACCGCTTTTTATGATCCCACCAACTTCACCTATCCGGGCGGCTGCCATATTTGCGAGGTGGAGGTGGATCCCAATACCGGCGTTGTCGACGTGGTCTCCTTCACTGCCGTCGATGATCCCGGCACTGTCATCAACCCGATGATCGTCGAAGGCCAGGTGCATGGCGGCGTCACCCAAGGCATCGGCCAGGCGTTGCTGGAAGGCTGCGTCTATGACGACAATGGCCAACTGGTTACCGGCTCGTTCATGGATTACGCCATGCCCCGCGCCGACAATCTGCCGAACTATAACGTGGCCACGGAATCGACGCCGTGCACGCACAACTCGCTGGGCGTCAAAGGCGTCGGCGAGGTAGGCGCCATCGGCTCGCCGCCGGCGGTAATCAACGCCGTCGTCGATGCCCTGTCCGAGTTGGGGGTCACCGATGTTGCCATGCCGGCGACGCCGCAAACCGTGTGGCGCGCCATCCAGGCCGCAGGTTAAGGGAGCAATCAAAATGTCAGATTTTAATTATTCGAAAGCCGCCGATCTGGAAGCGGCCGTAGCCAGCCAAAAATCCGCTTCTGCGGGCGCCTACCTGGCCGGCGGCATGACCCTGTTGCCGGCCATCAAGCTGGGCCTCAACCAGCCGTCCGATCTTGTTGATCTGGGCGGTATTGGTGAGCTTGGCACGGTCACGGTGGATGGCGATAATGTGGTCATCGGCGCCATGGTCAACCATTACCAGGTGGCCAATTCCGATGATGTCAAAGGCCGCATCCCGGCGCTCGCCGACCTGGCCGAAGGCATCGGCGATGCCCAGGTGCGCAACCGGGGCACCATCGGCGGCTCTATCGCCAACAACGATCCGGCGGCGGATTATCCGGCTGCCTGCCTCGGCCTTGGCGCCACCATCATCACCAACAAGCGGGAAATCGCCGCCGATGATTTCTTCACCGGGTTGTTGGAGACCGCCCTCGAAGATGGCGAGATCATCACCGCCGTTTCCTTCCCGGTGCCGCAAAAGGCGGGCTACGCAAAGTTCGCCCACCCGGCCAGCCGCTTTGCCCTGGTTGGCGTGTTTGTCTCATCGGGCGCCGGCGGCGTGCGCGTCGCGGTCACCGGCGCCGGTGCATCGGGGGTGTTCCGGGCTGCGGAAGCGGAGGCGGCGTTGAGCGGTGACTTTTCGGCGGGCGCTTTGAGCGGCGCCGGTGTGAACGAGGCCGATATGCTGTCCGATATTCACGCCGCCGCCGATTACCGGGCGCATCTGGTCGGCGTCATGACCGCCAGGGCAGTGGAGGCTTGCGGCTAGGGTACCTAAGCGCTGCCCCAGACTTCTTCGGCGATCTCGACTACCAGTTCCAGCTTGGCTCTGGTGTCGTCCATATCGACCACCTGACCACCGCCGCCGCCGGATGAAAATCCGCATTGGGGGCTGAGCGCCAACTGATCCAGGGGCGCATGTTTGGCGGCCGCATCGATGCGCGCCAAAATCTCGGATTTATCCTCGAGCACCGGCGTCTTGGCGCTGATCAGGCCGAGCGTCGCCAGCTTGCCCTTGGGCAGATGCCGGAGCGGCGCGAAATCGCCGGCCCGCTCGGTATCGTATTCGAGGAAGAACGTATCCACGTTTAATTGGTTGAACAGCGCGTCGGCGATCGGCTCATAGCCGCCTTCGCCCATCCACATGCCCTTCAAATTGCCCCGGCACATATGGAGGCCAATGGTCATATTGTCCGGGCGGTCCCGCAAAGCTTCGTTGATGACGCCGATATAGGCATCGGTCAGCGCGTCCGCATCCTCGCCGCGCGCTGCAATAGCGGCGCGGGCGGCGCTATCGCAATTGCAGGGCAGGGCGGTATCGTCGAGTTGAACATAGGTGCATCCGGCCGCCGCCAGATCGGCAATCTCGTCCCGGTAGATTGCGGCCAGATGGCCCAAATAGGCGTCCCGGTCCGCATAGGCGCCCTTGTCGAAGCTGGCATCGCCGAGAAAGAAATGCAGAACCGGCGGCGAGGCCATGGTCACTTTGGGCAAACCTTTGGGGTTCAAGGAGCGTAAGTAAACATAATCATCGGCGACGATTGTCCCCAGGCGCTTCAATCTCGTCTCGGCATAGGGCGACGGCGGCGTGAATATTGTTCCGTCGGCGTTTTTGAAGGCCAGCGTGCCCGCATCGCGCACGCCCATGCCCTCCAACGCAGCGATGACGCCGCCGGACCAGACGGCGCGGCGAAACTCGCCATCGGTGATCGATTGCAGACCGATATCGTCCTGGAAGGCGGCAATCTCGGCGATGCATTGATCCTGAATTTGGCGGAAGCCATCGCCGTCCATGGCGCCGGCGCGATGCTTGCGCGCCGCTTCGATGAGCCGGGCGGGGCGCACGAAGCTGCCCACGTGATCGGCGCGGAATATGTGTTTGCTGCGCTCACTGGCCATGCACTAACCTTATCGGCAGAGCGTCGGCGCGCAAAGCCCGATTTCGCCGGCGCCGCGATAAGGGAGCCAGGCCATGTGGGAGACCCCCGAAACGCCGTTTCCGGCGAACAGCGCCGAAGACATCGCGCGCCTGCAAAGCCGCCAAAAAAGGCTGGCGGTGGAACGCGCCAAAGCGTCCCGGTTCTTTGCCGGCAAGCTGGATCATGTGAACCTGGACCGGCTGGACGAGGCCGAGGAATGGCGTAAAATTCCGATCCTCACCAAAGATCAGTTGCGCGGCCTGGCGCCGGACCTTTTTTTCGGCGATTTCTGCATCGGCGAGCGTGCTGATGTGGTCGAATATTGGCGCTCCGGCGGCGCCACCGGGCGGCCATTATTCTATCCGCGCTCAGGCGAAGACATGCGTTTCGGGCTGGAGGCGTTCCGCCGCCTATGGCTGGCGGCCAATGTTGGCCCTGATGATTTGGCCCATATCGCCTTTCCCCTCGGCATTCATCCGGTGGGCAGCCTTTATGCGCGCACCGCTGAAGAGCTGGGTATCGGCACGGTCTGGTGCGGCGCCGGCAATTCGACGCCGTCGGAATTACAAGTGGAATTGATCGAGACCCTGAAGCCCACCGTGTTCGCCGGCATGGCCAGCTACGGGCTGCAATTGGCGCAGGTGGCGGAGCGGATGGGCGTCGATCTGGCAGCCAGTTCGGTCACCAAGTTTTTGACCGCCGCCGAGCCGGTCTCGCCGGGCAAGCGTCTGCGCATTGAAAGCCTTTGGGGGGCCGAGCTGTACGATCAATTCGGCAGCACCGAAGGCTCGGCCATGGCCAGTGAAACCAGCAAACATGACGGCATGGTCTTTTGGTCGGACCTGTTTCATTTCGAAGTTCTAAACGAGGCAACCGAGCAGCCGGTGGCCGAGGGCGAGACCGGGATATTGGTAATCACGCCGCTTTGGAACAATACCATCACGCCGTTCCTGCGCTGGAACATGGGCGATTATGTGCGCTGGCAGCGGGCCGAACCGGTGGCCGGTGATACGTTGTCGGTGTATCCCAAAATCTATCATGGGGCGCGCACGTCGGGCTTTTTCAAAGTGCGCGGCATCAATATCAACCACGCCGATTTTGACGATTTCATGCTGCGCCAATTGGACGTTGCCGACTACAAGGTCGAGGTGGTTGAAACCGATACCCTCGACGCCATCCGCGTATTTATCGAGCTGGGCCAAGGGCCGGAAACGGCAACAGTGGCGGCGCGCGTGGCCAGCGAAATAAAGGCCAAGTTTGAGGTCAGCCCCGACATGATGACCCTGGCGCCGGGCAGCCTGGAGGCCGAGTTCACCGGCCAGGTAAAACAGAACCGCTTTATCGACAAGCGCGGCTGACTGGCCGCCCGCCGACGATTTGTTTTGAAACTCGGGATGCGCCGCCCTATCGTAACGGCGCACTATCGGGCCTGCTAGCCGGCGGCTGAGGAACAATTCATGTTCGGTTTGTACCGCGAAAAACGCCCCATCGAGCTCGGTCCTTATCCCTTGGAGAGGTTGCCGAGAGACGCCGCCGCCGCGGTAGGCGAGTCCGCCTATGTGCCCGAAGACGCCGCCTTGAAATTTTCCGATGCCGCAGCGCCCCTGGTCAAGGCGGCGCGCACCCATCTGGACGCCTACCAAGCCCTGCAGAGCCCTGAGCCGTTCGCCAAAGTCGCGCCGGTGCCCGATGATCTGGGGCTGCGCACCCGCGATATCAAGGGCGCCGGTTATTTCCTCGATGCCTCGCAAATGGCTATTTGCGAAATTCCGGATAACGCCTGGCTGACTGGCGATGCCGGGGTGCATCGCCACACCCACGCGGTGGTGGTTTTGGCCGAATATTCCGGCGCCATCGATGACGGCAACCAGGCCAAGGAATGGCTCGCCGGCAACGCCCATCTGATGGCCACCTTGCGCGCCGCCGAGATCGCCGTCGACCTAGCCGGCCAAATCGCCGCCATGGGCTTTGGCGCCCGCGCCCATTGGACCGGGGCTGCGGAAATTGGCTTGGACAAACTTGCCGTGCTCGCCGGGTTAAGTGTTCGGGACGGCGAGCGCCTCATCAATCCCTATTTGGATGATCGTTTTGCGCTCGCCGCCGTCACCACGGATTACGCGCTGGCCACCGATTTGCCTTTGGGCGCCTCGGCCAGGAACGGCCGCGATCTGCATTATTTCTTCGGCCTCTCGGGCGCTGTTTCTGGTGCCGAGCGTTGGCGCCGGGCGCGGCGGCCGTCCCATCTCGGCCCCTATCCGGTGGAGACGGTGAAGCGCACCAATAAAATCACCACCCAAATATTCGAGGACGAGGTGCCGCGCGTGCCCAGCCGCGCCAACATGTATGTGCGCACGGCGCTCGGCGATCTGTCGAAAAAGGCCGCCCGCGAAGCCGCCCGCTGGGCGCAAAAGCATCCCGTCAGCCAAGGCCTGGTGCGCCCCATGTGGGCGTTGAAGCCGTTGCAGGACGGGCAAGTAGTCTCGGCGAAAGCGGCCAACAGCGGCACCGGTGAAGACAACGCCCGCGCCTTGAAAGCCCTCGCCCATGCCATGGGATCATCGATCACCGGCATTTGCGTGATACCGGATTACTGCTGGTACTCCCACGACAAGCACGGCAAGGAGATCGAGCCCTATCACAAATACGCCCTGGTGGTGCTCATCGATCAGGGCTTCGAGACATTCCTGGGCGCCAGCGGCAACGACTGGATTTCGGGCTCCCAATCCATGCGCGCGTACCTGAAAGGCGCCGAGGTAACCGGCGTCATGGCCGAGATGATCCGCCAGATGGGCTATCCGGCGCGCGCCCATTCCAGCCTCGACAGCCACGTTTTGCATGTGCCCCTGGTCTTGAACGCCGGCCTTGGCGAGCAGAGCCGTATCGGCGAAAGCGCCATCAACCCGTTCCTGGGCATGCGCTTCAAGACCGCCGTCTTAACCACCGACATGCCCCTGGCCACCGATAAACCGATCGATTTCGGGGTGCAGAAGTTCTGTTCCAAATGCCTCAAATGCGCCCGCGAATGTCCCAGCCAGGCGATCCCCTATGGCGGCAAGGTGATCTTCAACGGCTACGAGACCTGGAAGCCCGATAGCGAGCGCTGCACCATGTACCGGGCCACCAATATCAAGGGCTCGGCCTGCGGGCGTTGCGTCAAGGTGTGCCCCTTAAGCAAGGACGTGACTTGGGACGGGCCCCTGCTGCACCGGCTCGGAAGCTGGCTCGGCATCCATGCATTGTGGGCAAAACCCATACTCGCGCCGATCGCCATCTGGCTGGATGATGTGCTTGGCGGCGGCAATCCGGTGGATTCCAAAAAATGGTGGCTGGATCTGGAGGTGATCGGCGAACGCTCGTTCCAGTATGATCCCAAAAATTACACAATCGCCGCCAAGGGCGCCAATCGGCCAATGATCGATCCCCATAAAAAGGTCAACAAAAACCAGCCCATCGCCTATTTCCCGGCCTCGACCTTGCCGCCGCCGGACGCCATGACGCCGCATCCCACCGACCGCAAGCTGGGCCTGAAATTGGCCGCCGAGGCCGAAACCGTGGACCAGGCCTTGGCGCGGCGCGCTGCCGGCGGCGCCATGCCGGCCAGCTATATTCCCAGCTATAAGACCAAGGGTTCATCTTGAGGCGCAGGGGGCATGGCGCAAGCTGAGGCGCCGGAAAAGGCCGGCGGCGCTGCTTTTTGGAAAATCGCCAGCGCCGGCGCCGCCTTTCAGGCGGGCTCCTCGGCCATCGATTCCTCCACCGTAGTGGCCGGGCTGGTCAACCATCTGACCGGCAATGTCTATGCGGTCGGTGCGGCGACGGCGATTTTGCGCTTGGGCTGGCTGGCGCCACAAATTTTCGTCTCCTACTTCGCGCAATCCGCTGCCCGGCGCATGCCCTATTATGCCGCCGGCGCTTTTGGCCGCGCCACCTGCATCGCCTTGATCGCGATTTTGCTGGCCTTGGCGCCGGTGCCGGCGGGGCCTTGGGTGGGGGGCGCGTTTTTAGGCCTCTGGACCCTTTATGCGTTCGTCAGCGGCATCGTTGCCGTGCCTTACAACGATATATTGGGGCGCGTCATTGCGTCCGGGGTGCGCAGCCGCATGCTGGCCTGGCGCTTCTTCGGCGGCGGCGTGCTGGCCCTCGGTGCGGCGGCCTTGGCGCACCATTTGTTGGCGACGCAAGCGACCCTCACCGCCTTCGCACTTATATTCGGGTTGGCGTCGTTGTTGATGTTCATCTCGTCCGTCACGTTCGTGTCGGTCGGCAAGCCGGCCGCGCCCAGCGCCCAGCCATCCGAGGCAAAAGAGAATTTCGGCCAATTCCTGAAAGACGGCATCGCCGTTTTGCGCGCCGACAAACGCTTCCGTTTGTTCCTCTATACCCATTGGCTGAGCGGCGCGACGCTTTTGGCGCTGCCGTTCTACATCGTCGCCGCCAATGGCAGCGGCCTGGCGATCACCGATCTCGGTATCCTGTTGGGCGCGCAGACGGCGGGCAGCCTCGCTTCCAACCCGATATGGGGGCGCATGGGCGATGCCCACGGCAAGCTGACATTGTTGCGCGGCGTCGGCTGGCTACGCATGGTCCCGCCGGCCCTGGCCGCTGCCATCCTGGCCCTGGATTTGCCGCCGGCACAATTGCTCGGCGCCTTTATGGCGTTGTTCTTTTTCCTGGGCGCCCTGGTCAACGGCATGGCCATCGGCTTCTTGGGGTACCTTTTGGAAATGTCTCCCAACCACCGGCGCCCGGCCTATTCGGGCTATTTTAACGCCCTGGCGGCGCCGGCGGCATTGCTGCCTTTGGCCGGCGCCGTGATCGCCGATCTGGCATCGCTAACGGCAGTGTTCGCCGCCGCCATCGCTGCGGCAATCGTGCAGCAATTCCTCTATGCCCGATTGGCCCGCTGGGACGTTGCTTAAGCCGGCCGCTCGGCGACCACCAGCATGCCTTTGATGCGCCCCTCGGACGCCGAGCGTTGCATGTTGGCGCCGCGCTCGGCCATGTCGTCGCCCATGACCAGACCCGGGCCGAGCGGTCCCGGTGGTCTCGGGTCGGGGCCGGCGCCGCCGGCGCCGCCGCCGCCTTCGGACCGGTTTTCAAGGACTCGGAAGCCGGCGCCTTCGAGCCAGGCGAGTATCTGGTCCTCGGACCCAAGGAAACTGTAATCGGCGGTCCGCGCAAATGGCAGCGGGTAGTAGGGCGCGCCGCTGCCTGCCACCTCGGCGGCATGGCTGAACGTATAGCGCCCGCCTTGCCTCAGCACGCGATAGGCTTCGGCAAACAGGCGCGGCTTATCTTCCACATTCATTGTGACGTTCTGGCACCAGACAAGATCGAAGCTTGCATCGGCGAAGGGCAGCTTGGTGACATCGCCCTGGCGGATACTGATCTGCGCGGCAAGCCCTGAAAGCTCGGTCAGGCGGATGGCGGTATCGACGAATTCCTGGGTCAGGTCCATGGCTTCCACCTGGCAGTTATAGGTGTGTGCCAGGAACCGCGCCCCGCCGCCAATGCCGCAGCCGGCGTCCAAAACCCGCATTGCCTCGGAAACTCCGGCCAGTTCCGCCTGGGCGCGGGTCGAGTCGAGGCCGCCGCCATGCAACTGGTCAACCGGGTAAAATGTTTCCGCGTTGGCGCCATTGATGTCCCGCCCGGCCGCCTCGAGCGCAGCGAGGATGCGCGCCGTAAGATCATCCATCCGGTAATGGGATTGCACGGAAGATACGGTGTCTGTCATTTTACGCTTCCCAGTTTTTGAAATTTGTGATGCCGCCATGAACTTGGACACAAGTATAACGATTTTACAAGATGGCCGTGTGCACCAGATGGTTCTGCTCGGCGACGGCGCGGCGCTTACCTATGCCCATGTGCTAACCGGCTGGCGTAGCGATGAAGATTTCCGCCGCTTCTTTTCCGGCGTGCTGGCCGATGCTCCCTTCGGTGCCTATTTCTGGGAGACGCCGCCGGTGACCGAGGCGAGCCAGGACCGTGCATTTGAATGCATCTTTGCCGATAGCCCGGCCCTGGCCGCCATGCAACTGGACCAGACCGCGTTCGCCGAACATTTCACCGGTGAGGATGTGGCGGGCTTCTGGAATTTAAGCCATGACGCATACCTGATCGCGCCGGCGCATCCCTATCCGCACCTGGCCACTTTTGCCCGCACCGCGCCCATGGCGGTTCAGCACAGCTTCTGGCGCGCCGTCGGCGATGCGGCCGCCGAACAAATGTCCGAGCGCCCCTTGTGGCTCTCGACCTCAGGGCTAGGCATCGCCTGGCTGCATGTGCGCCTGGACGCCGCGCCCAAATATTATACGCACGCGGCATATCGGGAGGCGGGTTGAATTTCCTTGACATTGTTCCATTTATGTTCTAAAATGCGGTTTCAATTTTCAACACCATAAAAATTCGAAATTGTCGGCGCCGCTGCCAAGTGGCGCTTTCATTTTGGCTGTAACAGTTATGACCAAATCAGGCCCATTTACCCCCACAAAACCCCATGAACCCATACAAACCCCCATACCCGTTTCCCAAAACCTGTCGCATGCATGCAATTTTTGCATGGGCAGGCGCATTTTTCGAAGCCGGAAAACCGGTATGAAACGTAATAAACCGTTAGGAATAGTAATGAACCGGTATGCCCGAAAACTGAATTCATGTCGCACCATTATGCGCTTGGCGCATGCCATGGCCATCGGCGCAGGGGCATGGACTTAAGGGGCGGCGTTTTCTATGCTTCGCGCCTGAAATTTATAACCAACGGAACCCAGACCCCATGAGCGCCATTCCCACCACGGTGGACGAAGCCGAAGCGTTGTTGCGCGCCGGCGACTATCTTCCCAACCGCAGCCTGGCGACGGCATTGTACCTGTCCTTAAGCCTCGGCCGGCCCCTGTTCCTGGAAGGCGAGGCCGGCGTCGGCAAGACCGAGATCGCCAAGGTCCTGTCGGCAACCTTGGGCCGGCGTCTGTTGCGCCTGCAATGCTATGAAGGCCTGGATGTCACCACCGCCGTGTATGAGTGGAACTATCCCCGCCAGATGGTCGAAATTCGCATGTCCGAGGCCGCCGGCGACCAGGACCGCGGCGCCTTGGAGGCCAATCTTTTCAGCGACAATTTCCTGATCAAGCGGCCTTTGTTGCAGGCGCTGGAGGCCGACGAAGCCGGCGCGCCGGTATTGCTGATCGACGAGCTGGATCGCACCGACGAGCCGTTCGAGGCATTTTTGCTGGAAGTGCTGTCCGATTTCCAGGTGACCATCCCCGAGCTCGGCACCATCACCGCCGAGACGCCGCCGCTGGTGATCATTACCTCCAACCGGACGCGCGAAATTCACGATGCCCTCAAGCGGCGCTGTTTCTATCATTGGGTCGATTATCCGAGCGCCGAGCGGGAGTTGGAGATTTTGAAAGTGAAGGCGCCGGGCACCGCCGAAAGCCTCTCCGAAGAGGTGGTCGGCTTTGTGCACAAGCTGCGCGATATGGATTTATTCAAGCTGCCCGGCGTTGCCGAGACCATCGATTGGGCACATGCCTTAACGCAGCTCGATTGCCTGTCGCTGGACCCGGAAATGGTCAACGACACGCTGGGCACATTGTTGAAATATCAGGACGATATCCAGAAGATCGAAGGCTCGGAGGCGACGCGATTGCTGAACGAAGTCAAATCCCAGATCGCCGCCGCCGGAGCCGCTTAAGTGGCCGAAACGCCGGTCCCAGTTGCGCCGCCCGAGGCGTCGGGGCCGGGCGGGCTGTTAAGCGAAAACATCATGCATTTCGGGCGTGTGCTGCGGCGCGCCGGCCTGCCCATCGGCCCCGGTCAGGTGCTGGCGGCCCTCAATGCCGTCGAAGCTGTGGGGCTTGGCAGCCGGGTTGATTTCTACTGGACCTTGCATTCGGTGTTCGTCAACCGGCGCGACCAGCGCGAATTGTTCGACCAGGCCTTTCATATTTTCTGGCGCAACCCGGATATCTTGGAACGCATGATGCAGATCATGCTGCCCGATGCCGGCGGCGCCCAACAGGCGGCCGAGAATGCCGAGGAAATCTCCCGCCGCCTGGCCGAGGCGTTGAACCCGAACCGGGATGGCGGCGACGATGACGAAGAGGAGGGCGAAGAAGAAATCACCTTCGATGCGAGCCTGACCTGGAGCGCCGGCGAAGTTCTCAGGGACATGGATTTCGAGAAAATGTCGTCCGCAGAAGTCCGCGAGGCCCTGGACGCCATCCGGCGCATGCGCCTGCCGATCATGCAGGTGCCGACCCGCCGCTTCCGGGCCGACCCGTCGGGCGCGCGCATCGATATGCGCCGTAGTTTGCGCGCCGCGCTGCGCTCGGGCAGCGATTATATTCCGCTGATGAAACGCAAACGCCGCACCCGGCATCCGCCGCTGGTCATCATCTGCGATATATCGGGCTCCATGGAGCGCTATTCGCGCATGATGCTGCATTTCATGCACGCCATCACCAACGACCGCGACCGGGTGCACACCTTCCTGTTCGGAACCCGCCTGACCAACGTCACACGGTATTTGCGCTATAAAGACGTGGACGCGGCCCTCGAAAAGGTCGGCGAGGCGGTGGTCGACTGGTCCGGCGGCACCCGCATCGGCCATTCGGTGCACGAATTTAATCAGAACTGGTCGCGCCGGGTGCTGACCCAGGGCGCCGTCACGGTGTTGATCTCAGACGGCCTCGACCGGGACGAAGGCACCGGCTTGGCTAAGGAAATGGAGCGGCTGCACAAATCCTGCCGGCGGCTGATCTGGCTGAACCCGCTTCTGCGCTATGAAGGCTTTGAGCCGAAATCGGTAGGCATCCGCGCCATTCTGCCGCATGTGGACGAGTTTCGCACCATTCATAATCTCGACAGCATGCGCGATCTGACCCGGGTTCTGGGCGCCGATGCGCCGCGCAATCTGGAAAGCATGGCGCGCTGGCGGAGCGCGGCGGCGTGAGGGCTGGGTCTGGCCGCGATCTCGCGGATCAGCTTGAGGCGGACGGCGGTGGCGAAATCTTTGAAGCCGGTTGCCGGCACCGCAAAAGCGCCGGGCCCGCCGATCACATTGTCGCGGAAGAATTGGGCCAGATCGTCGAAGCCTTCGAGGATCGGCAGACCGTTCACGGTCATCCCCTCGGCAATCGCCTGATCGCGGCCGATAAAAGCGGGCAGGCTGCCCCGGTCGGGCCCGTCGCCGGAAATATCGATGACCTTGCGCCGGCCTTGATACGCGTTTTCGTTGATCGAGGCCACGCCGTACAGGATGGCGTCGCCGATGGCGGTGCCGCCGGAATAGAGCATGCGCGGCACCGCTTCCAATTTTTTGGCGAACGCCTCGATATCTTCTGCGCTTCGGATCAGGCTCCAGGCGACGATCGGAACTTGCAAGGCGGGGCCGCTCCATTCGGTATAGGCGAGGGCGATTTGGCCGAGGGGCCCCGATTGGATGGCGTTGAGGATGCGCGGATGGCGGAGCGCTTTTACATAGCCCAGGCGCTGCAGCTCGAACTCATTGGTATCGACGCTGCCAGAACCATCGGCCATCAGGATCAATTCCAGATCGACGGCGGTTTGCCCTGCCGCCGGGCCGGGCGCCATCGCCGCAAATATCAGGATCAGCCAAACCATCGATCGCTTCATGGGATGATTTAAGCGCCATCAACGGGCTTCGCCAAGGGGGAATTTCTTATGCTATGGTGGCGCCAAACAGGGAGACGTAACGCTTATGAAGAAAATTGCTATTGAAGAAGCCTTCGCCACCGAAAATCTGGTCACCGCATGGCGCGCCATGCTTGCCGACGGCGCGCCTGGCGAGGCGGGTATGGCCCAGCATCTCGGGCGGCTCATTAACACCGACCGGGGCTGGGGCGCCCAGGTGGCCGAGCGGCTGGTCGATTTGGGGCCCATCCGCCTCGAACAAATGGACGCCAACGGCATTGATATGCAGGTCATCGCCATCACCGCGCCGGGGGTCCAATGCCTGGATGCCGATACCGGCAGCGCTCTGGCAGCGGAAGCCAACGACATTCTGGCCGCTGCCGTGAAGGCCCATCCAACGCGGTTTACCGGCCTCACCGCGGTCCAGCCGCTGGCGCCGAAGACCGCGGCGCGAGAGATCGAGCGGGGCTTGGGCCTCGGCCTTAAGGGCATCATGATCAATTCCCACACCAAGGGGGAGTATCTGGATGCGGCGCCTTACTGGCCCATATTGGAAGCCGCCGAAGCCCTCGACACGCCGCTTTATATTCACCCCCGGCCGGCGGCGCCGGCCATGATGGCGCCCATGTTCGAGCGCCATCTGGAAGGCTCCATGTGGGGGTTCCAAACGGAAACCGCCGTCTGTGCCTTGCGTATGATCGTTGCCGGTATTTTTGACCGGTTCCCGAAACTGCGCGTCGTGCTCGGCCATCTCGGCGAGGGTCTGCCGTTCTGGCTGGACCGCATGGACCGCATCTATTCCAGGGGCAAGAACGCCACCGACGCCTATCCGTTCTGGACCGCCAAGCGCCTGCCATCCGAATATTTCCTCGAAAATTTTTGGATGTCGTCGTCGGGGCACAACTGGGATCCCGCCGTCCGCTTTGTCGAGGAGGTTGCCGGCGAGGACCGGCTCATGTTTGCCGTCGACTACCCGTACGAGGAATGCAAGCAGCAGGTGGATCAAGCCGAAGGCGTCACCGCCCGAAACCCGGAGAAGTTCTACGAATCGACCGCCAGACAGGTTTTCAATATCACCGCTTAGATTTGGGGAGGGCCGTACCATGCCATCACAAAATATCGAAATACCGTTCGAAGATAGCGCCATCGCCGCCTATTTCGCAGCGCCCGCATCCGGCGCCAGTGGCGGCGTCATCGTGGTTAATACGATCTTCGGCGTCGATGACGAACTGAAGGGCGTGGTCGATGATCTCGTCGATGCCGGTTTCGCCGCCGCCGCGCCCGATATGTTCTGGCAGATCGATCCCGGGCCGGTGCCGGTCTCCAAGAAAGGCATGCAGCGCGCCCAGGCCCGCAACGGAAGCTATAATTCAGAAGACGGGTTGCGCTATGTCGCCGCCGCCGTGGCCGATATGAAAGCCCGCCCCGAATGCAACGGCAAGGTCGCGGTCATGGGATTTTGCTTCGGCGGGCCTTACGCGCTGATGGGCGCATCCAGGCTCGGCTGCGATGCCGGCATCTCCTTTCACGGCTCCCACGTGGCCAAATTCATGGCTGAGTTTGGCGCCGTCCAATGCCCCTTAAGTTTCCATTACGGCGACAACGACGCGGTCGCGCCGATGACCGAGATTACCGGGATCAAGGCCGCCATCGACGCCCTGGACGGCTCCGAGCTGTTCATTTATCCGGGCGCCGAGCATGGCTATATGTTCCCGTCCCGGGGCGACGGCTACGACGTGGCCGCCCGCGATGTCTCCTGGGAGCGGGCGCTGGCGGTGCTCAACCGGATGTAAGGGATCAGTCGTCCACGTAGGGGTTGTTGCCGGTGCGCACGTTGAGGCGCAAGGGGATGCCGGCCAGATCGAATGTATCGCGGAGGCCGTTCACCAGATAGCGTTTGTAATCTTCCGGGATTTCCGCGCCGCGGGACGAAAACAAAACAAACGTAGGCGGGCGCGATTTGGCCTGGGTCATGTAGCGTAGCCGGATACGGCGCCCGCGCACCAGCGGCGGCGGGTGCATTTGCTCCATATCTTCGAGCCAGCGATTGAGCTTCGAGGTGGGCACCCGCTGGTTCCAGACATCGAAATACCGGAACGCGGTGGGCAACAATTTGGCGATGCCCTTTCCGGTCAGCGCCGAAATTGTGACCACCGGCACGCCGCGGATTTGGGGCAGGGATTTTTCGAGCCGGTCTTCCAGTTTTTGCCGTTGCGCCTTTTTGTCTTTGACCGCGTCCCATTTGTTGACGGCGATGATGAGCACGCGGCCCTCGTCGACGACGCGCCGGGCGATGGTCAAATCCTGGCGCTCCAGCATAACCTCGCCGTCCAGCACCAGGACCACAAGCTGGGCGTATTGAATGGCGCGCAGCGAATCATCGGTCGATAGTTTTTCGACCTTGCCGGTAACCCGCGCGCGGCGGCGAAGCCCGGCGGTATCGATCAGCCTGATCGGGCGGTCCTCGAACGACCATTCGACGGCGATGGCATCGCGGGTAATGCCGGCTTCCGGGCCGGTGAGCATGCGGTCTTCGCCAACCAGCTGGTTGAGGAGGGTGGATTTGCCAACATTGGGACGCCCGACGATGGCCAGTTGCATGGCCGGTCCCGGATCGCCGCCGGCCGCCGCGTCTGCCATTTCCAGCCCATCGGCCAATGGCGCATCGGCCCAGGCGTCGGCGAATGGCTGCATGGCGCCGTAGAGCTCGGCCAGGCCCTCGCCGTGTTCAGCCGATAGCGCAATCGGCTCGCCAAGGCCGAGGCCGAAGGCTTCCAAAAGCCCGGCTTCGCCCGATTTGCCCTCATATTTGTTGGCGACGAGCAGCACCGGCTGGTCTTGGCTGCGCAGCCAATTGGCGAAATGCTCATCCAGCGGCGTGACGCCGTCGCGGGCATCGATCAGGAACAGGGCCAGGTCCGCATCGCCGACGGCGCGGTTGGTTTGCTCGCGCATGCGGGCTTCCAGGGAATCGTCGTTGGCCTCTTCAAAACCGGCGGTGTCGACTAGATTTAAGTCCAAATCTCCGAGGCGCCCCGGTCCCTCGCGCCGGTCGCGGGTGATGCCGGGGGTATCATCGACAATCGCCAGCTTTTTGCCGGCGAGCCGGTTAAAGAGCGTGGATTTGCCCACATTGGGGCGCCCGACAATGGCGATGGAGAAGCGCTTGCCCATGGGGCCTAACTATCGATAGGCGACGAGCTCGGCGTCGTCGGTCAGGAGATAAAGTGTATTTTGGGCAACGATCGGCGTGATCGATACTCCGTCCGGGACTTCCACCTTGCCGAGAATGCGCCCGGTATAGGGCGACACCGCATAGGCCTCGCCCACCGTGTTGGCCAGGATCAGCCGGTCGCTGGCCAGGATCGGGCCGGTCCAGTCGATGCGGCCGTCCTTGTCCTCGGGGTCTTCCCATTGGGGCATTCCGGTCACCCAGTTGATCTGGCCGTTACGGCGGTTGACGGCGATCAGTTCCGAATCGTCGCTCAAAACATAAAGATAGTCACCGGCGATCCAGGGGCTTTCGATGCTGCCCACATTGCGGTCCCACAGGCGCCGCCCGGTGCGCAGGTTAATCGCCACCAATAGTCCGGAATTGGAGACCGCGAACACCAGGCCCCGGTCGATGATCGGGCGGCCCCGGATGGCGGATATCGGAATTGCGCCCTGCACGCGGCGCGCGTCGCTAAGCGAATCGTTCCAAAGTTCCTGGCCGTTTTCGATGCGCAAGGCAAACACCTCGCCGGACGAATAGGGCACCACAATGACGCCGCCATCCACCGCCGGGCTGCCGCCGCCGAGCAAGTTGGTCGCTTCTTCGATCCCGGAATGGTTCCAGATGATCTCGCCGGTATCGCCATTGAGGGCAAACAGCTTGTTGGTCGCGGTCACCGCAAAGACCCGGTTATCGCGCACCGTCGGGGCGCTGCGCATGGGCGCCGCCAGACCGCGCCGCCAGATGATTTTGCCGGTCTTGGCCTCGAGCGCGATCACCTCGCCAAAGCCGGTGGTGGCATAGATGCGCCCTGCTTCATAGGCCAGGCCGCCGCCGAAGAAGCCGTCATCCTCTTCTTCTTCCGGCGGCAGTTCCACTTCCCAGAGATCATCGCCGGTCTTGGCATCGAAGGCGCCAAGCCGGGATTCGGAATCGATGACAAAAATCATGCCGTCGCCGATGACTGGCTGCGAGGTGATTTTTTCGGAATCGGTGTTGCCCTCGCCCACCGAAACGCTCCAGGCGCGCTGCAAATCCTGGCCCACCTGCATATGGTGCATGGCGTGGTTGGCAAAGCCGCCGGCCTGCGGCCAGGACGCGTTCGGCTGCGGCGCCGGCAGTTGAATATTTTGCCCCTGGGCGCCGGCATCGGCGCTTAAAGTCTGCTGGTGCAGAAGGATGGAGATGCGCTCACCCGGCAGCGGCGGCTTTTCCGGCGTGCCGAGGAAAGTATCGCACGCGGCCAGGGCGAGCGCCAAAACCAACAGCGAGGCCGCCCGGCGGGCCGAATGTGATGGCAAAAAATTCATTCTCTAACGGCCCAGTATCGCTGACATTTCCGCCGCCCGGGCGCGAATGCCCGGGGGCGCGCTGCCGTCGTCGGTCAATTCCCGAAACAATACCTTGGCGCGCTTGATGTCACCCGATTTCCGCGCCAATAACGCGGTAAGCTCCTTGGCGCTGTGCCGCCAAGGGCTTGAAGTTTCCAGCAAGGGCGCCAGGCGTCCGGTCAATTGCCCGGCATCGCCGCCGTCCAAATCGTGAAGCACCGAAAGCACCGTCGCCAGGCCGCGAAACAGGGGATCGATATCGGAGTCGGCGGATAATTTCATATAAGCATCGGCGGCGGCCCCGGTGTCCGAGGATTTGGCCAGCAACGCCGCCTGATTGAAACGCGCAAGCAGGGCATAGCCGTCGCTGCCATCTTCGGCCAGTTTCGCCAGGATCGCGTCGGCCTCGCCGGTCTTGCCTGCGGCCACGGCGCGGAGCGCGCCCGATAGCTGGGCGCTGCTTGTGGTACGCTGGTTGAGGCTATAGGCGTTCCACGCCTGCTGGCCGCCGACGCCGGCGACGAACAGAACGGCGATGGCGATGACGATGGAGCCGTACTTCTTCCAAAGCTTGGCATAATGTTCCTGGCGCAGATCTTCATCTATTTCCTTGAATAGACTGTCCTGTTCCAGATCGCGTTCGGCCATGTGGGTTCCTTGAGTTTTGGTCTCACCCGGCGACGCCGGCGCAAGGCCTTAAAAATGCGCGCTAAAATAGCCCGGCGCATGGGGCATGGCAAATCCAACCGGTTCATTTTTGCGTTAATGGTGATGAATTTGCGCGTAACTGCCGGCCACCTTGTAGCGCCCCGCCGCCCCCCTTAGCAAGCCGCGCCGCCCGGCTTTGCCAGCGGCGCCGGCGTTGATCCGGCCAAGCCACTGGGGATGGCGCTGACAAACGCCATAACATATTGAAATAATTGGGGTATTTCATTAATTCCTTCTTAAATAAGATGCGCCTATAGTAAAGACCAATAATTGCCGTAGCGCCATGGTCTGCGCGGCGGCCGCAATAATGGAGTTGGGCGCTTGCGGATTTTGCCATTGCTTATTGCGTTGACGGTGCTGGCCGGGTGCACGGCAGTCGCCAGCGCGCCGGGTGCGATGCCGCCTCTGGTCGGCCTCGAGGGCCTTACGGTGATGGGCACCGACAAGACCCTCACCGATCACTATGTGTCATTTACCACCGGCAAGGATTGCTCCACGGTGCGCAAAAATATTGGCCTGACCTATTGCGTGGAAGACGAGGTTGGCGTCCAGGATGAGGTGTTCTGTTACCGGACCCTGGGCCGGGTGAATTGTTACGCGGTGCCGGCGCCGCACGGCGAAAGCCAGCCCACCGTCGGTCATATTCCGGCCACCGCGCCGCCGCCGCGCTAGAGCGGTTCCGGATGAAAATGAACCATTTGACCGGGATGATTTTGCCCCGTGGCGAGGAGCACTTCGCATGGCGATGCATTGCATCGGCAAAGATGTGCGACGACGTCCACGGGTCAAAAGCACCCGGCCTTCGGTGGGTCAAATCGGCTCTCCGGGGGCGTTGCGGCCCTTGCCCGATGCGAAGGCATCGCGCGGCGCACCGCGCCTACCCGGAAAACCGATTTGTTCCCATCAAATTGGTTCATTTTCATTCGGAACCGCTCTAGGTCCGCCGGCAGCCCCGCCGGCTTCAAACATGCGATTTTGGCTGATCGTCTTATGGCGCGCCGTCCCGAACAGATGGAAGATCGTGGCGACGCCGCTGGTGCTGGTGGTTGCCATATTTTTCGGCTGGTTCCTGTTCGGCGGGCTGTTTGTCGAGCAGGTTGATCCGGTTCAGGCGGCGCATGGCGTAAGGCTGGAAAGCTTGGCGCCCAAGGCCGAGGCCGGCGCCGCCGGCGCCCAATATCAGATCGGCATCATCTACCGGGATGGGCTGGCCGGCACGGCCGATCCGGCCGCCGCCGCCAAGTGGCTTGGCCGGGCCGCGGCGCAAGGGCACGCAGATGCTCAGGTGGCCGCCGGGCGGCTCTATGCAGCCGGATCGGGGGTCCGCCAGAATTACGGGCGGGCGGCGCAATTCTATCGCACCGCCGCCGTCAGAAGCGCCAACGCCGAAGCGCAATATGCCTTGGGTGTCCTCTATTTCGATGGGCGCGGCGTCGACAACGATTTCCGCATCGCCGCCGATTGGTTCAAAAAAGCCGGGCTCCAGGGGCACGCCGGCGCGCAAAGCGTGCTCGGCGCCATGTACCAGAAAGGCTGGGGGATCGACACCGATGTTGGCCGATCCTTTGTCTGGTTCTCGTTGGCCAGCCGTCAGCGAAAAAAAGCCATGGGTTATCGGGGCGACATCGATCCCGAAAAAGAGCTGCAAAAAATCAGCGCCCGGATCAGCCGGCTGCAACGCCAAAGGGCCGAACGGCGCTTAAGGGCGATGGGGCGGGGGCGCACCAGACCTTGACCTAATCCAACTGAAAGCCGGTCAGCAGGAACGATTCCATGGGGCTGACCACGCCCGCCGGCGGATGCCGCCCGCCGGCTTCTAGTTCCTCGTTGGTCCGCTTGCGGATAACGAACTCGATGCCGCATTCGCCGATCGGGGTCAATGTCTGATCGAAACGGGGCAGGGTATGGCGGAAGCCTTCGTCGAGAATATTAAGCCGCACCAGTTCGGCGGCCGGCCCAAGCGCCTGGATCAAGTCCAACAGATTGATCGAATTTGCCGACCAGGATTTCGATTTCATAATTGTGAAACTGTGTTTGTGATCGCCGTTCCAGGTGCTCGGAAAGCGGCCCTGTTCGTACATATCTTCGTCCGGCACGGTGACGATCAAATGACCGCCTTGCTTGACGCTGCGGAACCAGTTGCCGAGCGCTTCGGCGGGATCAACCAAATGTTCCAGGCAATGGCTGGAATGGACGAATTCCATGGAGCCGTCTTCGATCCCGTCGAGATGCTGGGCATCGCCGTCTTCTTTGTCGAAGGTGGCGACACCGCGCAGGCGCGGAAATAATTCCACATAAAGCCCCAAGGGATCAGGCGCGCCGCCGATGTCGAGACCGCTGCCGACGAAATAGCGGTTGGCGAAGTTGGGATCGCGCAGCCGCCGCATGATCGATTTAGAGCATTCCTTCATGGCCTCGTCTCCTGGATAGTCTCCTGGATAATCTCCCGACTGGTCTCAGACTTCTTGCGGCTCCAGCGCCTTGATAATCTCGCCATGCCTGGTGCAGGACGGCGCCACCAGCTCGATGATCTGCTCGGCGACAAATTCCGGCGTTTTCAGCGTGTCCGGGTCCTCGCCGGGCACCGCCTCGGCGCGCATCACGGTTCGCGTCTTGCCCGGATCGAACAAATTGACCCGGATCGGCGTGTTTTTGGTTTCCTCGGCATAGATGCCGACGGTCATTTCCAGCGCCGCCTTGGACACCGCATAGACGCTCCAATAGGCGCGCGGGCTCCGTGCCGCGGTGGACGAAAAATACAGTGCGCGCCCCGCATCCGATTGCCGCAGCAGGGGATCGAAACTGCGGATCATGCGCCAATTGGCGGACACATTGACGGTCATCACCTCTTCCCAGACCTTCGGCTCGAGATGGGTGATCGGACCCATGGTGCCGAGCAAACCGGCATTGCCGATAACGATGTCGAGCCTGCCGAAGCGCTCATAGAGGGCGGCGCCGAGCTGGTCGATCTTGTCCATATCGGTCAAGTCCATTGGCGTCAGGGTGGCATGGCCGCCATCGGCGCGGATGGCGTCGTCGACCTCTTCCAGCCCGCCCTGGGTGCGGGCAACCAAGATGACATGGGCGCCCTCGGCGGCAACGCGTTTGGCCATGGCCGCCCCGATGCCCCGGGATGCCCCGGTAATCAGCGCAATGCGATCTTTTAATATGCCGCTTGGCGCTTGCTCCGCCATGCTCAGTCGGTCTCCGTCAGAAGCGACAATTGCGCCGGGATCGGGCCGCCGTTCTGGTCGGTCAGCTCAATCGGATAGTCGCCCGAGAAGCAGGCGTCGCAATAGAGCCGGGATTCGCCGTTGCGGGCTTCTTCGCCGACCGCCCGGTACAATCCATCCATGGAGATGAAAGCCAGGGAATCGGCGCCGATATGGCGGGCCATGGCGGCCACATCCAACCTGAAAGCCAACAGATCATCCTGCTTCGGCGTGTCGATACCGTAGAAGCAGGAATTGGTGGTCGGCGGTGAGGAAATGCGCATATGCACCTCGGCGGCGCCGGCGGCGCGCACCATTTCGACGATCTTTTCGGACGTGGTCCCGCGCACGATGGAATCGTCAACCAGGATCACCCGCTTGCCCTCCAGCCGGCCGCGGTTGGCGTTGTGCTTGAGCTTGACCCCCAGATGGCGGATCTGGTCCGCCGGCTCGATAAAGGTGCGGCCAACATAGTGATTGCGGATGATGCCCAGCTCGAACGGCACGTCCACTTCGCTGGCATAGCCGATGGCGGCGGGAACCCCGGAATCGGGGACCGGCACGATCACATCCGCATCCACATGCGCTTCGCGCGCCAATTGGGCGCCGATCTTGATGCGCACATCATAGACATTGCGGTTCTCGACCATGCTGTCGGGGCGGGCGAAATAGATATATTCGAAAATGCAGAACCGTTGCGGCTGTTTGGTAAACGGCTTGATCGAGCGCACGCCGTCGGCGTCGATTACGACGATCTCGCCCGGCTCTACATTGCGCACGAAATCGGCGCCGATGATATCGAGGGCGCAGGTTTCCGACGCCAAGATATAAGCGCCGTCGATGCGCCCGAGGATCAGCGGCCTGACGCCGATCGGATCGCGCACCCCGATCAGCCCTTCGTTGGTCAGCGCCACCAGCGAATAGGCGCCCTCCACCTTGCGCAGCGCGTCGATCATGCGGTCAACGACGGTGGAATATTCGGAAATGGCGATCAGGTGGACGATAATCTCGGTGTCCATGGTTGATTGGAATATACAGCCGCGCTGGACCAATTGTTTGCGCAGCGCATAGGCGTTGGTCAGGTTGCCGTTATGGCCAATGGCCAGGCCGCCGAAATCGAAATCGGCGAACAATGGCTGCACGTTGCGCAATACCGTTTCGCCGGAAGTCGAATAGCGGTTGTGGCCGATGGCCATGGAGCCTTGCAGACGTTCGATCACCGCCTGCGACGAGAAATTGTCGCCGACCAGCCCGAGCGAGCGGTGGTTATGGAAATGGGTGCCGTCGCAGGTGACGATGCCGGCCGCTTCCTGGCCCCGGTGTTGCAGAGCATGCAGACCCAGCGCCGTATGCGCCGCCGCGTCTTCGTGGCCGAACACGCCGAACACGCCGCATTCATCGTGGAAATGGTCATCGTCGTGTAGGGAGGGTGATGTGCTCATATAGAAATGGGTGCTCACTGGGTATTTTGAATGATTCGGTTGAGATCGCGCCGGGCGCGTTTGTCGTAGCCGGGCGCCCGGTTGCTGGTTTCGCCGTCACTGGCCGGGCGCACCAGCTTTTGAAAGCGCTGCAAATCCCGCGCCTTGTCGGAAACATCGTCCACCGCCGCCTTGCCCATCAGTTTGAACTCGTCGGGCAGTATTTCGTTCAACGATAGCGCCGCCGACTTGATCAGCGGGATCGAGCGCGCCTCGCGCATCCAGCCCGGCTGCTTCGACGGCGGCCAGACCTGCTCCATGGCGATATAGGCAACCGCCAAAATGAGCGCCATGGTGGCCAGCCCCGATACCATGCCGAGCGAGCGGTCGAGCGCGTTAAGCCGGGAATTGCGCACCCAGCCGCCCAACAACGAGGAAACCAGGAACAAAACAATCAGCGTGACCACGAACAAAATCGCGCCGCCGGCCAGATCGGCAAACAGCTCGTTGTCGATATATTGGCGCGCATAGGGCCTGGCAACCGGGAAGGCGAAGATGGTGGCGATAGCGGCGCCCAGCCAGGACAGCACGAACAATCCGCCGCGCACAAAGCCGACCGCCAGGCCGATCAATGCACCCACGAACAAAACGGCGATGACGCCGATATCCAATCCATTGATGGGAAAATTTTCCATTCTATCCACTCGCCGTCCGGACGCCCTGATTCTGCCCTTGCGGCGGCAATAAGTCCATCAGCTCGTTCAAATGGGAAATCTCGGTGACCGGCAAGGTGTCGGCGGCCTTGGCGGACTTTTTACGGCTGTTCCGTGTTTTGGGAACAATGGCCCGGGTGAAGCCCAGCTTTTTTGCCTCGCGGAGGCGCACGTCGGCCTGGCCCACAGGCCGCACTTCGCCGGATAATCCGATCTCGCCGAAGACTACCGTATCGGCCGGCACCAGCGAGCCCGACAGCGACGAGACCAGCGCCGCCGCCACCGCCAGATCGGCCGCCGGCTCGGTGATACGCAAGCCCCCAGCCACGTTCAGATAAACATCATTAAGTCCGGCGCTTAATCCACAGCGGGTTTCCATGACCGCCAGCACCATGTTGAGCCTACCGGAATCCCAGCCGACGACGGCGCGCCGGGGCGTACCGAACGGGGTCGGCGCGCACAGTGCCTGAATCTCAACCAGCATTGGCCGGGTGCCTTCGATACCGGCAAAGACGGCGGCGCCAGAGACCTCGGTATCGCGCTCGGCAAGGAACAGGGCAGAGGGGTTGGCCACTTCGATCAGGCCCTTGTCGGTCATTTCGAAGACGCCGATTTCGTCGGCGGGGCCGAATCGATTCTTAACGGCGCGCATGATGCGGAACTGGTGGCCGCGCTCGCCTTCGAAATAGAGCACCGTATCGACCATATGCTCGAGCACCTTGGGCCCGGCGATCATGCCTTCCTTGGTGACATGGCCGACCAGGAACAGAGCAAAGTTCGAGCGTTTCGCAAGGCGGATCAATTCCTGGGCGGAGGCGCGCACCTGGGCGACGGTGCCGGGGGCAGAATCGAGGCTGTCAACGAACATGGTTTGCACCGAATCGGCGATCACCACCTGCACGTCGCCGCCGCCCTCCAACGAGGTGACGATATCGCGCACATTGGTGGCCGAGGCCAGCTCCACCGGCGTATGGGTCAGGTCCAGCCGTTCGGCCCGGAGGCGCACCTGATCGATGGCTTCCTCGCCCGATATATAGATGCAGCGCCCGGCGTCCGGCGCCGCCGCCAGGGCCGCGCACACCTGCAGCAAAAGCGTCGATTTGCCGATGCCCGGATCGCCGCCTACCAGCAGCGCCGAGCCGGCCACCAGTCCGCCGCCGCAGACCCGATCGAACTCGGCGATGTTGGACGCCCTGCGCGGCGGCACCGCTGATTTTCCCTTGAGACCGACAAATTCGATGTTGCGGCCGCGCGTGGCGCTCAGGCCCTTGGGCGCAGAATCGCGCGGCGCATCCTCGGTGATGGTGTTCCAGGCGCCGCAATCGTCGCAGCGCCCGCTCCATTTGGCGTGGGAAGCGCCGCATTCCTGGCAGCTATAGCTATTGGTGGCTCGGGCCATTCTCAACCCTTAACCCTTAGTCACGGACGGCCGTCTGGATGGGCCCATCGGTGCGTCCGTTGATGAACTGTTGCACATGTTCGTTGTCGCAATCGTCAATATCGCCGGTCGGTCCGGCCCAGATGATCTTGCCTTTATAGATCATGGCGATGCGATCACCAATCTTGCGGGCCGACAGCATGTCGTGGGTGATGGTCAAGGTGGTAGCGCCGGTCGCCTCGACGCAATGGACAATCAGATCGTTGATGATATCGCCCATCAAGGGATCGAGCCCGGTGGTCGGCTCATCGAAGAAAATGATTTCGGGATCGGCGGCGATGGCGCGGGCCAGCCCGACGCGCTTTTTCATGCCGCCCGACAATTCCGACGGAAACGTCTCGGCAATCTCCGGCTTGAGGCCGACCATGGCGATTTTCTGCATGGCGATCTCGCGCGCTTCGTCGCGCGCCACATTGCGCGCCGTCAGTCCGAAGGCGACGTTTTCCCAGACCGTTTGGCTGTCGAACAAGGCGGCGCCCTGGAACAGCATGCCGAGCTTGGCGTTGACGCGGTCGCGCTCGGCGGAGCCGATGCCGACCACATTGTCGCCGTCGATGGTGATGGCGCCGCTTTCCGGCGTCAACACGCCCAACAAGCATTTGAGCATCACCGATTTGCCGACGCCGGAGCCGCCGATTACGACCATGGATTCGCCGGTTTTGATATCAAGATTGAAATCATCCAGGATGACCTTTGGCCCGAAGGCCTTGCGGACATCCTTCATAAGGATTTTGGTTTCGGTTTCAGCCATCCGCGGCAAAGAATAACTGGGTTAAAATATAATCGAAACAGAGGATCAGGATCGATGCCGAGACAACCGCGTTGGTGGTTGCCTGGCCGACGCCCTGGGCGCCGCCCTTGGAATAATAGCCGTGGTAACAGCCCATCAGGGTGATGATAAAGCCAAACACGCTGGCCTTGATCAGACCCGATACCACATCGAACACCTCCATGAACTCGTAAGTGTTCTGCAGATAATTCGACGGGTTGAAGCCAAGCGCGAAGACCCCCACCAGATAGCCGCCGAGGATGCCGATGATGTCGGCGATGAAGACCAATATGGGCAGCATGGTGATGCCGGCGATAAAACGCGGCGCGACCAGATATTTGAACGGATTGGTCGACAGCGTGGTCAGCGCGTCCACCTGTTCGGTCACCCGCATGGTGCCGATCTCGGCAGCCATGGAGGCGCCGATGCGGCCCGATACCATCAGCCCGGCCAGCACCGGTCCCAATTCGCGGGTGATCGACAGAACCACCACATTGGCAACCGCGCCCTCGGCGGAAAAACGCGCGAACCCGGTGAAGCTCTGCAAGGCCAGCACCATGCCGGCAAAGACGGCGGTTAGCCCGACCACGGGCAGCGAGAAATAGCCGATCTCGATCATCTGCTTGAGGATGATGCGCGGATAAAATGGCGGCCGGACGGCGTGCATCAAGGCGGTGCCGGTGAACACCGTTATGCGCCCCGCAGTGGCCAGGAAGCCAAACGTAAAGCGGCCTATGGACTGCAGAAATTTCATGCGGCGTTGCCTTCCCCGCCCACATAGCGCCGCTGGTAGCGCGTCCCGAGGCTGGTCAGAATCTCGTAACCGATGGTGCCGGCCTGCCCGGCGATCTGGTCCACCGGATTTAACGGGCCGGCGAAATCAACCGGCTGGCCCAGGGCCAAAAGGCTATCGGGCACGTCCGTCACATCCAGCGTGGTCAAATCCATCGAAACGCGCCCCACCACTGGTACCTCGTGGCTATCGATAAAGGCTGTTCCGGCATTGCTAAGGGCGCGAGGATAGCCGTCGCCGTAACCGATGGCGACCGTTGCGATCTTGGCCGGCCGGGTGGCCTGATGGCTGGCACCATAGCCAACGCTCCGAACAGTGTCAACGGAACGCACTTGCAGGATTTTCCCTTGAATTCGAATGACTTGCCGCATGGGGTTGGGACCTCCGGGCACCGGATTTAACCCAAAAAGCGCGGCCCCGGCACGCGCCATATCGAAGTGATATTGGGCGCCCAAAAAGATGCCCGACGACGATGCCAGGCTTTTCCCGGCCGTGCCAATCTGACCGGCGGCGGCTCTGAACGCCGCCAGCTGCTCCTGGTTCATGGCATGGTCCGGCTGATCGGCGCAGGCCAGATGGCTTATGGCCAGATCCAGCGTGACCGATTGCAACAATCCTGGCTCCGCGCTCAGGCGCGCCACATCGCCCGCCTCCAGGCCGAGCCGGGTCATGCCGGTATCGATCTGAATATCGGCGAGCCCCGGCGCGCCAATTTCGGTGCAATAGACGGACCAATTATGCAACTGCTCGAGGCTGTTGAGCACCGGCACCAGCGCGTGTTCCACGAACGCCGCTTGCTCGCCCGGGAGGGGGCCGTTGAAGACGTGGATATGGGCATTGCTTTCGGCAACCCGAAGCTGAACTGCCTCGGCGCTGGTGGCCACAAAAAAGGTTTTGCATCCGGCTTCGGTGAGGGCGCGGGCAACCGGGCCGAGACCCAATCCATAGGCGTCCGCCTTGACCACGGCGGCCAGTTCGGTCTCCGCCAGATGCGATTGCAATGTCCGGTAGTTGGCCTGAACCGCGCCCAGATCGATGGTCAATTCAGGCCCTGAGGTTTCGGTCATGTCAGCTTAGGGAGGTTAATTACGATCAGTATGCTGGGTGTCCAGATCGGCAAAGCGGGTATACATGCCGTCGAAATAGAGATCGACCTTGCCGGTCGGGCCGTGCCGTTGTTTGGCGATGATCAATTCGGCGCGGTTTTTCATTTCATCGGACAGGGTCTGCCAACGGTCATGGCGCTCGGCGTATTTGTCGGGGGATTCGTCCTGACGCTGGGTTGGCTCGCCGCGCTCAAGATAATAGGCCTCGCGGAATACAAAGCTGACCACGTCCGAATCCTGCTCGATGGTTCCCGATTCGCGCAAATCCGACAATTGCGGGCGTTTGTCTTCGCGTTGCTCGACCGCGCGGCTCAACTGGGAAAGCGCCAGGACCGGCACCTCCAGCTCTTTCGCCAACGTCTTGAGCCCGCGCGTGATCTCGCCGATCTCCAGGACCCGGTTGTCGGTGCGGCTGTTGCCTTGCATAAGCTGTAAATAATCAACAATCACCAGGCCGAGATTGTGCTGGCTTTTCAGGCGCCGCGCCCGGGAGCGCAGCAAGTTGACCGTCAGCGCCGGCGTATCGTCGATGAAGATGGGCAGGGATCGCAGTTGCGCGGCGCAGGCGGCCAGCTTGTCAAACTCGGCATTGGTCAGCTCGCCGCGGCGCATTTTGTCGGAGGCAATCTCGGTCTGTTCCGATAAGATACGCGCCGCCAATTGTTCCGCCGACATTTCCAGGGAGAAAAACCCGACGACGGCGCCGTTGATTGTCTTCTTATTACCGTTGGCGTCGATTGCCACCTCATAGTCGGAGGCCGCGTTGAACGCGATATTGGTGGCCAGCGCGGTTTTGCCCATGGACGGGCGGCCAGCGAGAATAACCAGATCCGAAGGATGCAGCCCGCCCAGCAAGCGGTCGATATCGCGAAGGCCGGTGCCGACGCCGGCCAGTTGACCGTCGCGCTGATGGGCTATTTCGGCGCGCTCAATGGCTTCCTTGATGGAGGTGTCGAAGGACTGAAAACCGCCTTCCAATTCACCGGTCATGGCCAAATCGTAGAGCTGTTGCTCGGCACTGCCGATCTGCAGCATGGCCGCATCGTCGACTTCGGGACTGAAGGCGCGGTTGACCACCTGCTCGCCGAAATCGATGAGCTGGCGCTTCAGGTGGAGATCGTAAACGATCTGGCCGTAATCGCGGGCGTTGATGATACTGACCATGGAGGCTGCCAGCTCGGCCAAATAGTCGGAGCCGCCCACATCGGCAAGGCTGTCGTCTTGTTCGAAGAAATTCATCAAGGTGACCGGATCGGCGATCTGGCCGGCGTCGAGGAGCTTGGATATGGCGTCATAGATGCGGCCATGGATGGGATCGGCGAAATGCTCGGGCCGCAGAAAATCGGAAACCCGGTCGTGGGCATTGTTGTTGGCCATCAAGGTGCCGAGCAGTGCTTTCTCGGCCTCGAAATTATGGGGCGGCGAGCGGAAGGTTGGCAGCACCCGCTCGGCATCCTCGGGCGGCGCCCGCAAAGACGTATCGGGGGAATCGAGGGGAACCGGTTGCTGTGCTGAAATTGCCATGGGGCAAATTACAGCCGGAAGCGAAGCGGGGGAAGACGGAAACGATCAACAGGCTTGAGGATATCGGGGATAACTCGAAAAATTATTGACCGGCGCGCCTTTGGCGGGGCCAGTTGCGGATGCCGCTCAAGCTTGGGCGGCCCGGTCAGGCGGCGCGCTGGCTCTCCGATTTCGGATTTTTCAGTTCCGATTCGGTTTCGGTGATGTAATCGCGGGTCATCGGCACCGCGTCATGGCGCCGCGCCAATTGAATCTGAAACACCGTCAGACCGAGATAGCGGAACGAGGCCTCGGCGCCGGCCAGGTAATATTCCCACATGCGGCAGAATGTTTCGTCGTAAATTTCCCGGACTTTGTCGCGGTTGGACTGGAAGTTGATCTGCCAAAGCGCCAAGGTTTCGGCGTAATGACGGCCCAGAAATTCGATGTCGGTGACCACCAGTCCGGCATTTTCTATGGCCGGCGTGGTATCCGAAAGCGTTGGCATGGAGCCGCCGGGGAATATGTATTTGCGTATCCAGGCATCGGTCGACGATGGCCGGCCTGAGCGCCCGATGGTGTGCAGCAGCGCCACGCCGTCCTCGGTCAGCAAGTCTTTGATTTTTTGGAAATAGGCCTGGTAGTGACCGGCGCCCACATGTTCGAACATGCCGACCGAGACAATGCGGTCAAATTCGCCTTCCAGGGTGCGGTAGTCGTTCAAGCGAAACTCGGCGTTAGACTCCAGATTGCATTCCTTGGCTCGTTGATTGGATATCTTATGCTGTTCTTCGGACAGGGTGATGCCGGTCACGCGGGCGCCGAACTCGCGCGCCAGATAAAGGCCCAGCCCGCCCCAGCCCGATCCGATATCGAGCACCCGGGCACCCTCGTCCAACAGTAACTTGGCGGCAATATGGTGTTTTTTGTCTTCCTGGGCGGTTGCGAGGTCGCTCGCCATTGTGTCGAAATAGGCGCAGGAATATTGTTTGTCCGGGTCCAGGAACAGCTCATACAAGCCGCCGGACAAATCATAGTGATGCGCCACATTGCGCTGCGAACGGCGGGCCGGATTGAACTGCTGGATGCGGCGGAACACGGTGTCGAGGGCCATGAAGATACGATTGTTCAAGGGATAACCGCCCGAGCCGACATTGATCAACAGGATTTCCAGAAAATTATAGATCGAGCTGCCATCGGTGACGCTAAGGGTGCCGTCCATATAGCTTTCGCCGATGGTCATGGACGGTGAAAGCGCCAGCTTGGTGGCGAACCACCGGTCGGTGATGCGGATCGAGACCTTGGGATCGGTACCGTCGCCGACGACGTGACGCCGGCCACGATGATCGGTGACTTCGAGTGTTCCTTTTGCGATGATCCTGCGAAATACAAAATCGATCGGCAACATGGCGCTCCACCTCCCTCAAAGTGGTATCCGGCATATTTGTGCGGATATTATGCCTCGGCTTGGTCTCCCTCGTCTACTGGATTCTGGTCTTTATCGGCCCCAGATTCGGCTTCGGTATTCACTTCTGCGTCAGTTTCCGCATCCGCATCTGCATCCGCATCCGCATCCGTATCGGCAGCCTCGGCGGGTCCCTCTTCGGAAAGCGCCTCGGCGAGCAAATCGGGCGCGTCCGCTTCATCTTCATCGGTCTTGATCACCGCCTCACCGGTGCGCTCCTGGGTCGCGGCTTCGTCGGCGGAGCGGGCCACATTGGCGGTCACGGTTACCTGCACTTCCGGATGCAGGCTGACGGTGACCGGGTGCAGCCCGATCGTCTTGATTGGCCGTTCCAAGGTGATTTGGCGGCGATCGATGTTGAAGCCGGCCTCGGCGACGCCGGCGGCGATATCGCGGGCATTGACCGAACCATAGAGCTGGCCGGCTTCACCGGCCTGGCGCACCATGGCGACGAAGATGCCCTCGATTTTTTCGGACAATTTCTCGGCCTCGGATTTATTCTCGAGGTTGCTGGCTTCCAATTGGGACCGCTGACTCTCGAAATAGGCCATGTTGTCGTCGGTTTTTGTAACCGCCTTTTTCTGCGGCAAAAGATAGTTGCGGGCGTATCCGGAGCGTACATTCACCACGTCGCCCATCTGTCCCAGCTTTTCAATCCGCTCTAAAAGTATGACTTGCATCACTCTTCCTCCGTATCGGTCCCGGTCCCGGGTGGTTGCTGATTGGCAAAGCGTTCGCGCAGCCGCACCCAAGGTTCCAAAAACCCGAGCCCGGCGACGAAAACGCCCGCCCAGGAAAACAAAATCAAGAAAACATAAAGGGCTGTCAGCGCCATGCCCGGCGCCGACACCCGGCGCGACAAGGTATGGAATACGCCGAGCCCGACGAACAAAAATGGCGCCGCAAAAATGATTGCCAGATTGCGGCTCAGGTATTCGACCGATCCCGAGGCCACAAGCGAGGCGGCGGCGGCGGCAACGAACACCCAATAAAACCATTCGGGAATGGCGGTCTGCGCATAGGCGACCCCGGCCCGTTGGTTTTTCCCGGCCCGCTTCAAAATCGATTGCGCCAGGGCGGCGTTGATGATCACCATTACCAGCCACGACAGCGCCGTTATCGCCGGGAACAGGGGCGTCAATCTTTCGGCGAACAAGGCACGCTCAGCGCCGCCGCTGGTCAGCCGGGCACCCAACATCCGTTCGATAAATACCTCCACCCAGCCTTGAAAGCCGCCTTCGGCATTGCCCGTCACCAGCGCAGCCAGCATCAGCAGAAGACCGCCGCCGACGGCGATGCGCGCTAAGATATCGCCGGGTGAAAAGACCGCCTGGGCGCCGCCGGGGCCGGTCCGCTGGGCGGTTGCGTAGCGGGTTATCAGCCAGGCCGGCAAGGCGATGGAGGCCGCAAAAACCGCCGCTTGGGCGCCGCCGGCCAGATTGACGACGACAATCAGAGCGACAAATATAGCCGCCGAAGCGCCTATTAGGCCAATGGACAGGCCGATCAGCAATAACGGCAGGGGCGCGAAATAGGCGAACAACAGGGCGCCCGAGGAGCCGGTCAGGAGCCCAAGCGAAAGAATAGCGCTCACCAGGCCGCCGGCCGCCGCGATGATCAATTGCTTATACATGCGTGCCCCGCCCAGCCGTTCTGACGCGGGGTCCCTGGCCGCGTCCATCAATTGGTAACGTAAGGCAGCAACGCCAGATACCGGGCCCGCTTGATGGCCTTGGAGAGCAGGCGCTGCTTTTTGGCCGAAACCGCCGTGATCCGGCTCGGCACGATCTTACCGCGCTCCGAAACGTAGCGCGACAGGAGCTTGACGTCCTTGTAATCGATCTTGGGCGCGTTCTTGCCGGAAAACGGGCAGCTTTTGCGGCGCCGGAAAAAGGGCCTGCGCCCACCGCCGCCACCGCTTCCGCCGCCACTGCGCGGGCGCTCGCCACCTTCGGATGATCGTTCTCTGGTATCGCTCATTTCTCGTCTCCTTCGGGCGCTTCGGCTTCGGCTTCGGCTTCGGCTTCGGCTTCGGGCGCCGCTTCGGCTTCGGGCGCATCGGCTTCAGGCGCTGCAGCTTCTGCTTCAGGCGCTTCGGCTTCGGCTTCGGCTTCGGGCGCGTCGGCTTCGGGCTTGGCTTCGGCTTCGGGCGCGGCAGCTTCGCCTTCGGCTTCCGGTTTCGCCGCATCTTCGGCGGCGGCCTCGGGCGCGGGCTTGGCTTCGCCGTCCTCTTTATCATCGCGGTTTGGGCGGTCGTCGCGGCGCGGCCGGTCTCTGTCTTCGTAGCGTCCTTCGCGCGACCGGCTCTGCATCTGCGCCGACGGCTCTTCCTCCAACTCGTCAACCCGGATGGTCAGGATGCGCAAGATGTCCTCGTTGAGGCCCATCAGCCGTTCCATTTCCTGAACTGCCTGGGACGGGCCATCGATGTTGAACATCAGATAGTGACCCTTGCGGTTTTTCTTGATGCGGTAGGCGAGCGTCTTCAGCCCCCAATTTTCCCGCTTGGTGACTTGGCCGCCATTTTCTTCAATGACGCCGGCAAATGTGTCTGCAAGTGCGTCGGCTTGCTGCGCGGATACTTCTTGCCGGGCAATAAATACGCTTTCGTAATAAGCCATATGATCCCCTTCCGGCTTGTCTCAACCCAGACGGCGCTCATCGCCGTTCCAAGCATAGCCAGACACCTGTCTGGCAAGGAGTTTTCGGGCGCGCACTATACACAATAGAATCTCAGAGGCAAGCGGGCTTGGAAACCCATAGCGGCAACGCCCTGGCGGCGCTTGACAGGCATAGGCCCGCTTGCTTCAAAGGGCCGGATATATTCAACGACAAAAAGGGTGCCGGTCATGGCGCGAGCGTTTGTATTTCCCGGCCAAGGCGCCCAGGCGGTGGGCATGGGCAAGGAATTGGCGGCCGCCTTTCCCGCCGCCAAACATGTCTTCCAAGAAGTCGACGACGCGCTCGAACAGCATCTCTCCAAACTCATGTTCGGCGGCCCGGGCGAAGATCTGGTGCTGACTGAAAACGCCCAGCCGGCGCTGATGGCGATGAGCATGGCGGTGATCAGCGTGCTTAGCAGCGAAGCCGATTTCGATCTGGCCGCCGCCGGCAAATATGTGGCCGGCCATTCGCTCGGCGAATATACGGCGCTGACGGCGGCGGGCGCATTCCAGCTCGCCGACGCCGCCCGCATCCTGAAGGCGCGCGGCCAGGCCATGCAGGCGGCGGTGCCGGTCGGCGAGGGCGCCATGGCGGCGCTGCTCGGCGTCGCGCTCGATCAGGCCCAGGATTTTGCCGCCCAAGGCGCCCAGGGCGCCGAGGACGGCGTTTGCACCGCCGGCAACGACAACGCGCCGGGCCAGGTGGTTATTTCGGGCGACACCGCCGCCGTCGAGCGGGCGTTGGAGATCGCCGTCGAAAATGGCGCCAAGCGCTCGATCATGCTGGAGGTCAGCGCGCCGTTCCATTGCGCCCTGATGGCCCCCGCCGCCGACGTGATGGAAAAGGAATTGGCGGCAGCCCGCATCGAGCGGCCGTCGGTGCCGGTGATCGCCAACGTCACGGCCGAGGAGGCCAGCGCGCCCGAGGATATTCGCCGCCTGCTGGTCGAGCAGGTCACATCGCTGGTGCGCTGGCGCGAGTGCGTACTTTATATGCGGGACAATGAGGTCGATACGGTGGTCGAGATCGGCGCCGGCAAGGTGTTGACCGGATTGAGCCGGCGTATCGACCGCGAGCTTACCGGCATCTCCGTGCAGACGCCGGACGATATCGAGGCTTTCGCCGCTACGCTCTAACTCGAAGGAGATTGCCAATGTTCGATTTATCGGGAAAACGCGCCCTGGTGACCGGCGCATCGGGCGGTATCGGCGGCGCCATCGCCAGGCAATTACATGGCCAGGGCGCCCAGGTGACCCTGTCCGGAACCCGCCAGGATGCGCTGGGCGCGCTGGCCGCGGATTTGGGGGACGGCGCCCATGTGGCGGCGGCCGATCTGGCCGATGCGGATGCCGCCGGAAGCCTCGCGGCGGCCGCCGAGGCGGCCATGGGCGGGCTCGACATCTTGGTTAACAATGCCGGGATGACCCGCGACAATCTGACCATACGGATGAAGGACGAGGACTGGCGGGACGTTCTCGATATCAATTTGGGGGCGGCCTTCCGGCTGTCGCGCGCCTGCCTCCGGGGCATGATGAAACAGCGCTGGGGGCGGATCATTTCGATCACGTCGGTGGTCGGCGTGACCGGCAATGCCGGCCAGGCCAATTACGCCGCCTCCAAGGCCGGCATGATCGGCCTGTCGAAATCCCTGGCCGCCGAGATCGGATCGCGCGGCATCACGGTCAATTGCGTGGCGCCTGGATTTATCGTCACCGCCATGACCGACGCTTTGAGCGAAGACCAGCGCGACGCGCTTTTGCAATCGGTGCCGTCGGGGCGGCTCGGCGATGTGGCGGACGTGGCCGCCGGCGTGGTCTACCTGGCCAGCGACGAAGCCGCCTACGTCACCGGTCAAACCCTGCACATAAATGGTGGATTGGCCATGATCTAGGGCCGTTTCCGGAGCCGTTCGGGGCCAAAAAATAGGTGGTTGGGAAAGCTGGTCAAGGATTTCAAAGTGTGTTACGAACGCGGCAATGGGCTTTGGAATGAACCGGACCGGCCAACGAAATTCGACCGTGGTTATTGTTGCCGCCAAGAGCGAATATTGTATTTTAGTTTATAGATAGCCGAGGATTGAAAGTATGAGCGACACTGCGGAGCGCGTAAGGGGAATAATCGTCGAACATTTGGGCGTCGACGAGGGGAAGGTCACCGACACGGCCAGCTTTATTGATGATTTGGGCGCCGACAGCCTGGATACGGTCGAATTGGTCATGGCCTTCGAAGAAGAATTCGGATGCGAGATTCCAGATGTTGCCGCTGAAAAAATCCTCACCGTTAAGGATGCGGTGGATTTCCTGTCCTCGCAGGCGCAGTAGCCAGTTTGGGCGCCGCTTCCGGGCGGCAAATTTCGAAACCGATTTCAATTGTAAAATCGTGTGAGCCATGAGGCGTGTGGTCATCACAGGTATTGGTCTGGTAACGCCGCTGGCATGCGGCACCGATGAGACGTGGCGGCGGCTGATCGAAGGCCATTCGGGCGTCGTACCCATCGATGATTTCGATGTTTCCGATATCGCATCGAAAATCGCCGCGCGGGTGCCGAGAGACGGCGAACACGCTTTCATTCCGAACGATTGGATCAGTCCCAAAGAACAGCGGCGCATGGATACCTTTATCCAATATGGCCTGGTCGCCGCTGAAATGGCGGTCAGGGACGCCGGCTGGACCCCCGATAATGAACAGGATTTGGAGCGCACCGGCGTCATGATCGGCGCCGGCATCGGCGGGCTGCCGGAGATCGAACGCAGCACCTTGTCGGTCGAAGGCTCCTCGGCGCGCCGCCTCTCCCCGTTTTTCATCCCCGCCAGCCTTATCAATCTGGTGGCCGGACAGGTGGCCATCAAATTCGGCTTCAAGGGACCCAATCACGCCGTGGTTACGGCTTGTTCATCGGGCGCCCACGCCATCGGCGATGCCGCCCGCATGATCCAGTTCGAAGACGCCGACGTGATGGTCGCCGGCGGCGCCGAAGCCGCCATTTGCCGGATCGGTGTGGCCGGCTTTGCCCAGGCGCGGGCGCTTTCGACCGGCTTCAACGATACCCCGGAAAAAGCTTCCAGGCCTTGGGACCAGGACCGCGATGGCTTTGTCATCGGCGAAGGCGCCGGCGTTGTGGTGCTGGAAGATTTGGACCATGCCCGTGCCCGCGGCGCCGAAATTTACAGCGAGGTGGTGGGCTACGGCATGTCCGGCGATGCCCACCATATCACGGCGCCCGCCGCCGACGGTAATGGCGGCTTTCGGTCCATGGCGGCGGCGCTGAAGCGCGCCGGCCTCAATCCCGAAGACATCGATTACATCAACGCCCACGGCACCTCGACGCCGCTCGGCGACCAGATCGAACTGGGCGCGGTAAAGCGATTGTTCGGCGATGCGGTCAATGATCTGGCGATGTCGTCCACCAAATCCTCGGTCGGCCATTTGCTGGGCGCCGCCGGCGCGGTTGAAGCCATCTTTTCCACCCTCGCCATAAAATACGGCGTCGTTCCGCCGACCATCAATCTCGACAACCCGTCCGAGGGTTGTGACATCAATCTTGTGGCGCACGTGGCGCAGGAGCGAAAGATCAAGACGGCGCTGTCCAACTCCTTCGGGTTCGGCGGCACCAACGCTTCGCTTGTCATCGCCGGCCTCGATTAAGGGACGATGGGCAGGCTCTTCCGCTGGTTTGCTCTGCTGGCCGTAATGGCCGTTATCACCGCATCGGGCGGCGGATTTTTCGGCTACGAAATGTTCCGCCGGTCGGGGCCGTCGGAAACCGAGCAGACGCTGGTCATCCCGAGCGGTCATGGCATCGGTGCGGTCGCCGGGCTGCTCAAGTCCGCCGGCATTATCAGCCACGAGATCGTATTGCGCGTCGGCGCCCGTCTCTACCAGCCCGAAATCCCGTTGAAAGCGGGCGAATTTTCCTTTCCCAAGGGCGCCAGCGCGCGCCAGGTTCTGGATATCCTCCGCCACGGCAAAACCGTGGTGCGCCGCCTGACCGTCGCCGAGGGGCTGACCACCCATGATGTGCTGGCCCGCCTCGGTGCTACCGAGGGTCTCAAGGGCGCAGCGCCCCGCGGCCTTGGCGAGGGTGAGCTGTTGCCCGAAACCTATCATTTCTCCTATGGCGATGCGCGCGCCGATATCGTCCGGCGGATGCGCGCCGCGATGGCTGGCGCTGTCGATAAACTTTGGGCCTCGCGGGCAACCGACTTGCCCTTGAACAGCCCTGCCGAAGCCCTGATCCTGGCCTCGATCATTGAAAAGGAAACCGGCCTTGCCGAAGAGCGCGCCCGCGTCGCCGGCGTCTTCATCAATCGCCTTCGCGCCGGCATGCGCCTGCAATCGGATCCGACGGTTGTCTATGCGCTGACCCACGGCCAGGGCAAATTGGGCCGCCGCCTTACGCGGGCCGATCTCATGGACCAAAACCCCTACAACACCTATGTCCATAAAGGCTTGCCGCCGGGACCGATCGCCAATCCGGGCACCGCCGCCATTGCCGCTGCGCTCAACCCGGCGCGCTCCGGCGATCTTTATTTTGTCGCCGATGGCAGCGGCGGGCATGTCTTTGCGCGCACCTTGGCCGCCCATAACCGCAATGTGCGGCGCTGGCGCCAATTGCAGCGCAAGCGCCAAAAGAAACGATAAGGCTCCGGCGCGCTTATTCTTTATCCGGCATCTTTGCGAACAATCGATCGGTCCAGCCGGGCGGCAGGGCGGCCAGCAGCCACACCAGAAAATAGAGGCGCAAGGGGAAGGCGATGCGCGGCCGGTTTTTGGCGAGGCCGCGCCGGATGATACGGGCTGCTTTCGCCGCTTTCATGAACAGCGGCATGGCAAAGCGGTTGCCGGCGGTGATGCGGCTTTCGACGAAGCCGGGGCAGATCACCGAGACGCCCACATTGTGGCGGCGCAAGCGGCCGCGCAGCCCCTCGCCATAGGATTTGCACCAGGCTTTGCTGGCCCCATAGGCGGGCGCGCCGGGCATGCCGCGAAAGGCGGCCATCGAACTCATGATGGCGATCTGGCCCTGGCGGCGCATCGTCAGCCGGCCGAGAATGGGCGCCACCGTATTCATGGTGCCATTTATATTGATCTCGGCGATCAGCCGGGCCGCGTCGCCCTCGCCGCCACTGGTATTGGTGGACACCCCGGCATTGGCGATGATCAGATCGAGCGGCCTTGCATCGTCTGCCTCGGTCATCCAGGCGCGCATGGCTGGCCCATCGCGGACATCGATCACCCGCGTCGCCACTTCGGCGCCCAGGTTCCGGCATTCTTCGGCGGCGGACTTGAGCCGGCTTTCATTGCGGCCCGACAGCACCAGGCGCACGCCGGGCGCCGCGTAATTCAGCGCCAGCGCGCGCCCGATGCCCGACGATGCGCCGGTTATCAGGATCGATGCATAGTCTTTTGTCGCCACCATTCTCTCCCAGACGGATTTCCTGATGGGGTTTACCGCTCTTTAACGGCGCCGGTCCATAGTGGTTTCGGAAAAAAAACGCATGGGCATCATCGAAAATATGAAATTGCCGAGCGGCGCGAATGCGGCCCAATTGCTGGCGCGCGCCGGCGAGCAATTCGAGCGGGACCGCCTGGACGCGGCGGAAAGCCTCTGCCGGGAAATCCTGAAGCTGGAGCCGGACAATTCCGGCGCGCTCAAATTTCTGGGATTGATCGCCTATAAGACCGGGCACGCCGGCGCCGCCGCCAAAATCCTGGCGCGCGCCGCCGCGTACGATGACGATAATCCGGAGCTGTTGTTTTATCTGGCAAACGCCCAATTCGCCGCCGGCGCGCCGGGCCTTGCCGCCGATCACTATGGGCGGGCGATCCGAATCAAGCCCGATTTTTTCGCCGCCATTGTCAATTTATCCAACACCCAGTTGCAACTGGGCGCGCTGACCGCCGCCGAAGATGCCGCCATCCGCGCCCTCGAGATCGCGCCGCACAATAGCGAAGCGCTTAGCAATTTGGGCCAGGTGCAATTGCGCACCTTCCGGCCCAGCGAAGCCATCGTAAGTTTGACGCGTGCGTTGGAGCGCGCGCCCAACAAGGCGCAAGCGCTGACCAACCTCGGCGCCGCGATGCAGGCGGCCGGCAATGTCGATGGTGCCATGGATTGTTTCGCCGAGGCCCTGCAAATGGACCCCGATTGCCATCTGGCGGAACGCAATTCGCTGATGGCCATGCTCAATCAGCCGGACCTGACCGAGTGGGAGCGCTTCGCTACCCACCGGCGCCATGGCGCCCGGCACCGGAAACGGTTGGCTCGGCGCATGGACTTTGCGAATAAAGACCCGGCGCCGATGGCCAAATTAAAGATCGCCTATGTTTCGTCGGATTTCCGCGACCATCCGGTGGGGCGCAATCTGTTGCCGCTGATCGCCCATCACGACGCCGAGGGGTTTGAGGTGTTCCTCTATGCCGAGGAAGAATCCGATGATGCAATCTCCGCCCGCTTCCGCGCCCACGCCGATCATTGGGTGCCGGCCGGCGGCCTGGGCGATGCCGGGCTGGCGCAACGCATGCGCCAGGATGGCATCGATATCGCGGTATTCCTGGCCGGGCGCTTTAACCTCAACCGGCCCTTGGTGGCGGCGCACCGGGCGGCGCCGGTGCAAATCAGTTTTCACGATTGCGCCACCAGCGGCTTGGATGAAATGGATTACTGGCTGACCGATGATTTGTTGCATTCCGAAGATACGGCGGAGCAATTTACCGAACGGCTGTACCGGTTGCCGACCTTCTACCAATTCACCCTGCCGGCCCAAGCCCCGGGCGTGACGCCGCCGCCTTGTCTCAAGAACGGCTATGTCACCTTTGGCTGTTTCAACAAGCCGGAAAAAATCAACGACCGGGTCTTTGCGGTCTGGGCGGATATCCTGGCCCGCGTCCCGGACGCGCGCCTGGCCCTGAAATACCGCAATCTTTATGCCGATGAAGGCGTCCGTGATGGATGGCAAAGGCGCTTCGCCGCCGCCGGGCTGGCGCCGGAGCGCTTGCAATTTTTAAGCGGCGACGATGATCTGGCCGGCCATCTTGGGCTTTACGGCGGCATCGATATCGCCCTCGATCCGTTCCCATTCAATGGCGCGAAGCACAGTACCCGACTTAACGGGATAAACACCTGAAGTGATTCATATTTTGAGATTCTCAGATCAACGAAAGTCTCTCCATATGCAAAGATTACTCACTCAGGCGTTATCCCTTTCATTAG